>MDTD01021880.1_pt1 | contig 43921 bp, 45 predicted proteins | sample 811221 | NCBI WGS metagenome assembly MDTD01 (sample SAMN05326646, study PRJNA326480) | marine metagenome | isolation source: seawater | place: Pacific Ocean: South West | collected 2011 | reverse complement strand
TAGGCTGGATGTGGAAGCGCAGCAATGTGTGCAGCTGACCAGTACTAATAGCTCAATTGGCTTGATTTATGCACTGAAAAAGATTTTAACGTATAATAGATATATGGTTTAAATTAACAATTTAGATAAACATTAATTATTAAAAATTTCTTTCAATAAATTGTTTATAAAAATAATGTCTTTAATTATATTAAAGTTTAACAATTTAAAAAACTTTGATGAAAAAAGCATTAATAACTGGAATAACAGGTCAAGATGGATCTTATCTTGCACAATTTTTATTAAACAAAGGTTATGAAGTTCATGGAATTAAAAGACGAACGTCTTTAATAAATACCGATAGAATAGATCACCTTTATCAGGAACCTTATGAAGTTGACAGAAATTTTATATTACACCACGGGGATTTAACCGACTCAACTTCTCTAATTAGAATAATTCAAGAAGTTCAACCTGATGAAATTTATAATTTAGCTGCTCAAAGTCATGTCGCAGTGTCATTTGAGGAACCAGAATATACTGCAAATTCTGATGCATTAGGAGCACTTAGAATTTTAGAAGCAATTAGAATTTTAAAGTTAGAAAATAAAACTAAATATTATCAAGCTTCTACCTCTGAATTATACGGATCAGTTCAGCAGTCTCCACAAAATGAAAAAACACCATTTTACCCAAGAAGTCCATATGGGGTAGCAAAGCTATATGCTTATTGGATAACTGTAAATTATAGAGAAGCTTATGGCATTTATGCTTGTAATGGCATTTTATTTAATCACGAAAGTCCTGTTAGAGGAGAAACATTTGTTACTAGAAAAATTACAAGGGCTCTTGCAAGAATTAAAATAGGCTTACAGGAGACTTTATATTTAGGCAATTTAGACGCTAAAAGAGATTGGGGGCACGCAAAAGATTTTGTTGAGGCACAATGGATTATGCTTCAGCAAAAAAAAGCAGAGGATTTTGTGATTGCGACTGGAAAACAATATTCTGTAAGAGATTTTATTAATGAGGCCTCAAAAAATTTAAACATGCAAATAGATTGGAGTGGAAAAGATTTAGATGAAGTTGGTACTTTTAAGGGAAATAAAATTATAAAAATTGATCCAAGATATTTTAGACCAGCAGAAGTAGAGACTTTATTAGGCGATGCTAACAAAGCTAAACAAAAATTAAATTGGTCACCAAGAATATCATTTGAAGAATTAGTTAAGGAAATGATTGATGAAGACTTAAGATTAGCAAAAAAAGAAAATAAATTATAAATAAAATACAAACTAAATTAACGACATGATTAAACCAAGAATTTTTATTGCGGGACATAAAGGTATGGTTGGATCAGCTTTATTGCGTTTATTAGAAAAGCAACAAGTAGATTTAATATTAAAAAACAAAAAAGAACTTAATTTATTAAACCAGCAGGATGTTAATAATTTTTTTAAAAAAGAGAAAATTGATCAAGTTTATATTGCTGCAGCAAAAGTTGGAGGTATTAATGCTAATAACAAGTATCCAGCTGAATTTATATATGAGAATTTAATGATTGAAACAAATTTAATTCATAGTGCATTTTTAAATGGTATTAAAAAGCTATTATTTTTAGGCTCAAGTTGTATTTACCCAAGAAATGCTAATCAACCTATAAAAGAGGGAGATTTACTAACTGGAAAATTAGAGCCAACAAATGAACCATATGCCATTGCTAAAATAGCTGGGATTAAATTATGTGAAAGTTACAATCGTCAATATGGAAAAAGTCATGGAGTAGACTACAGAAGCATCATGCCTACAAATTTATACGGACCAGGAGATAATTATGACTCAGAAAATAGTCATGTAATCCCAGCCTTGCTTTATCGTTTCCATGAAGCAAAAGTAAAAAAAAAAACAAAAGGTTACAATTTGGGGATCAGGTAAACCAAAAAGAGAATTTCTTTATGTCGATGAAATGGCAAATGCCTCAGTTCACATCATGAACATTGATAAAAATATTTATGATTCACATACATCTCCTATGTGTAATCATATAAATGTCGGGAGTGGAGAAGATTTAACAATAAAAGAGCTTTCCCAAATAATAAAAGAGGTTGTGGATTATCAAGGTTATATTGATTTTGATACAAGTAAACCAGACGGAACGCCAAGAAAATTTTTGTATAGTAAACTCTTGAATAATTTAGGTTGGCATAACAAAATAAGCCTTAGAGATGGTCTTCTCAGAACATATAGAGATTTTATTAAAAATTATGGAAACCTTTAAAAATCTATTATCACTACTTTCATCGAAGGAAAAAAAGCGAGCGGTATTATTGTTAGGAATGATATCAGTAATGACTTTATTAGATACTATGGGTGTAGCATCAATTTTACCTTTCATGGCAGTTTTAACTGAGCCAACTATTGTAGAGAAAAACTATATTTTAAAAACTATGTTCGAATTTACAAAAAATTTTGGTGTGGAGAATAAAAAAGATTTTTTATTTTTATTAGGTATGTTAGTTTTTGTTATTTTAGTTACTTCACTTGCTTTTAAAGCCTTGACAATTTACGCACAATTAAGATTTGCTAAAATGCGTGAGTATTCAATTAGCAAACGTTTAGTAGAAGGCTATTTGCACCAACCTTATATTTGGTTTGTAGGTAGGCATAGTGCAGATTTAGGTAAATCGATTCTTTCAGAAGTAAGTACAGTTGTGAATGGTGTTATGCTTCCAATTATTGAACTGATTTCCAAAAGTTTTATCGCAATAGCAATCTTAACTTTATTAATTTTAACAGATCCTAAACTAGCAATAATTGTTGGTTTAACACTAAGTTTGTTTTATGGAGTTATCTTAAAATTAAATCATGGTTTTCTTAAACAAATTGGGAAAGAACGTCTTAAGGCAAACAAATCTCGCTTCACGGCAGTAAGTGAAGCTTTTGGAGCTGCGAAAGAAATTAAAGTTGGTGGTTTAGAAAATAATTATGTAAGTAGATTTTCAGTTCCTGCTAGAATATTTGCTAAACATTTAGCAACATATAAAACACTTAGTCAATTACCCAGATTTGCTCTTGAAGCTATAGCTTTTGGAGGAATGTTGATAGCTATACTTTATCTAATGTCAAAAAAAGGAACATTTACATCAATAATTCCAGTCATAACTTTATACGCATTTGCTGGTTATCGTTTATTACCTGCCCTTCAGATAATATATGCGTCTATTTCTCAAATTCGTTTTAATGGTCCTGCTCTTGATAGTTTAATAAATGATATAAATGGTCTTAATAAATATAGATCTACATATAGTAATGAAACAATAAAATTAAAAAAACAAATCAAATTAAACCATATTTATTATGATTATCCTGATGCATCTAGAGCAGCTTTAAAAGATATTAATATAAATATTCCTGCACAAACAATTGTTGGTTTAGTTGGTGAGACAGGTAGTGGAAAAACAACTCTTGTAGACATTATTTTAGGTTTGCTTCAGGCCCAAAGAGGAACAATTAAAATTGATGATAAAATAATAGACAAAAGTAATTCAAGAGAATGGCAGCGTTCTATTGGATATGTTCCACAAAATATATATTTATCAGACGATACTGTTGCTGCCAATATTGCTTTTGGAGTAAACAGTGAAAACATAAATTATGAAGCTGTTGAAAGAGCTGCAAGAATTTCAAACTTACATGATTTTGTAATAAATGAATTACCAAAAAAATATAAAACTACTATTGGGGAGCGAGGAGTAAAATTGTCAGGAGGTCAGCGGCAGCGAATTGGGATTGCCAGAGCTTTATATTATAATCCTCAAATACTGATATTAGATGAAGCAACAAGTGCTTTAGATAATTTAACTGAGAAGGTTGTTATGGACTCAATAAATAATTTAGGCAAAGAAATTACGATAATTTTAATTGCGCATCGTTTAGAAACTGTAAAAAAATGTAATATTATTTTTCAGTTAAGTCAGGGAAGAATTATTGGACAAGGAAATTATGAAAGTTTTATAAACGAAGATCCTAATTTTAATTTGGGTAAATAAATTAGTCTGAATCTAATAAATAATAAAAATAATATAAATTTTAATCAATATAAATGAGTTTTTTAATTACTCATTTTAAAGTAGAGTACATTTTTAATGGATAATTTAAATTCAGCCATTAAAGGTTGTTTAAAAAAATATACTGATTTTTTTAGCAGAACTTCCCGATCAGAATTTTGGCTGTTTGTATTATTTATTTTTATTTGCTCATTGATAATTATTATTTTTGAAATAGTATTAATAAATTTTGGATATAATTTAAATGGCCGTCTGTTAATTATTTTTCAAATTTTAATTTTTCTTCCATTGATTGCTGCAGGCACTAGAAGATTACACGATATAAATAAATCTGGATGGTGGCAACTGCTCTTAGTTACAATAGTAGGTGCAATTTTGTTGATATTTTGGTGGTTTAAATTGGGGGAAAAAAAAAGAAACAAATATGGGATTGTACCAAAATCATTAAAAACTCTCAGAGATCAATTTATTAGATACAATTTAAGAGGTATAAATAAGATTTACAACACTGTTCCATCAAAAAATCCTTTAAAACTTAATTTTGAAAATCGAAAAGAATTATTAATAGACAATCAAATTGAAACTACAGGATTGTCAAGTTACTTAATGTATGAAAATGATAAGATTGTTATCGATAAAATATCTCCCGTTAATAGATTTGGAGATATATGTAATAATAATACTATGCTTTATAGCATGTCACTAGGAAAAAGTCTTACTGGATATTTAATGGCTCATGCAATTGTCAGAGGATATGTAAATTCACTCGATCAAACTTTGGAAGATTGGCCATTAACACAAAATACATTATTGAATAAACTAAAAATAAATGAGGTTATTAATGCAACAATGGGTGATCAAGAGTATTTCGTCGGCAATAAAGAAATATTTAAAACTTCTGGAAGATTCCCAGGTGACATAGATATAGCAAGCATCACTTCAAAAGAATTATTGGGTAGCAAAGCTTCTGAAAAAAGATATTTTTATGGGCAGTTTTCATCGAATGTAGCTTTAAACTACATTTCTTTTAAAACAGGAAATAAATTTATACATTTTTTAAATGATGTAATGCAAAATTATATTAAATTAGAAAATTCACTTAAATTCATACATACTGGAAATGACGAAAAATTTGGGATACTTCAATCAAACTTTAAAGCTACACGTTATGATATTTTGCGAATTGGAATGGCTATATTAAAAGATTGGAGAATTGAAAATGATGTTGGAAAAATTTTAAAAAAAATTTATTTAAATAAAATCAAAAAAAATAGTTTTAATTCTGACAGGTTTGAAGGTTTTTCAAATTCTTATGCGGGTTTTTTTCATACAGATTATCCAGAAATGAAAAATACAGTAATTGGTATGCACGGAACAGGAGGTACTGCACTTTTAATTAATTTTGAGGATAATCGTATTGTATATGCCCATTCTGTTTATAGAGACTATAATTATAGTAAAATAATATTAAACCCTGTCAGAAATGGAAAATTTTAAAATTATCCAAATTTATTTTATTAGTTCTTTTTCATTAATAATTTGACTTAGTTTTAATTCTTTAAATATTTTAAATGGTTTAAGATTAGTACCTTTTTTTTTATTATTTTTTAAAAGTTTTTTAAATTTTCTAGATATTCTATTTAGGAAAATATCAAAAATTAAAAAATATAATTTAAAAAGATATAAATTGTTAAAAAATATTTTTTGGTCTTTTAAAATTTTTTTAAGAAGTAATTTCTTATTATAAAATAAATCAAAAAACCATACATATCTATTTTTATGTATTTCATTAACAAAATGATCATTAAGTTTTTTTTTGTCGTTTTTTTTTAATCCAGACCATCTTAAAATTGAAACATCATCAAAAGTTTTTATTTTTCCTGAGCTTAACGTAATTATATTACTAACTAGTGATAGTGATCTTACATCTTTAAGTTTATATCTATTAACAAGAGACCATACTTTTTTGAAAATAAATTTTCTATGTAAGCAATAATAAGCTCTGAAGTTAGGATTAAAAAAATATCTTAAAATAAAATAATTAAAATCTTGGTATTTTTTGTAATGATTATTGAGTAGATAAATTTTTTTATTTACATATTTGAAGTTATAAATTATCCCCCTAATTGCTGAATAATTACTATTTTTTAAAAGAAATTTTTCATGTTTTTTAATAGCTTGAAAATTTAATAAATTGTCTTGATCACAATAAAAAATAAATTTCTTCGAACATTTATCAATACTTTTTAAAACTTTTTTAAAGAAAATTGATATATTTTTATCTTCACCATAATAATAATATTTCTTTCTTTGATTTAATTTGTCAAATATTTTTTTTTGCTTTTTTTTACTTCCATCTGCTATAACAAATTCTGCTTTTACATTTTGTTTATTTATGTGTTTTACTAATTTTCTCGAAAAAGTTTCTTCATCTTTAACTAAAATTAAAAAACTAGTATTTTCAATTTTTAGTAATTTTTTTTTATTTTTTTTTTTAATGTCCAACATATCTAAAAATTAATTTTTTGTACTTGTAATTTATTAAAATAATATCCTAAAAAATTTTTTTCAATTTTCATTTTTGATTATACTTACAATATCTAGATAAGGGTTTTTTTTAACTTTTTTAAACAAATAGTTTTTTTTATTTAAATCTGAATTGCATTTATTTCCAATTTTAATTATTTTAGATTTATAATCTTCAATTTGATCTATTGAGCTTATATATAATGTGCAAAAGAACTTAGAGAAGCTAGATATTATAATATTTTTATCTAAACATATTGTAGGAATATTAAAATAAATAGCCTGAGCCAAGGCAGAGGTATGAGTTCCTACTGCAATATCTATATTTTGAAATACATCTTCCGGGGATAAATCGATTTTTGAGAATATTCTTTCTTTATTGATCAAATTTCTGTCAATCATAGAATTACTCATATTCGATATATCGTTATTTTTAGTGCCAATAGGCCTTTCTTTAACAAAAATTTTAGATTTAGGAAAATTTTTTTTTACAAACAAACAAAACTTTTGGAAACATTCATCATCGATATTATCATAAAGATTTGGATTAGCTTTTAAGTATAAAAAATTAAATTTTATTTTTTTATTTTTTATTTTCAATTTTTTATTTTTATATGGAAAGTTTCTTACCGAACCGACAGGAATTATTTTATTTGGTGATTTTAACTTTTTGAATTTATTTTTTTTAAATAAAATATTTATAAACTGTTTATCCAATTCTCCATAACAAAATAAATAATCTAAATTTGAGTACAAATAATGAGCAGAAATTAAATCATTGCCAAGAGCCAAACCATTAACACCATAGCTAAAAACTTTATTATCTTTATCTTTATCTTTAAATTTTGATATGAAATAATTAATCCCATGCCCGTCTCCACGATCAATAAAAACCTTTTTAGAATTAATGTTATTTAGTAAATTATTGTAAATATTTAGTCTGAGATAAAAATTTGCAGATGTCCTTATAATATCTATGAAATATTTTTTTTCACTACTAAATATATATAATTTAGAAATAAATTTAATAGTTTTGAGCAGTGATAGAAAATAATCTAATGTATTGAAATGATCACGTATATTAATAATTTGTGAATTTTTATAAATTTCCTTATATCCTTTGAATATTCTTTCTGGCTTATCTACTATTATTATTTTATTTGAAAAACTATTAACAATTGGTATTGTATCTTTTTGGCTTAATGGACCTATTGAGCATATAAAAATAATATCTGTTCTAATTTTAAGTAAATTTTTTTTTCTTTTAAAAAAAATTAAAATAAAATAATAAATATATTTAATTATTTTTTTCAATGAACTTAGATTAAAGACATAAAGTTTTTTTGAAAAAAAATTCTTAAAATTATATTTTGATTTTATTGAAAGTAAATTAAGTTGTTGATTTTTATAACATATTAATTTTATTAACTCTGTTTCTTCTTTATTAAATTTTTTAAAATCAATAAAATAGTGAAGTTTATCAATTTTAAATATTTTCTTAATAAAAGAGTTATAGTCAATCACAACTTAAATTAGCGCTAAACCCTTATTTAAGTTAATTTTTTGTTTCCAATTTAATTTTTTTAAATTTTTACAATCGGTGAACCTTTTTTTTGGTCCACTTTCAAAATTTTTATTGTAAATCACTAAGGTTTTTGAATTTGGATATTTTTTTTTTATTATCTTATAAACTTGATTTAAAGAAGTTTTCTCATTAGACCCAAGATTATATATTACACTTTTGCTTTTATTTGTTGTCATTTTTACGATACCATCAATAGCGTCATTAATATGAAGCCAACTTCTAATTGTTTTTCCATTTCCCCAAATATTTATATTAAAATTTTTTTTAATTTTAATTTTCCATTTATTTATAATTGTATCGGAGTATTTTCCATATACTGAAAAAAAACGACAAATCACAAATTTTTTTTTATTTAATGATTTAAATAATTTTTCCTCTCCAATCAACTTGCTTAAACCATAAAATCCATCAGAATTTGTACTTATAGGCAATCTTTTTTCTTTAAAATTTGTTTTATTAACGTCATATACACCTGCAGAAGACGCATAGAAGAATTTAGGTATTTTTTTTTTAATGACGTAATCAATTACATTTTCATCAATAATAAGACCTTTTAAAATGCTCAACTTATTATTTATTGAAATTCTATCTGCTTTTGGTCCTGCAAAATGATAAAAAATATCAAATTTATATTTTAGAATTTTTTTTGGAAAATTTTTTAATAAATCACATTTAATATATATAATATTTTTCTTTATAAAATTTATTTTTGTATCATTGTAAATTGCAAATATTTTACATTCAAATTGGGAAATGTATTGTAAAAAATTTTTCCCAATAAAACCACTTGCCCCTGTAATTAATATAGTTTTATTTTTAAAATATTCTTTTTCTTTATTTTGATACAGACTTGATTTCATTAAATTTTAATCCTCGAGTGTATTCTCTATCTTTATATTCATGAGACTCCAAGATGCTAAGATTTAAAAATACTCTTCCATTAATTTTATCTTTATTTTTATTTTTTTTAGATTTGAATGTGGGTTTTACGCCATGATATAAACCATTATAGAACAATATCATGTCACCTGAATTTATTTCATGATCTACAAAACAGACTTTTTTATCTGAGTCGATTACATAAAATCCCCCTTTATCGTAATCTAATTTTTTAGACGAAATATAAATTCCACATGTAATATTTGTAACGTTAGTTGGGTCGGAATGAAGTGATATATGTCCATTTTTATAAGGGTAATAAATTACGTGTGCTCGTAATACCAATCTATCTTTTGGTGTATTTTTGTATAATTTATCTGGATCATATTTGTTTAATTTAATAACTTGTCTAAAAGTTTTTTTAACTTTTTTCATTAATCCAGTTCGATCTTTATTCCATGGAAAAAAATACCAAGAAAAATCATTTGTTGAATATTTGCCGTGACCTTTTTGATTAGCACGGTAACAAATATTTTTTACACCCTCTACCATCCTTGTATCTTTTGTAAATTTTGGATTTTTTTTTAATTTTTTAAATATATCTCGTAACTCTTTTGATTTAATATGATTTCGAATAACTACTATATTTCCTTCTAAAACTTTTTGTCTTATAAATCTTTTTTTTTTATCATTCAAAAAGTCAGATTTATTAATCTCAATTAATTTTTTAAAAAACATTATTTTCTTTTAATTAAATAATTTAAACTACTTTTTATTCTAAATTTTTTTTTAAAATTACTCATATCAAGAAATCCTACTTTATTTAACCTAATAGTGTGTGAATAATTTTTATTTAAAATACTATATTTTTTAGCAAAAATGGTCTCAAATTTTTTAATATTTATAAAACTATGTGTTGCTTCAAAGTTATAATGTGATTGTTTTGTATAAAAAGTGTTTGAATTAGTTAAATATAAATCAATAAATAGCAAATATGTGATTTTTTTCTTTAATAATTCCGATAATGTTTTAAATGGATTTTCAAGATATTGAATTGAGGAACCAAAAAATATCAGGTCATACTTGTTATCAATTTTTGAAATGTCATTTATAAATTTTAATTTTTTTTTAATTTTTATTTTATTTCTGAATTTTTTTTCACCTATCTGGCACAATTCAGGTAAATCAAATATATGATATTCTATGTCTTTTAGACTTTTATTATTAAAAGTTTCAATCAAATTGGCGTAACCAATACCCCAACCACCACCAAAATCTAAAATTTTTAACTTATCTTTTTTAATTACAGACATTAAAAATACCAGATATTGAGTATGTTGTTTAAAAAATGTAGGAATTGGTTGTTTTTTTTCCAAACATTTTAAAACTTTTCTAATAATTTTGAACTGTTTTTCTTTATACTCTTTTGATTTGTAAAAACTAAAATTTATTTTTCTATTACATGCTTCATGGCTATGGTAAATACCTTTATAAATAAATCTAAAATTTTTACTACTCATAGAGTTAACAAATTAATGAACATTTATAACTGCGTATTAAGATTAATCAAGTATGTCGGATAGAATTTTAGTTACTGGTGGATGTGGTTTTATAGGATCTAATTTTTTAAATTTAATGGTCCCAAAATATAGAAAAATTAAATTTCTTAATATCGATAGCTTAACTTATGCAGGAAAAATTTTTAATTTAAGTAATATAAAAAATTTTAAAAATTATAATTTCATTAAATTAGATATTTATGATTTTTTAAAATTAAAAAATACTATTAAAAAATTTAAACCTAAAATTGTAGTTCACTTTGCAGCAGAATCCCATGTTGATAATTCAATAAAATCTCCGGGTGAATTTATGAAATCAAATATTATTGGAACATATAATATTCTTAGAGCTATAAATAAAAATATTTTTTTAATCCATATATCTACAGACGAAGTTTATGGACATGTTAAGAATGGCAAATCTTTTAGAGAAAGTACCAAATATAATCCTAGATCACCTTACTCAGCTTCAAAAGCCTCTGCAGATCATTTAGTATCTGCTTGGAATATTACATATGGATATAAATCAACAATTGTTAATTGTTGTAATAATTTCGGACCAATGCAAGATGATGAAAAATTTATTCCTGTAATAATTAATAATATACTTAAAAATAAAAAAATCCCAATTTATGGTGATGGCAAGCAAAAAAGGGAATGGATTTTTGTAAAAGATTTTGTATCAAGTATCGATTTTATTATTTCAAAAAAATTAATTAAAGAAAAATTTATTATTGGAAGTGGGGTGAGATTTGAAAATAAAATTTTAGCAAAAAAAATAATTTCTATTTTCAGAAAAAAATTTGGATTTAAAGAAAAAAAAATAAAGTTGATTAAAGTAAAAGATAGACCTGGTCATGATAGAGAGTATAAAATAAATTGTGAGAAAATTAAAAGATTAGGTTGGGTATCAAAAACAAATATTAACAATAATCTCATTGAAACAATAAATTATTATAAAAATAGAAAATAAAAACTTAGAAACATGAAAGCTATATTACTGGCAGGAGGCACAGGATCAAGATTAAGACCAGCAACATTAGGTATAAATAAACACTTAATGCCAGTGTATAATAAACCTATGATTTATTATTCACTTAGTATTTTAATGTTGTGCAAATTTAGGGAAATAATTTTGATATGCGATCCTGAAAATAAAAAAATTTACGAAAAAATATTTGCTAATGGAAACAATCTAGGTATGAAAATTAAAATAATTGTACAAAGAAAAGCGAACGGTATTCCAGAGGCCTTTTTACTTTCTAAAAATCTAATTAGAAATCACAGTGTATGTTTGATGTTAGGAGATAATTTTTTTTATGGTCAAGGATTTTATAAAAGTTTGAGAAAAGGAATTAATTTAAAAAATGGAGCTTTTTTTTTAGCATATAATGTTCAAAATCCTGAAAAATATGCTGTGTTGGAGAGAAAAAAAAATAAAATTTTAAGTATCAAGGAAAAACCATCAAACCCAAAAACTAATTTAGCAATTCCTGGAATCTATTTTTTTGATAAAAATGTAATTAATTATTGTAATGATTTAACTAAATCTAAAAGAGGAGAATTAGAAATTGTAGATTTAATTAATATTTATGTAAAAAAGAGAAAAGCTAATTTTAGTGAGATAGGTCGGGGTATTTCCTGGCTAGATATGGGTTCCTTTGATGATTTGAGTGATTGTTCTAATTATATTAGGGCGATAGAAAAAAGACAAAATTTTATTATTAGTTCACCAGAAGAAATTGCATATCTAAATAAGTGGATAACAAAAAAAAAATTAATGAAAATTTCTAGTCAATATAATAATGAGTATGGAACTTATTTGAAAAAATTATGCCAAAAAAAATAAATTTTTTAAAGTAAAAGACAAAAAATGAAAAAAACTTTTTTAGATTTAGGAAATCAGCCAATTACTAATAATTATTTAAAATCTATAAAAAAGTCAGAAATAAAAAAAGAGTTTTTTTACAGATTAAAAGTGTCATATGATGAAAATAATAATCTCGTCTCATTATCAAACTTTGTTCAACCAAAAAAAATGTTTAATGAAAATTATGCACACAGAGCATCTATGTCTAAAACAATGTTAAATTCATTTAAAAAATTAGCCTCTAAACTTAATCATAAGTTTAAGCCCAAAAAGATTCTTGAGATAGGAAGTAATGATGGAGTTTTTATAAGAAACTTTGATAAAAAAAAAATAATTGCTGTAGAGCCTTGTAGAAATTTAGCTAAATTAACTAATAAAATGGGATATAAAACTTACCCATTTTTTTGGGATTTAAAATTATCAAAAAAAATAGAAAATAAATTTGGGAAAGTTGATTTAATATTTTCTGCAAATACTATTTCACATATACCAAATCTTGTAGAAGTTTTTAAATCCGTTAAATCAATTTTAAAGAAAGAAGGTGTGTTTGTTTTTGAAGATCCTTATATACTTTCAGTTATAAAAAATACATCATATGACCAATTTTATGATGAACATGCACATGTTTTTTCATTAATTGCAGTGAAAAATTTAATAAAAAAATTTGGTTTTAAAGTAATTGATTTAGAACATTTAAAAACTCATGGTGGCTCAATGAGATATTATATTGCTCACGAAAATAGTAATTTTAAAGTAGAAAAAATTGTAAAAAAAACACATAAAATAGAGCTTGATCACAAATTAAATAAATTTTCAACTTACAAAAAATTTGGAAAAAAAGTAAAAAAATCAAAGATAAAACTTTTAAGTCTTTTGAAAAAGTTAAAAAAAAATAATAAAACAATTGTAAGTTATGGTGCGACCTATAAATCAGCAACAATATTCAATTATTGTAAAATTGACAAAAATTTAATTGACTATGTAATTGATACGACAAAAAATAAACAAAATAAATTTACCCCTGGAAGTCATTTAAAAATTTTTTCTCCTGAAAAACAACCATTAAAAAAAATTGATTATTATTTTTTAGGTGCTTGGAATTTTAAAAATGAAATTTTGCTTAAAGAGAAAGAGTATATATTAGGAGGTGGTAAATTTATATCTCATGTCCCAGAAGTTAAAATTTTATAATTGATGAATAGAGGTAATAAGATTTTATCAAAAATCAAAAAAATTAAGCAAAATATCTACTTCAAAAAAAAACGAATAAAGCTAAAAGATGCTCAGTATTGGGAATTTGACGACGTAATTTCACATAATTCAAAAAAATTTTTTCAAATTCATGGATATCATATAAGTAAAAATTTTCCAAAAATTAAGAAATTTTATCAACCTTTAATATCACAAAAAGAAATAGGATATCTTGTAATATTTCAAGCTAAAGTAAAAAATAAAAATTTTTATTTACTACAATTAAAAGCTGAACCAGGAAATAAAAACATAATACAACTATCTCCAACAATACAAGCTACAAAAAGTAATTATACAAGAGTTCACGGTGGTAAAAAAACTATATATTTAAAATATACTTATAAAAAAGAAAATTTCTTATTGAACATAAATCAACCTGAACAAGGTTCCAAATATCTTAATAAATTTAATAAGAATGCAATAATAAAAACAAATAAAATTAAGAATTTGCCAAAAAATTTTGTTTGGATAGAGAAAAATGAGCTAGTTAAATTATCTAATACTAATAATTTATTAAACATGGATACGCTATCTGTTTTGTCATGTTATCTAAAAAAAAATAATATTGATAAACCAATTAATACTTTTAGGAAAATAAATGATAAATATTTAAATTTTAAAGATAAATATTTTGTTAAATTAAAAAAAGTACCTCTTACAAAAATGCAAAATTGGGCATATGACAATTATTCCTATTTTGATAAAAAAAATTTTTTTTTTAAAATTAACGCTTTTAAAGTTAAAACCAATCTAAGAGAAATATCACATTGGTCACAGCCTTTGATTTCAGATTATCATCATGGATTAAATGTACTTTTTGTAAAGAAAAATCGTGGATCTTTAAATTTCTTATGTCAATTGGTGCAAGAGGTTGGCTATGATATTCCACATTTCACAAGTACAATAATGTTAAAAAATTGTATTCATAAAAATAATCATTACATAAAAAATTTTATAAAAAAAAATAATATTAAAATTAGTAAAAAAGTAATCGATGTAAATAATTCTGATGAGGGAGGAAGATTTAATAATAATCAAACTAAAAATATAGTTTATGAAATAAATGGGTCAATAAATAGATTGGAAAAATTGAATTATATCTGGATTTCTTACAATCAAATGATAAAACTTTTAAAAAAAAAATTGTTAACAATTGAATTAAGAAATTTATTTGGGATAATTAATTTAAAAAATTTAAAATGATTAAAGTCTGGGATTATAATGAGGAGTACAAGGTATTAAGATCAAAAATTTTAAAATCTGTTGATAATGTATTTAAAAGTGGGACCTTAGTTTTTGGTCCAGCTTTAGATAGATTTGAAAAAAAATTTACAACTTATATTGGAACAAAATATGGTCTAGGAGTTGGAAACGGAACAGATGCCTTAGAAATTGCATTGAAAGCTTGTGGAATAGGTCGTGGTGATGAAGTAATTACAACTTCTAATACAGCTGTTCCAACGGTTACTGCAATAGTAAACGCTGGTGCTAAACCACGTTTTGTTGATGTTAATAGTTTTTACTTAATGGAAACAAATTCTTTAGAAAAAAAAATTAATAGATACACAAAGGCTATTGTTCCAGTTCATTTGTATGGTCAGTCATGTAATATGAAAAAGATAAATAGTATTGCAAAAAAATATAATCTTCGTGTAATTGAAGATTGTGCTCAATCACATGGAGCAACTTATTTTGGTAAAAAAACAGGATCTATCGGTGACATAGGTTGTTTTTCTTTTTATCCAACAAAAATACTTGGTGGTTATGGTGATGGAGGTTTTATAACTACTAATAATGAGGTTCTATTTGATAAAATGATGAGAATAAGATTTTTAGGTATGGAGCGAAAAAAAATGTCATCTGGGCATTGGAATGGTAAATATTATGCGATTGAACACGGAACAAACTCTAGGCTTGATGAGGTACACGCAGCAATATTATATGAAAAATTAAATTATTTAGATAATTGGATTAAAAAAAGAAGAAGTATTGCAAATAAATATTTAAAAAATTTCAAAAACTCTAATCTAATCTTGCCTAAAGAAGCCAAAGGCAATAAGCATTCATATTATATTTACGTTGTTGCCCATGAAAATCGAGATGAAATTATGAAAAGATTAACAGAACATAATATTCATCTTAATATAAGCTATCCTTGGCCTATTCACATAATGGAACCATATAGAAAAAATGTAAAAAAAACTGACAATTTAGACAATACTAACAAATTTGCAAAAAAGATATTTTCTCTACCCATGTACCCTTATCTAAAGAGTAACGATCAAGAAAAAGTAATTAAAGTGTTAAAAAGATTAATTTAAATTTATCTATCTAAGTATCTTTAGTTTTAGTTTTATTGTTTAATTAGATAAGATGCCGATGGTTCAAAGTAGAATCTTTTTAGTTCAGCTTTTTTAGATTTAAAAAATTCTTTAAAAGCAACAGTTTCCCCTTTCCATTTTTCCATTCCTAATTCATCAAATGCAATAATACTACCTTTCGGCATAAGTGGATAAAAGTGTTTTAAAGCAGTAATTGTAGGTTTATATATTGGACAATCTAGATAAAGAAGTCTGACTATAAGACTCTGTCTCTTTTTTACAAATTTAGGAATTGTTTTTGTTGCATCTCCTTTGACTAGTTCAACTTTATTGATATGTTTAATTATATCATTTTTTTGATTAATATCGATTAAGTTTTTTAAAAAAGTATAATCAGCTAGAGAAAAATCTTTTTTAAAAATTTTTTTATCTTTTTTTTTATCTATATTCCTGAAACCCTCAAAAGTATCAAAACCTATAATTTTATCTTCATAATTAGTAGGTTCCATTGTTAACATTAGATGATAAAATAACATAAGGTTATTGCCTTTATAAGTTCCAAGTTCAACAATTGAGCCCTTAGTATTTTTAATTAATTCATAAATTTTAATTCTAAACATACTTCTTGCGAATTCAATTCTATGAGTATTAAAAAAAGCATTATTAAAAAATTTATCTTTATTTTTTGAATATAATTTATGTAATGAATAATAAAAATTTTCCTCGTGCTTGCTCCATCTAGATAATTTAACTTTAGCAACACCTAGATCAACATCTTTTTTTCTTGCTTTAACTTTCTTATTCATTTTTGTTCCTATATTTAGTGAAATTGAAAATTTTAATCATGCTTAAAATTTATAAGTTAATTTGTTGAATTCTTATAGCGAATTTTTTTAACAATACTATAATAAATTGTATATATATACTTATTTAAAAATGAAAAATTTTCAAACAGTAAGACAAGCAAAAAATATCGCGAAAAAATTTACAAGAACAAATACAATTAAATGGCTTGAAGCAGCAGCAGAGGATGGTTATACAAAAGAAAAAAATATTTTAGATTTAAAAAAAGTAAAAATAAAACCAAAATTTTTAAATAAAGTTGGCAATTTAAATCTTAAAGTTAATTTTTTTGGAAAAATATATAATTCACCATTAGTTATAGCACCCATGGGACATCAAACTCAATTTCATAAATTAGGTGAAATTGAAACTGCTAGAGGAGCAAACAAAGCAAACATACTTTCGTTTTATGGAACACAAGGCAGAATGTCTATTAATGATATTAAAAACAAAAGTAATTCAACATCATTGGTTGGGAAATATTCCCTTTCGGTGATTTAAATTGGATTAACAAACAAATTAATGATGCTCACAAGTGTAAGTGTAATTCGATTGTTTTATGTTTAGACGCCAATGTAAGATCACATAGATATTTGGATAAAGAGACACTATACGATGCTAGAAAATATGGAAAAAGAACTAACCCTTTACCACAAAATGTAATGCAAGCAAGATTTTATGACTGGGAACTTATCAATCATGTTGTAAAAAAAACTAATCTTCCAGTAATTGTAAAAGGAATACTTACTCTTGAAGACGCTAATTTAGCTATTAAAAAGGGTGTAAGTGGAATTTGGGTATCTAATCATGGAGGAAGAATGTTTAACAGTGGAATAAGTAGTTTAGAAGCTTTGAAAAAAATTTCAAAAATAAAAAAAAAAAATAAAAAAATTAAAATTATTGTTGATGGTGGTGTGCAAAAAGGTACAGATATAATTAAATATCTTTGTTATGGAGCAGATATTGTAGGTATAGGTAGAGCTGCGTTGTATGGTTTAATAATAGATGGGCATAAAGGTGTAAAAAGAATTATTGATATTTTAAACTCTGAGTTAGAAGTCGCTATGATAAATGGAGGTTTTAGGTCTTTAAAAGATTTTACAAAAAAAAGAATATATGAGTAAAATTAAAGTTTTAGCAATTATTCCTGCAAGGGGAGGCTCGAAAGGTTTAAAGGGTAAAAATTTAAGAAAAATTTTAGGAAAACCATTAATATATTATCCAATCAAATCAGCTCAAAAAAGTAAAGTATGTGATGATATTTTTGTTTCAACAGATGATATCAAAATAGCAAGAGAGGCAAAAAAGTTTGGGGCAGACGTTCCTTTTTTAAGAAAAAAAAAAATTTGCTGGCGATCTAGTAACAACAGAAAAAACTCTTGAAAATGCCCTTAAAGAATATGAAAAATTTAAAGGTTACAAATATGATATATGCGTTTTTTTAACATGTACTAATATTTTTAGAAAATACTCTTTTATTAGGAAGGCTGTAGAAAATTTAAAATTAGATCCAAATCTAGAAAGTTCTTTTGTGGTAAAAAAAATATATAAACATTTTTGGCATATAAAAAAAAATAATTTAAGAAAAGTTTTGCCTTGGATGAAAGAATATACCTCTAGACAAATTGCTCCAAAATTATTTAGAGAAGATACTGGTATCGCTCTGGCATCAAGATCTAGTACTTGGAGGAAAGGAAAGAGAATAGGAAAGAAAGTAAAATTAATACAAAATGATTTTCCATTTTCTGAAGTAGATATTCATGACAAAAATGATTTAAAAATTGCAGAGGAAGCAATGAAGTTATTAAGGAAAAACAAAAAAATAAATCAAATCATTTAATGATTGATTATAGGTCTACGGCAATCATAATTTTTTGCTTACAATAGACCATCACATTTAAAAAGAGTTTTATTTGAAGTAAAATTGAAGTAAAACAAGAAAAAATTTTAAAAAATAAAATTTACCTTTTTTATTAATGAAAATTATTATTGTTGGCTTAGGAACTGCTGGAAAGCATTATTTGGATATTCTAAAAGTAAAAAAAAATATAAAATTATTTATAATTGACAAAATTAGTTTACCATTTTCTAATCAATATGAGCAAATAACTTTTGAAGATATTATAAAAAAAAAAATAATTTTCAATTTTGCAATTATAGCATCTCCATCAGGAATGCATTTTAATCACGCATTATTTTTTTTAAAAAGAGGCTCAAATGTTTTAATTGAAAAACCTTTTGTTCTAAATTTAAATCATGCAAGAAAATTAATAAAAATCTCAAAAGAAAAAAAATTAAAATGTTGGACTAGCCTTCAGAATAGATACAATCTAGCAACCTCCAAATTAAGGTCTGAAATAAATTCAAAAACCATTGGAAAAATTGGTCTAGTAGACTGTACTATGCTCTGGCATAGAAATAAAAAATATTATTCTAATAATTGGCGAGGCAAATATGCGTCTGATGGAGGAGTGCTTACAAATCAGGCCATACATCTTTTAGATACCTTGGTTTATAATTTTGGTACAATATCAAAATTCGATGTTTTTGCTAGTTTTGATAAAAAAAAATTGCAAGCTGAAGATTTGATAATAATTAATTTTAAACATGCAAATGGAATTTTGTCTAGCTTTAAAGCAACAACAAGAGCTAATAATAATTATCGTTCTGCAATTGATATTATTGGTGATAAAGGAAGGATAATTGTTAAAGGGGTAAGTTTAAATACTTTTAATAAATTTAAAAAGGATGAATTAGTTTCATATAAAAAATTTTCTGAAAATTTTGGAGAAAATTTAGGAGCAGCAGGTGGAATGGGCTTTGGTCATAAAAAAATTCTAAATGAATTTTTAAAACATAACAAAAAGTCTTCTAGACATCTTGAAATAGAGCACAATTACTATCTTTTGAAATTAATACATTCTATATATAATAATATCCAATTAAGAAAAAAATTTAATAAAGTTTTAAATAAACAAAGTATATTAGGAAGATGAATAAACTATTTGTTAAAAATCTGTCTAATAGTCAGCCCACTAAAGATATTACGGGTGATGATATTAAATATAAATTAAAAAAAATTACATCCAAGAAAAAAATAAATGTGGGAATTGGAAACGATATAGTTTTTTCAGAAAAACATCTTCCAATAATTGCAGGTCCAAATGGGGTTGAAGGAAGGAAAATGATTTTCACAGTAGCAAAATTTCTAAAAAAACAAGGTATTAAAATTTTAAGAGGACATGCTTACAAACCGCTTACATTTCCATATAGATCAAAAACATATAAAGAGAGCATGAATCAAGGAATGGCTTGGCTTGATGAAGTTAAAAGACACTTGGGTATGAAAATTGTTACTGAGGTTACCGAAATTAAATATCTTGATAAAATAAATTATACAGCAGATATTTTGCAAATAGGTTCTAGAAATATGCAAAATTTAGAACTTTTAAAAGAATGTGCTTTGACAAAAAAACCTATTATTTTAAAAAGGCATTTTGGAGCGAGCCTTAGAGATATGCTTGGGGCAGCTGAGCATATATTAGTTGAAAATAATAATAAACTAATTTTATGTGAAAGAGGTGTATCAACTCCTCATACACACAGAAATACTTCCAGGTTTATGTTAGATGTTCAGGCTATAGTTGCTCTAAAAGAATTAGTAAAATTTCCAGTGATATCAGACCCTTCTCACGCTTCTTTTTGGGCACCCTGGGTTCCTCCATTGACTTTAGCTTCAATAGCTGCAGGTTGCGATGGTCTAATAATTGAAATGCATCCAAATCCAAAAAAATCTATGGTAGACCCCCTTCAACCATTGAACTTTTCTCAATTTAAAGAATTAAACATGAAAATTAAAAAATTTAAAAAGTTTTTTAATAAAAAATAGAAAATAATATAATGATAACGTGTGGGATAATTGGATATCCAATAAAAAAACCAAGATCTGTAAAATTGTGGAAACAATATTTTTCCAGGAAAAAAATTAACTCAAAAATGTTAGAGTTCAATTTTAACAAAAAAGAATTTCATACAAAAATTAAAAAACTTTTAAGTGAAGAAGACTTTTTAGCTTCTGCAATTACAATGCCATATAAAATAAGTGTCAGAAAATATGTTAATCATTTAAATGAAACTGCAAAATTATCTAAATCAGTAAATTTAATTATAAAATATAAAAATAAAATTCATGGTTTTAATACAGATGTTTATGGCTTGTTAGAGTCGATTTCAAAAAAAATTTCTTTTAAAAATGTAATAATAATTGGTATGGGTGGGTCTGGAAATGCAATCTATAATTATATAAACAAAAAGTTTAAAAAAAATTTTATAATTATTTCCTCAAAAAAAAAAAAATATGGAAAAAATACAAAGGTATTTAAGGCGTTTAAATATGCAGAAATATCGCAAAAAAAAAAATATCTAATTATTAATTGTACGCCACTAGGTAGTAACTTAAGTAAAAAATATATCAATAAAACACCAATTGATAATTTAACTTTAAGTAAAATTTCAAAAAAAAGTTTTATTTTTGATCTAGTTTATAAACCGAACAGAACAAAATTATTCTATCAATGTAAAAATTTTAAAATTAAGTATAAAAATGGATTAGAAATGAATACTTTTCAGGGAGAAAAAGCATTAAATATAATATCTAAATTGACCAATTTTAATTTAAGTTAATGGTTAAATTAAAAATCTTCAACAGATTTAGAAAAATTCACTTAAGTATATTAAATAGAAAAAAACTTGATCCTCAAATTGTTTCTAATGAATTTTTATTTTTAACTAGATTTCATCCAGAATTGTTACGTAGATATTTTATTGAAAAAGATAATAAATCTACTTACGAATTAAAAAATTTCTTTATAACATTATTTAATTATTTTAAAACTTTTATTAAAAGTAACAAAAATTTAAGTACAATAAATTTTAAAAAAAAAAAAATTTTATTTTTAAGTACTATAGATCATAAAAAATACTTAATTAAAGAAAATCAACACATTAGTGATTTAATAAAAACTTTCAAAGATCATGATTATGTTGAAGTATTAAAAAATAATTTTGAAAAACTGAATAATGAAGATAAAACTAGTATTTATAAAAAAAAATTTAAACGTATTTATTTAACAAACAATTTAGGATTTCTTCAGGAAATAAAATTACTAATTTCTTTATATTTTAGTTTTTATTTAATGAGAAAAAAAAAAATTTTAAGAAATTTTTTTACTTTTGATGCTTTTTTTTTAGCTTTAAGGAACTATCGTTTTTATATTCAGTTTAGCTCACTGTTAAAAATATTAAAACCTGAAATAATTTTCTTTACTTACGAGTCTTATCCATGGGAAAGATTAATTGTCAAAGCTGCAAAAAATTACGACAATAAAATTAAATGTATTGGATATCAAAAATCAGTTATCACAAAATATAGTCATTTGATGAAGACAAATTTTAAAGATAATTCATATAATCCTAATTTTATTATTTGCAAATCAAAGATAAGTCGTAAAAAATTATTAAATCAAGGCTTGTTAAGAGAAAGTCAAGTTGTAGTTGTAGGTAAAAGTGTGAGAAAAAAAAATAAAATTAAAATCTTTAATAATCTTAAAGTTCTCGTAGTTCCAGAATCTTGGAAAATGGAAGAAAAAAAAATGTTTTCATTTACAAAGCGTTGTGCAGAAAAGTATCCAAATGTTAGTTTTGTATTTCGGCAGCATCCTGCTTCAGAATTTAATATTTCAAAATCAAATTTTAATAATATAAAAAATCTAATCATATCTAAAAATACTTTAGATACAGATTTAAAAAATAATAATATTATTTTTTTTAGAGGATCTTATGCTGTAATAAAAGCTGCAGAAAATGGTTTATTTCCCGTTTATTTGAATTTTAAGAACGACTTAGATGCCAACATTAATCCGATATATGAAATTGAGAAAAAAATTTTTAAAATAAGGGAACCAGAAGACTTCCGTTACGTTATTAAAAATGTTAGAAATTCAAAATCAATAAAAAATAAATTTAATATAAGAAACCATTGCAGACAATTAGAGGTTCCTTTGGATAAAAAACTTCTAAGTAAAAGTCTAGGTATTAAGATTTGAAATGATGAAATTTTTTTTAAATACCTATAAAAAAAAACTTAAAAAAAACATTGATAATAGAGGTTTTTTCACTGAAATTTTTCGTTTAGACCAACTTAATTTTAATAGCAAAATTTCACAGGTTAGTCATTCATATATAAAAAAAAATATACTTAAAGGCTGGCATTTTCATAAGAGACAAACGCAGTGGAATTATTTGCTTAAAGGAAAAACAAGAGTTTTCTTAATTGATTATAGAAAAAAATCTAAAACTTATAAAAAAATTGTAACTTTTATAGTAAACGCAAATAATAAAAGCTGTGCTTATTTTTTTCCAGCTAATATTGGTCACGCATACATTACCCTAAGTAAAGAAAATCATATGATTTATGCTACTTCGGGACATTATGATCCTAAAGAAGAATATAAATTACCTTTCGACAACGAGCTTATTAAAAAATATAAGAAAAAAAATTGAATGCTTAAATTAATTTACAAGAAATTTTTTAATAATTTAGATAACTTAATATCCTCTTTATAATCAATATCTATAGATTCTGGAAAATTTAATTCATAAAAATAATTTTTTCTAGAAATTCTTTGAAGGCTCTTTATAAAGTTTTTTTTTTTAAAAATAAAAAAAGCGCTATTCAAAACAATTATAGACTTCAAACTTTGTGTTCTTTGGTGTTGATCATCTAAACTAAAATTAATTGGTTCTATTTTTTTCTTTTTAATTAGTGCTGTTTTCTTTATTAAATTGCAAGAACTAACACTATAAAATCCTTTATCCATATATTTTAGTGCATCCATTAAGGTTTTTTGTCTTAAAAAAGGAGATGTTACATGAGTGTGAATTATAGGCTCATTTTCATTTTCAACATAATTTTCAAGAAAATTCTTTATCATATATGGTCCAGGATTTTTATTATCATTTTCCATTTTTATAAATTTTTTATCTCTTAAATAAACTTTAACATTACTTAGTTTTTTATCCTTAGATATACTACTAATTATTTTTTTTGAGTCAGTATCTACAAAGATTTGAAAATTTTTTAATTTATAAAGTAAAATTTTAAATAGTGGTATATTATTTTTAATTTTAATAAAATTTTTATTTTTAATTCTTTGAGATTTTTCTTTGATACCAATAAATACTTTATATTTGGTCATTTTATAATTTTTATTTATAATTATTATCATGATTTAAATTTGTTACCTTAATTTTTTTGATTAAAATAATTTTTAATCATTATTAATGAAATTCATTAAGTAAATATCTATAATTTTTTATAATATTAATGTATTTGTTGATCTCAGTTGTTAAATCGTTTTGACAGTTAGATTAATATGATTAAGATATGACTATAAAAGTAATCTATAAAATCTATAAAAAAACTGTTATAAAAATATGATTAAAAAATTTATTTATAAGATTATTAATCGCTTGACAAAATTTATAGAGAGTGAGTTGATGATTAAATCAATTTATTCATCCCAAAGATACTTAGCTTTTAAAGATTCTCAAGAATTTATTTATAAAAAAAGTGAATTAAATACACTCACTTTTTCTGACCATTTTGAACTTAGAGAATACTGTATAAAAAATTGTCAAAAAGAGGGTATGCTTGCTGAATTTGGGGTTTTCAAAGGAAGATCAATTAATTTTTTTGCTAAAAAATTAATAGAGCAAAATGACATGAGGACAATTTATGGTTTTGATAGTTTTGAGGGTTTTTCTGAAGAATGGAGTGGTGTTGATAAATTATATGGAGAAAAGTTTCATGATCAAAAAGGTAAATTACCAGAAGTAGAAAAAAATGTTAAATTAATACCTGGATTTATCGAGACATCTTTGGAAAAATATTTATCACAAAATAAAATTAAAAATGTTTCCTTTATACATATTGATACAGATACTTACTCACCAGCAAAGGTTGTTTTGACATTACTCAAACCATTTATGAAAAAAGGAACTATAATTTTATTTGACGAATTGTGTGGTTATCCAAATTGGCGGAGCCATGAATTTAAAGCATTAACAGAAGTTTTTAATAATGAAGATTACGAATTCATAGGTTTTGCGCAATCTCATTCTAAAGCTAATTTAATAAAGGCAGCTATAAGGATTTTATAGTAAAATTAAATATCTTATTTTTATATAATATTTTTTGATGAAAACTCGATCTAAAAAAAATAAAAATTTTTTAATAAAAAAAGATAGATTATTTAATTCTTTAAATAATTTAAATAAAGACATAGACAAAGTTCATGAAATTATAAATATTATTTACGAAAATATTGAAAATAATGGAAAGATACTGTTGTGTGGCAATGGAGGATCAGCAGCTGATGCACAACATTTATCGGCAGAATTCTTAGTTAGATTGAGACCAAACATAAACAGGAAACCAATACCTGCAATATCACTTGCAATGGACACTTCTACTATTACTGCATGTGGAAATGATTATTCATTTAACAAACTTTTTTCTCGAAATTTAGAGGCTTTGTCTAATAGCAATGATATATTAATTGTAATTAGCACATCAGGGAATTCAAAAAATATTCTAAATGTTCTTAAAACAGCAAAAAGACTAAAAATTTTTTCAATTGGATTGCTTGGAAACAAAGGTGGTAAAGCAAAAAAATATTGTGATAAAAGTATTATTGTTAAATCAACAAATACTGCAACTATACAAGAGTGTCATATATTTTTGGGTCATTATATTTTTGAGCAAGTTGAAAAAAAACTATTAAAAAATAAATTTATATGAGATAAGCAATTATGAGATCAAACAGAGTATTTATAATTGGTGAAATAGGAATTAATCACAATGGCTCTATTGAAAATGCAATCAAATTAATTGATTTTGCAAAAAAATATGATTTTGATGCAGTTAAATTTCAAAAAAGAACAGTTGATTTAGTTTTTTCTCCAGAAGAATTGAATAAAGATAGAGAAACCCCATTTGGAAAAAAAAATGAAGACTTAAAAAGAGGTTTAGAGTTTGGAAAAAAAGAATATGATATTATTGACGATCATTGTAAAAAAATAGGTATACATTGGTTTGCTTCACCTTGGGATTTGGAGTCTTATAAATTTTTAATGGATTATAAGCCTAAATATATTAAGGTCGCATCCTGCCTTTTAACCGTTAAACCTTTAATTCATCAAATAGCTCAAAATAATTCATACAAAACATTTATATCGACAGGCATGTCAAGCATTGAAGAAATTGATGAAGCTGTAAATATTTTTAAAAATAACAATAATAATAATTTTGAATTAATGCATTGTGTTTCCACTTATCCATGTAAAAATGAAGAGGTAAATTTAAATATTATTGAAACATTAAAAAAAAGATATGATTGCAATATAGGATATAGCGGGCACGAAGAGGGGCTACAAATTTCTGTAGCTGCTGTCGCACTTGGGGCTACTTCGATCGAAAGACATATTACATTAAATAGAACAATGTTTGGATCAGACCAAGCTGCATCAATTTCTCCAGAAGGTATGAGAATTCTTTCTAGAGATATAAGAACAGTTGAGGAAGCAATGGGAATAAATAAAAAAGATATACTAGAGTCGGAAGTTCCAATTAGGAAAAAATTATCTAATGTTTATTGGAATAAAAAATAATACTAGTTAAATAATAATTTTTTATATTTTTTATTTTGTTCAATAATATTTTGCTATTATTTTTATAAATTTAAATTATACCCAGACCCATTAATTAAACTAAAATGAAAAATTACTTAAATCTGAGAAAAAAATTATGTGGACCAATTTTTTCAATAATCACCCCTTTTAAGAAAAATGGAAAAATAGATTATGATTCTTTAAAAAATTATTTAAAATATTTATATTTAAATGGAGCAAAAAATTTCTATGTAATGGCTTATAATTCTAGATTGACTCTTTTAAATAAAAAAGAAATTCTTAGTCTTAATCTTTTTTGCATTAAACAGGTAAAAAAATTAAATAAAGATAACATTATCATTTGTGGAGAGCCCTATCATTGCTCAACAGATGAAAGTATAGATTATGCGAAATACTTTGAAAAAAATGGAGCAGACATTGTAAGTGTAATATTTGGAGAAAAATTTTATTCAGAGGATCAGCTTTATTCTCACTTCAAAGAAATTCATAATAAAACCAATTGTTTTTTACTGCTCCATCAACAAATATTAGAAAATGGAATTTCAAGTAACCCAAATTTTGTTTATTACCCTATCAAGGTTTTAGAAAAAATTTCAAATTTACCAAAATTTATAGCAATGAAAGAAGATGCAAAGAGCGATTCTTATACAAAAAAAATATGTAAAAAAATTTCAAAGAACATGACCATAATTACTTCAGGCGGAGGCAAACGACAATGGATTAAAGCATCAAAATATGGTTGTACAACTTGGTTGTCTGGTTGGTCAAATCTAAATCCAAAGATTGCTATTGATTTTTACAATTATTACAAATCAAGAAATAAAAAAAAAATGAACGAAATATTAAATTATATTGAAGATCCTTTTTCTGAGATTAAAAAAAAATATGGATGGCATTTAACAATAAAAGCCTTGCTACAACTAAATAAAAATTTCATGCGTTATGAAAGATCTCCTTTAAAAGAAGTTAGTAAAAATGTATTACGTGATATTGAGGCAAAATTTAATAAAATTAAAAAAAATAGCTCAAAGATAAAAATAGATAAATATTTTAATTAAAATGGAAATTATAGCATTTATTCCTGCGAGGTCGGGATCAACAAGGATAAAAAATAAAAATATTAGATTGATTAATGAAAGGCCTCTTATTTATTGGACTGTAAGCAAAGCTATAAAATCAAAAATATTTGACAAGATTATTTTTAGTTCTGACTCAAAAAAATATTTTAAAATTTTGATTAAGTATTTAAAAAAAGATAAATTGAATATCTCTAAAATAATTTTTGATAAAAGAGATGTTAATCACTCGAAAACTAAATCTAAAATATTTGACTATATAAAATTTGACTTGATTCATAAATTTAAGTTAAAAAAAAATGACCTTTTAGTTCAAATGTTACCTACTTGTCCACTAAGATCAGTAAATTCAATAAGAAAAATAATTAATTTTTCAATTTTAAAGAACTCAAATTCATTTGCAGCATGTGAATATGATTCACATATTACCTTTAGTTTTTATTTAAATAAAAATTATAAATGGAAACCAACTTTTAAAAAATCGCCAATGCTAACTGGCAAAACACAAAGTCAAAGTCAAAAAAAATATTATCATCCATCCGGAGTTATTAATTGTTTATTTGTTAAATATTTAGGTATTAATAATTCTTCTATATATCAAAGAGCGTTACCATTTATAGTTCCAAGGAGCGAGTCGTTTGATATAGATAATGAAGATGATTTTAAAATATTAAAAAAAATATTTTGAAACCATTAACATATAAAACATAAATTAATATTATAAAAAATAAATATTCATAGTTTAAATTTTAATAAACATTGGAACATTAATATTTTCTCTTTCAACAGTTAAATCATTTTTCTTTGCAAAATTTAAAATTGCCTCTGTTTCACTTCCTTGTATTTTTTCGTCTATAACTATATACCCACCGGGAGTCATGTAAGGAAGAAAATTTTGCATGCTTGCTAAAGCAGGCATGTAAGCATTACAATCTATGTATAGTAAGGCAAATTTTGCTTTATTTTTTTGAAATTTTTTTCCATCATGATTTTTTAAAATTTCAGGAACTACTTTTACTGCATCTCCTTCAAAAATTTCAATTAGATCCTCAACGTCATTATCGTGACAACGTGATAAAACTGATGCTTTACTATTGTTTTTCCATCTATTTTTATTTAAATGTTTGTCTCTTTCCAAATCTTTTTGAGTAAAACCATCAAATGTATCAAAACCAATATATTGACGAACTGATTGATCATTATGGATTTTTATTAACCTTCCAAATAAAATTGCATTCCTACCATCAGCCACACCTATCTCAGCAATATGTCCAGGTATATTTTTTATCTTCAAATATATATTACATATCCAAAGCAAATATTCTAAATCAAGGTCATTTATTGATTTATGAGGTTGATTAATTATAATTTTTTTTGCAATATTTTTTAAAAATCTAATCATTTAACTTTTTTTTTATTTTAGATGCTATCATTAGAAATCCATTTTTTAATCCAAACTTAATAAATATTTTAAATGTCTTAATTAAGAAATTATTGTTTAAGAGTTTGTAATTTAAGCTATATTTTGGTGATGTGGGCGGTAAACAATATTTATTTATAATATTATCTTTTTCACATATTAACAATATCGGATCAAATCTCCCTCTTGACGATATAGGGTTAAAGTTTTTTGGAAACAATCCACTAACATCTTTTTCTAAACTGGTCAGCCTATTTTTACTTTTAGGATCCCACAATATAGGGTAAACACGAAATCCAGCCTCTTTTGAATGGTATAAATAATCATAAATTGATCTAAAATAGTCATTAGTATCTCTGTATCTTAAATTATCTCCATATTTCTTAATTGAGTTTGGAACAATCCGATCTGTAGCCCATGTTTCATCTTTTGTAGTTGCTACAAACGATAGGCACATATCAGAAATAAGAAGTTTTCCATTATTAGCAAGTTTATTATAAAGTGATCTGAAAGTGACTGAAAAATCAGGAGAATTGTGAATTGCTCCAAATGCAACAATTAGATCAAAATTACTCTCCTTAATATCGTCATAAGATCCATGAATAGTATGTAATTTAGAGGTTATAGCATTATTAAATTGTAATGATGTCTCTAGAATTCTCTTACAAGCTTCTTTTGAATAATCTATAGCATAAACGTTATCCACATTTTTAAAACTTGTTAAGTATGCTGATGCAATGCCTTGACCTGCTCCAATTTCTAGAATTTTACCTGACACGCAATTTGGTCTAAGATTATTAAGTAAGTCAATCATCTCAAGACGCCACCATTGAAGATCATTTAGTTCTTGTTTTGATATTGCGTCAACTCTTTTTCCAGACGCCCACATTTTAGATTTTCTAGATGCTTCTACACTTTCTTCAGAAAGCCATTCTTTTATAGGTTTAGACATATTTATTTTATGGCTAAATATCCCTCAAAACATAATCTTTTAAAAATAAGATTTATATCTTTAAAACCTGCTCTTTTTAACATTTCAACATTTGCATTGGAAGAAAATGGCTCAAGTATACCTTTTAAACTTAAAGTTTTACCAATAATTTCCTTTTCGTTATATCCTTGTGACATCTTATATTCAGTATACAAAGTTTGAAGAATATCTTGAAATCTTGCGTCTGGTCCTCTAACTTTTTCAAAAAATAAAAAGGCTCCTCCCCAATTCAAAGAATTAAATATTTTATCAATGATAACTTGTCTAATTGATGGGTTTATAAATTGAACTGTGTAATATGATGTAATAACACTGCTGTTAGAAATATCATAATCTTTAACATCTCCAACTTCAAATGTGCAGTTATCATAATTGTTATTCTCTTTGGCATAAGCAATCATATCACTTTCGATATCTATTCCTAAAAATTGTATATCTGGACGATCTGTGAGTTTACATATTTTTTTAGTCAAAGTACCTGTCGAACAACCTATCTCAACAACTTTTGAGCCGTTTTCTCCTATGAAAAAAGGTACAAGTTTTGTAATCAGATCATGTCCCTCATCATAGCCAGGTACAGATTTTTTAATATGATTATCAAAATTTTTTACAACTTCACCACCAAAACTCCAGCTACCTATTTTTGCCTCTATTCCATCACCTGTTTTTTTCATTTTTAATTGCAAATATTTATTAATTTCACTTACAGTATAATCAGGTTAAATTGTTTATCTATCTAAGTCAATTTTTAATATAAATAATTTAGTTATTTTCTTAACTTATAATTAAAAGTTTAATCTTAATTTATTAGATAATTTTTTAGCGTAACTTTCTTTATATATAAAAGATGGTCTTTCAAAATCAAATCTTAATATTTTTCGATAATAACCTTCAGAAATATTACCTGCTTTATGAGGAGTATTTGTATCAAAAAAAATTACATCACCAGCCTTTCCTGTCATAGGTATTAAATTTTTCTCTAAATCTTTATCATTAATTACGTTCAATTTTTTTAGCTTATAATCATCTGGTAAGTTTATTCTGATATTTTCTATATCTATATTATTTTTTGCTTTTCCTAAATGAATTGGACCATTACTAATTGAAACATCATTAAGGTAAATCATTGCTTTTAAATATCTATTTTTATCAATATGAGGGATATAAGGAACTTTTGATTTATCATTAGAGTTTGATTTGGAATATACAAGCCAAAGTTTTTTAAATTTTAAATCAGTCATATTTGTTATAATTTCAAATTTTCTGTGAATTTTATTCAGCACACTTTGAAACAATTGTTCTTCTGAAATAGACTCACTATTTAATTCTCTGGTATTAAAGTGGTCTGTTTCATAATTTTTTTGATTAAAAATTTTATCAAATTTATCTACTAGGCTAACAATTAATTTGTCATCTATTACTGAATTTTCTTTAAGAAAAAAAAATTTGTCCATTTAATTTAAAAGTTTATTTTTCATTATAGACTATAATTTTATAATATATAATCTATTTAATGTATTTATATTTAATATATAATGAAAAAAGATTATAATTGGTCACATAACAAAGTATTAGAGCGATTTGAATTTATAGAAAAAAAACTTAATTTGGATAAATCGTTGATATCCCAAGTACCCTGGTGGGATATGCTCAGGTATAAACTTTTCAAAGAAATACTGTTTGACTTAAGATTAAGAGAAAAAAAAATAAGTAGTAATAAAAAAATTATTAAAATATCAAATATTAAAGATTATATTTTTGATTTTTTTAAATTATTTTCTAAAAACTCACCTTTTTGGATAAAAAAAAAAAGTAACATAATTTTAGGCCACCCACGCAGAAAACTAGAGGAAAATATTTATGTAGACCCTTATTCTGATCCATTTATAGATTTGTTTCCTTCTTCCTTTAATTTTTCAATAATTGAGAGAAAAGATATTAATAATAAGCATCTTTCACCCCCCAAAACAAAAAATATTTTTTATTCAGATATATTAGACCGTTTTGGATCTTTATTTTCAAAATTTCAAAGAGTGAAATTACAAGAGTTTGATAACTTAATTATATCTAGACTTGAAAAGTCATTGTATGATGAATTTTCAATTAAAATTGAAATTAAACACAAATTAATCAAAATGATAAAAAAATGGCTAGGCACAAATCTTGTCATGTCTCTATTTTTTAAGATTAAAAAACCTAAGCTTTTAATAATAGTAGTAAGTGCTGGTCAAGAAGCCATCATATCTGCTGCAAAATCTCTTAAAATTACTACATTAGAATTACAACATGGAACACCCTCGAGAGGAAAACTTAATTATGATTACTCATCAGGGATCGAAAAAAAATCATTTCCTGAGTATTTTTTATCTTTTGGAGATTTTTGGCCTGTAGATTGTAAACTTCCAATAAAAAAAACAAATATAATTCCTTTTGGCTATCCTTACTTATTTAATAAAAAAAATAAATACTCTTATATAAAAAAAGAAAATAGACTTGTGATAATTTCGCAATCAGATTTTACAGGTCAATTATCTAAGTTTGCTATTAAAACTAGTAAACTGTTTTCTACTGATATAACAGTAGAGTATAAACCACATCCATATGAATATGTTGGTTCTGAGCCAAAATATTTTCAAGAACTTAGAAGTGCAGGGGTAATCATCTCAGATAAAGACTCAGATATTTATGAAATATTTGCTCGGTCTCGTTGGCAAGTTGGTATTTTTTCAACAGCGCTTTACGAGGGATTGTATTTCAACGTTGCATGTTTTGTATTAGATATTAGTGGTTCAGAACATATGAAAAAAATAATCGAGTTAGATATGGCTCGACTTATTTCATCACCAGAGCAAATTGATTTTAGTTTAAAAGTTAATAAAAATAAAATAGAAAAAATTTTTTCATACCCTAATAAAAAAAATATTGATTTTATTATTTCACTTGCGAAATAATTTTTTTCAATTTTTTTTATTCAGTTATAATATTACTTATTCTTTTAAGAATTACTTTATTTAAATTTAATTTAGTTAATTATTAAAAAAAGTATTTAGATATTTACTAGATCCTGATTTTTTTGAGGCTGATAATAAATCTATATTATAATCTATTTTTAATTTATCACGTAGTTTTGGAAGTAATACCTCTAAACAATTGGCTGTTGGATGTTTATATTTGTTATTCCTCCAATCTTTGTCATAAATATTTTTTACATGTGGAGGAATACATTCAGAATGATTTTCTTTATAATAAGTTTTATCAAAAAAATAATTACTAGAAAGATCAATTCCATGGAGGACTATTTCTTTAAAACCTAAAAATTTTGCAAAAATTATAGATGTTACAACTGATGAGCATGCTTCTCTAAAATAATTTGGATCATTAATTAATAATTTGTCTATAGTATTATTTATAGCAAAGTCAGACATACTATAGTGTGGAACAATTAAATCTCTTATAAAGAATGCATTATTTTTATAATTTTCATAAGCTACATTTGGATCATTTTTTTTTTGCCATAAATTTTTAAATACGAGAATAGTTTTATTCATATCAAGAAATTTTTTTAATGCTTCATTTTGAGATTGTATTAGTTTTAAATTTTCATTTGATGCATTTTCAATGAGATAAAAGTTATATTCAATTTTTAACAAACAAGAAAAGCCAAATCCAATATGAAAAAATTCTTTTCTATCTTTTATAAAATTTTTTGTAAAATCAGCTGAATAGCCAGATCCCCATATATGACATGAATTATAATGTTTTTTGTATAAATGTTTAAAATCTATTGGAGAATAGAATTTTAATTTTTTACTAAAGCTTTTTTCTATTTTCTCAATTTTTTTTTTGTGTATTTCTATAGACCTATCTGTAATAATTTTATTTGCTACTTTAAACTTACACAATTCAAATTTTAGTTTTTTAAGATAACTCCTCATAAAAGTTAAACCAATTCTTTAACCTCTGATAATGATTCTATAGTTCTTATTTTATTGGCTATATTTTTTGGGAGTTTATTTTTTTTAAAATCACTAAAATGAATAAAATTTATATTTGAATTAATGCTAAATTGTAAATCGAAAATTGTATCTCCGATATAAGTTAAGTTAGTTTCTTTATTTGGATATTTTGAAAGTAGGTGTTTTATTAGTTTATTGTCTGGTTTATTGAATTCTGTATCGTCACCACAAAGTACTGTTTTAACATTTTTGGGAATTAAATTTTTCATTGTATTATAACTTTTTCTCGGTTTTGAGGTTATGATTGAAATCAAGTAATTTTTTTTATGTAGATATTTTATTATTTCTTTTGCACCTTTTATTAATTTAATTTTTTTTGATCTCTTTTTAGTTTCGCTAAAATATAAATTTTTAACTTCTTCATCTATTTTAGATAAATCAAGTTTTTCCATAATTATTTTGAAAGGTAATCCTGTAAATTTTTTATATTCTTGAAATGTAATTTTTAAATTGAATTTATTTGAAACTACATTCCATGCCTCTTCCATAATGGGAAATGAATTAATCAATGTTCCATCTAAGTCAAAAATTATATGTTTTTTCATTAGTAAATTTTTATATTTTTAATAAATTTATTATAGATTACATCATCACTCATCATTCTTATAGATTTCTGATAGTCCTCCAAAGTGTCCACAGCTAGTGTTGCACCTTTCATTTGAAAAGTTCCAATTTTTATATTATTTTCTAAAAGTCTCAAAAGTTCAATTTTCTCTGTTATTTCTAAATTTTTTTGTTTAAGCTTGCTAAACTTTTTAAGCAGACTACCTTTAAATCCAATAATACTTAAATGTTTTTTCAAATAATTTTTTTGTTTACCAAAATAATATGGTGCGTCAGCTCTTGTCATAGAAAGTATTTGATTCTCAGTCTCTATTATTTTTACTCTGTTAGGATTATTAATTTCATACAATCTTTGATATGGAACTATACAATCGAATTTACTTTTCTCAGTTTCTAAAAAAACTTTTTCTATATCTTTAGGTTTAACAAAAACCTCATCTCCTTGAAGATCAACAACTATATCTTCATGTTTTATGTTCATTGTAGTTACTGCTTCTGAAATTCTTTCTGTTCCATTTTTATGCTCTGATTTAGTCATACAAACTTCAATATTATATTTTTCACATTCCCAACAAATTTCTGGAGAGTCTGTACAAACTATTATTTTATCAACATTTTTACATAAATTAGCTCTTAGAGATACATGTATGATCATTGGTAAGTTTAGTATTTTTTTTAGAGCCTTCTTAGGTAATCTTGCACTCTCTAATCTTACAGGAATTAATATATATCTTTTCAAATTAAATATGATAATTGGTCTTAAATAAATTTTAATAAAAAATAATTTTTAACATTTAATAAAATAATTTCTATAACAATATTAGTTTTTAAATTTGTAAATTAAAAAAATTAAAATATCTAAAAAATAAAATTTTTGTTATTTTTGAACAATTGTTAATCAGTATTATTGGTAATTATTTAGATTTCGTTGATTTTGTAAAATTTTATGTTTGATTATTTTAAAATTTTGTTATTCAAAAATAAACAACATAATATATAATTGAATTGTTAAAATCTTAACTATAGACTTATCTTGCTTAAATTCTTATTTAAATTGTTTCCTTTAAAAATTCGATTAGCAGTTAAAGGTTTATTAAATATTGAAACAGAATTCAAAAATTTAGATCTTAAAAGGCTGCCAAAAAATTATAAAAAATACATAGGACCAATATATTATATAATTTTTATTAAAGATAAAGGCCATGGCTTTTTTTCAAATTTTTATCATGTTTTATTTCATATATCTATTGCAGATTTTTATAATTGGATACCTGTAGTTGATATGAAAAATTATCCAACTTTATATAATGAAAGGAAAAAAAATTTTTTAAATTCAAATTCGTGGGAGTATTATTTTAATCAAAAAAAAACTTTATCTGATATAAATTTTAAAAAAAATAAAATAATTTATAGTGATGGTAACTTTAATATAAAGTTTTTTCGTGAACATTATTATGGAAATGAAAAATATTTTTATAAACTTTATAAAAAAAATATTTCAATAAAAAAAAATATATTAAAGTATGTTAACAACTTTAAAAAACGAAAATTCAAAAGTTCAAAGATTATCGGGATACATTGGAGAGGAACAGATATAACTTCAGCAAAATATAAGAATAAGAATTCGAAGTTTTACCAGTATAGAAAAAAAGTAAATATAAAAGATTTTTCAAAAAAAATTGATCCTATTTTGAGAAATAATAAAAAAATTAAAATTTTTCTCTCAACTGATGAGGTGGATTATGTTAAACAGTTCAAAAAATTATATGGTAATAACTTAATATTTACCAACTCTTATAGATCTGAGTCAGGTAATCCAGTGCATTTAAACAATGATTATAAAAGAAGCTTACACCGTTACAAATTAGGTTTTGAAGTTCTTGTTGATAGTTTATTACTTTCTGAATGTGATATCTTAATATGCAGAAAGTCAAATGTAACAAATGCTGCAATATTATTTAATTACAAAAAAAAGAGAAAGATTATTGAATTACCATATTAATATATTTTATTAATGTCTACAGTATCAGTCATTATTCCAGTTTATAACCGAGATAAAATTATTAGTGAAACATTAGAACTCTTAACAAAACAAAATTATAGACCATTAGAAATAATTATTATAGATGACGCTTCTACAGATAATACTATAGAATTAATTAATTTATTTATTAAAAAAAATCTTGATAAAAAATTAAATATTATTTTTCATTCAAATAAAAAAAATCTAGGAGCTTGTTATTGTAGAAATTATGGAATTTTTCTTTCTACTGGAAAATATATTCAATTTTTAGACTCAGATGACTCTCTTAGTTCAGAAAAGATAAGTACTCAGGTTAAAATTTTGGAAGATAAAAAAAAACAGATCGCTATATCTGATTATGTATATGTTAGAAATGGTGAAATAATAAAAAAATGTAAAAATAATGGTAATTTGTTTAAAAAAATATCTTATGGCTGGAGTATATTTACTTCAGCACCTCTATTTCGGTCATCTTTAATTAAAAATCAAATAAAATGGAATGAAAAATTATTAATGCTACAGGATAAAGACTTTATATTTAGAGCTATAATGTTGTCTGGTGAATATGATTATGTTCCAGGATATACATCTTATTATAATCAACATACCTTTATACAAATATCAGACTCATATTCAATTAAAACACCACAATTTTCTACAATATTGAATAGTAGGATTTTTTTTTTATTTTCAAATATTTTTAAAATGAGGATTTTTTGTATTTTTTATACATTAATTGGAATAATTGAAATATTTTTTCAACTTATTATTCATCACTTCAAAAAAAGTATTAAAATTTTATTTGGTGAAAAATTTTTCAAAAAATTAAAGAAATTTTATAATTCAAAAAATGAATAAATTAATAAATATAAGTATAGTGACTCCAGTTCTAAATGGTGAAAGCACTTTACAGCAGACAATTGATAGTGTTTTGAACCAAAATTTTCAGAATTTAGAATACATATTAGTAGATGGCATGAGTTCAGATAAAACCCATCAAATTATTAGACAAAATGAAAACAATTTATCTAAAGTAATTATTGGAAAGGATAAAAATATTTATGATGCTATGAACAAGGGTATTCAAGCTGCTAAAGGTGATATAGTTGGTATCTTAAATTCAGATGATTATTTAAATGAAAATAGCTTAAATTTAGTTGCCAAAAAATATAAACAGTCTCCAAATAAAGACATTATTATTTATGGAGATATGTATCAAGAGTATAAAGAAACTAACATATTATCTTTTGGGGATTTAAGTAGAGTCTCATTTAAAAATGGAAATTTTAAAATTAATCACCCTGCAATATTTGTTGCTAGATCATTATATAATAAAATTGGATTATTTAATATTAAATTTTCTTCAGGAGCAGACAGAGAATTTTTACTTCGTGCACACAAAAATAAGATAGAATTTTTAAAAATTAATAAACCTTTAGCAACATTTAGATTGGGAGGTTTTACATCTTCATATAGCTCTAAAATAATTTTAAATAGAACAAAAGAAGAATTTTACTTACTAAAAAAGTATTATCCTTTTTGGCATGCAGTTAGAAAATCTTATCTACAATTTTTTAGAATGATAAGAAATGGTTTGCTCTATAATATTTTAGGAAAAGAAAAATTTTTAAAATACAGAATTAAATGGTTGCTTGACAAATGATAAAATACTCAAAATTTTTAACATTAGGTATAACTTTTTTTATCATTCTTGTATCTCAAGTTGGAATGCATGGAAATATAAGTCCAGCTTTTACAGGTTTAGGTCTTTTTAGCTTTGTATTGATTTTTTTTTTTTTAATATTGATAACTCAAGGATTTATATTTAAATGGCCAAAAATTCCAAAATCACTTTATTTAATATTTTTTGGATTAATATTTTTTTCATCTTTTAATTTTATTTTTACAGAAAGGTTAAAATCAATAATTGTATACTCAAGCTTAATTTCACTTTTTTTTATTGTTAGATCTTACTCAATTTATATCGATGACAAGGGTAATTTTTTAATAAATTTAGTATTAGGTGCTTGTTTAACAGGTTTATTAATTATTATTTTAGGACTAAATACACCTTTCACTTTATTTCGTTATGTTGGGTTTTATACTAACTCAAACAGCATGGGCATGTTTGCTGCTAGCTTATTGCACCTTATAATCGGTATTATTTATTCTTATAAAATAAGTTTTTTTAAAAAGATTTTTTTTTACATTTTATTTCTAATTAGTGTTTTACTTCTCTTATCATCTAATTCGAGAGCAGCTATATTGTCTGTATTCATAGTTATCATGTTTATCCCTGTAATCGAAATTTTGAATGGTTTAAAATTTAAACAATTTAAAATTAAAGTAAAATTTATGAAACGTTTTTTATTAACTTTAATTACAATTGGCTTATTTTTTTTTATTATTTATTATTTAGGACTTTTAGATAATACTTTTGAAAAGTTTATATCAAAAACACAAGCACAAGATATTTCAGCTGGTAGGTTAGAAGGGTGGATTATTATGTTGAAAAATTGGACATGGTTTGGTCATGAAAATATAAATAATATTACTGAAAAGAAAATAATATTTGGTCATAATACCTGGTTAACTCATTTAAATTTTTATGGACTACTTCCAACTTTATTTTTTCTGTCATGGATAGTTTGGATGCTTAATTGGGCATGGAAAAAAATAAAAGTAAATAGTAATACAAAAATGGAAAGAGTATTTTTTTTTACTTTATTAGGATATGTAGTAAATGCTACTTTTGAAACAGCAACTTCAACACCAGGTTTATTAATATCAATAGTTATTTTTGCAATTATTTATAAAAAAGAAAATTTATTTTCAAAATTATAATGATTAAGAAAACATCAAATATAAATAAAAGAATATTAAATAAGAAAGATAGTTTTAAAATAATAAATATTATACCAAATCCAATTGGAGGTGGAGCTGAGTTTCTTGTTCGTCAGTCATCTGAGACTCTTAAGAAGAAGGGTTTTGATGTTTCATCAATTTATTTTAATAATCCTTTAAATATAAAATTGAAATCTTATGAACATGATTTAAATATAAAAAATTACAAATCTCCAATTACAATTTTTTACTTAAGAAATACTTTAAAAAAATTAATGGAAAATAAAAAAACCATAGTTCATGCACATTTATCATGGCCATTGTATTTTTTACCATTCGCTACAAAGGGGCTAAAAACAATAAATATTTATACAGAACATAATACTTTTAATAGACGCCGTAATTATCCATTTCTAAAACCAATAGAAAGATATATTTATTCTAAGTATTTCAAGATCACATGTATTAGTGAAGGAACTAAAAAAAATCTATTAAAATGGCTTGAAAAGAGAATAGATTTAAAAAAATTTATTGTAATACAAAATGGTTCACGTCTTTTAAAATTTGTTAGTAGAAAAAAATTAAACAAAAAACAACTTAAGTTAATTTCTATTGGATCATTATCTGAACAGAAAGGATTTGATATTTCTATAGAAACAATTGCTAAATTAAAAAATAATGTAAAAAGTTACACGATTCTAGGTGAAGGAGATCAAAAAAAAAATATAATAAAATTAGCAAACAAATTAAAGGTAAAAAATAAAATAATATTACCTGGTTATGTCAGCAATATTGAAACTTATTTAACTAAGGCAGACATAGGTATGATTCCGTCTAAATGGGAAGGTTTTGGGCTTGCAGCTGTTGAAATGCTTTCTACCGGCTTACCATTAGTATGCTCAAATGTGTCAGGTCTAAGGGAAGTAGTCAAAAAATGTAATTCTGTAAAATTAGTTAGTCCTAATGATCCTCAAAAATTTGCAGATACTATTCTTGATTTTACAAAGTATATAAATGCTGTTGGTATAAAACAAATATCTAAGGAAGCAAGAAAACATTCTAAGAAATTTAATATTGATTTTATGATAAATAAATTTGCTAATCTTTATATTAATTCTCTTAAAGAATAAAAGTAGAATATAATATTAAATTAATATTTTTAAAATAATTGATATAAATTATATCAAGAATTAAATGATTTACATAAAAAATATTATTTTAAATTTACTTAATAAAAAAAAATTTTTACAAATAATTAAAAAGTTAATAATAAAATTCGAAAAAAATACTTCTACAGAGGCAAAAAATTGGGCAAAATTAAAAACTAAATTTTCTACAGAAGAATTTTGCAGATCTATAGATTCATTTTTATACGATGAAATTTTATTTGATATAAAGTTGATAAAAGATGAAGCAGATAGAAAATTATCAAAATTAGATGTTAAACTTGGTGGTGGCGGAAATTATATTCTTTTATATTTTTTAGTAAGAAAGTTTAAACCACTAAATATTGTAGAAACAGGAGTTGCTGCTGGGTGGTCAAGTTTAGCAATGTTAAGAGCTATTAAAAAAAATGGTAAAGGTAGGTTATATTCAAGTGATTTTCCTTATTTCAGAATAAAAAATCCAGAGCAATATATTGGCATTTTAGCTAAAGATGAGAAAAATAAAAAAGATTGGTATCTAGATATTGATGGAGACGATATCGCTCTTCCTAAAATTTTAAAAATGTTGCAAAATGAAAATATTAATTTAATTCACTATGATAGTGACAAAACATATTATGCAAGAAATAAAGCATTAAAAATTCTTAGTCCAAAATTAAATTCTGGAACAATAATAATTTTTGACGATATCCAAGATAATTTACATTTTAAAGACTTAGTTGAAAAAACTAGAGAAGATTTTTCTGTACTTGAATTTCAAAATAAATATGTTGGCATTATTCTTAAAGGTAAAAATAATGAATATTAAATTTGTGAAATAAAAAAAATGAGACAATGAAAATTTTAGTTACAGGGGCTGCAGGTTTTATTGGTTCTGCTTTATCTCTGCGTTTATTAGAACAAGGAAATGAAGTTATAGGTTTAGATAATCATTCCGATTATTATAGTCAGAAATTGAAAGAGGACAGAGTAACTCGCCAAGAGGCCTATAAAAATTACAAACATATTCGTACAGACTTATGTGATAAAGAAAAACTTTTAAAAACTTTTCATAAATATAAACCTAGAATTGTAGTAAATATGGCTGCTCAAGCAGGAATAAGGTATTCAATAAAAAATCCTATGTCTTATATTAATAGCAATGTTGTTGGATTTGCAAATATTCTTGAGTGTTGCAGAAATAGCGATGTTCATCATTTAGTATATGCAAGTTCATCGAGTGTCTATGGTGCAAATACTTTAATGCCATATTCAATTGATCATAACGTTGATCATCCATTAAGTCTCTATGCAGCTACAAAAAAATCAAATGAATTGATGGCACACAGTTACAGTCATCTTTTTAAATTGCCAACTACAGGTTTGAGATTTTTTACTGTTTATGGACCCTGGGATCGTCCTGATATGGCTTTACAAAAATTTGCACGTTCGATTATTCAAAAAAAAACAATAGAATTATATAATAATGGTGAACATCAAAGGGATTTTACTTTTATTGATGATATTGTCGAAGGTGTTATAAAAGTATTAAATAATCCAGCAACACCTAAACTAAATTGGTCTGGCGATAATCCCGATCCAGGCACAAGCAATGCGCCGTGGAGAGTATATAATATTGGAAATAATCAACCAATAAAAATAATGTATTATATTTCTTTACTGGAAAAATCATTAGGAAAAAAAACAAAAAAAAAATTTTTACCAATCCAGCCAGGTGATGTTCCTAATACATGGGCAAATATTGATAACTTTATTAGTGATTTTAATTACAAACCTAAAGTCACAGTAGAGGAAGGAGTTTCAAAATTTGCAAATTGGTTTAAGACTTATTATAAAATTTAATCATATAATACATTAATATTTAAATAGCTGTAAATATGAAAAAAACTCAAATATTGATGATTAACGATAAAAAAATTTTAAATGATTTGTATAGAGATCATCTTTTAAAACTTTTAAATAAAAAGTTTATAAAAGTTTTTAGTTTTGGCTTATTTGATAAAAAAAGTAGTCTGATAATTTTAATACTTAAGATTTTAAATCCAAAAACTGTTGTTGTTTCATCAAATCTGAGAAGTAATTTTTTTTCATTATTTTTTTTTTGGAAAAAAGGAATATTAATATTAAATGGAATGGGAAGGTATAGAAGTAAAAATATACTTAGATTAATACTTCTAATATTATTTAAATTAAACTGGAAAAAGGAGTATATTGTACAATCTTATGCTGATTACAGGTTTTTTAAATTATATTCTAAAAAAAAATATTATTGGATACCAGGATCAGGTGGAACTGAAAAAAAAATAGGAAATAAGAATAATTTTTTACTCATTCAAAGAGATAATAAAATATTAACTGTTTTTAACAGTATCTGTGAATTTTTAGATATAGCAAAAAATATTAATGTAACAATTGTAGGATGTAATAATATAAAAAAATTAGAATTTTTATTTAGAGGATATAAGCTTAATTTCGTAAATTACATAAAATCAAAAGATATATTTTTAGAAGGAAAAAATTTTGTTCAACCATCGGGATATGGAGAAGGATTTCCTCATTCTTTATCTGATGCAATTGTTAGTGGACTAGATATTTATATAAATAATAAAGAATATTTGAGATATGGGTTATATATATTAGGTGGAAAAAAGAAAAAATTTTCTAAGAACTGGAGTATTTTAATGAACACATCTCAAGTTTCAAAACAAATAAGCTCCAATGTAATTACTAATAAATACTTTAATGTCATAAATGAATACACTGACATTAATTAAAAATGATTTTCGTTATAAATAAACAAAATGATAAATAAAAAAATAGCAATTATTGGAGGCTCTGGTTTTATTGGAACTAGATTGGCAAATCGTTTAAAAAGTTCTAAAATTAAATATATTATTTATGATAGGAACAAAAGTATTTCTAGAGAAAACTACGTATATTTTGATATTTTAGATAAAAAATCATTTTCAAAAATACATGGTTGTGACACGATTATTCACTTAGCTGCAGAACATCGTGACGATGTAATTCCTCTAAGTCGTTATTATGACGTGAATGTTCAAGGTTCAATTAATATTTGTGAGGTTGCTAAAAAATATGGTATTAATAAAATAATCTTTACAAGTTCGGTTGCGATATATGGATTTGCACCTCCACTAACTGACGAAAGTGGAGATCCCAATTATTTTAAT
>MDTD01162220.1_pt1 | contig 43934 bp, 39 predicted proteins | sample 811221 | NCBI WGS metagenome assembly MDTD01 (sample SAMN05326646, study PRJNA326480) | marine metagenome | isolation source: seawater | place: Pacific Ocean: South West | collected 2011 | reverse complement strand
CAAACATTAAATATAAATTAAATTTTAAAACAATGAAAAAAGGATTATTAACCCTTTTGGCTGCCTCACTTGTATTTGTGGGTTGTCAAAACTATGATGATCAATTTGATGATTTAAATGCACAAATAAGTGCTTTAAAATCTCAAGTTGATGGTTTATCGTCTTTATCAGGTCAAGTGGCTTCACTTTCTGGAACTATAAGCGGACTGCAGTCTGGTATTGCAGCAGCAGCTAGTTCATCGGAGTTGACTGCTCTTTCAGCGTCATTAACTGCATTGCAGGCTGATGTTGATGCTGTGCAGGCATCTTTAGCAAACGCCTCTACTGCAACTGCAGTTGCTGCGCTTCAAACGGAAATTGATGCAATCGAAGCTGATGTAGACGAATTACTTTCTACAAGTAATATCTATGGTACTGATGTATCTGTATCTAGTGCTTCGACACTTGATGCTGCATTAGCCCTTGGTAATAAACTAAACATCCTTAACGCAAATGCTACAATTACTGTAACATCTGCAATGGATCAGACTAAAGTTCAAACTTTAGTTAATAGAATTAATACCATGACAGGAAATCTTGTTTTTAACTCGTCTTCAACTACTGAAACGACTTTTAACAATTTAACTTCTGCAGAGGATATTACTGTGAATCAAAAAGGTGGTTACCAATTTCAAGCATTAACATCTGCTGATGAAATTACTCTTAACGACCAGTATGAAGCTAATATTTCTATTATAGACTTTAGAGCTCTTGCTACTGTTACTAGTTTTACAACATCAGGTGAGTCTGATGCTGGTATTCAGTTTGATCAGGCTACTGAGGTTCATTTATCGAAGCTTGCTAGATACCCTGGTTCTCAGTTAACTATTATAACTAAAAAAGGTGCTACTTTAGATATGCCAATAATTGACGACAAAAATACTCTTGGTGTTTTTGAAGCAACTAATGTTACTTTAAATGGACCTAGTTCATTTACTACTACATTATTAGATGACTCAGATATGAGCTTCACTAATGTTGCTACTGTTAACGTAACTGATAATAGAGGTGCTATTACAGTTAATGCTGGTGTTGAAACATTATCACTTACTGATGTTGTTGAGGTTACAGTTTCAGCTGCTGCTGACGACCTTGTTACTGCAACTATTGATTTCAAAGCTGATGATGAGCCAACTCTAACTTCTACTGCTACTGCTGCTTTAGCATATGATGCTGATGCATTCGTAGCTGACGATCAAGGAGATATTGACTTAACTACACTTGCTAACTTAAAGACTGTAACTATTTCTGGTACTGCTGGAGATATTAATATTGACCAAAACCCTAACTTAGAAACTGTAACTGTTTCTGCAGATGCAAAAGATTTCTATTTAGTGGATAACGACAATATGACTAGTGTTACTGTTACTGGTGCTCACTTCTCAGATGTAGAGGTTTCGGGTCACGCTGACTTAGTTACACTAACTCTTGATCACACTACTAAAGTTAGATCAACTAGTTCTAGTGCTGCTGAAAAGTCTGTAAGCCTTGATGTAAACACTAATGCTTCATTAACTTCATTAACTTCTAGTGCTGATGATATTAGTGATTTAAGAGTATACACTAATGCTGTTTTAGCAACTGTTGACTTTACTGGTTTAGCTGATGATGGTACTGAAGCTGATGCTGGTGCACACATTTTCAACAACAACCTTACTTTCTCTCTTGTAAAAGATGGATATGATACAGGTACTGCAAATTCACTAACTGACGTAGGTTCTACTGAAGGTGGTGGAGGTATTAAAACTCTAAAAACTTGGTTACAGCACATTGATGGTGCGGTTGACGCTACTGTAGGTTTATACGTTTTTGTTGATGCAATTTCTAAATATGAAGTTCAGTCTACTTTAAACGGTACTTACACTGATACTGCTGTTCCTTCAGCTCCAACAGTGACTTCTAAGTCTGAAGCTCACACTAACAGAACATCATTATATGCTGTTGCTGCGATTGAAGCTGCTGAAACTACAACAACAACTACTGGATCTACAGTTAGAGAAACTCAAGTTATAACTACGCCTGTTACTAACAACGTGTTGGGTGCTGCTGAAACTTCTCTTGCTACTGGTGAGGGTGTTGCGATTAATGTTTCTAGTTTGTCTAAAACATTTAAGCAAGGTGATACTTACAACGGTTCAACGGTTAATACTGTTGCTCAATTAGTTGACTATATTAATGGTGATACTTCTTGGGGTTCAGGTTTAACGGTAACTGCAGAGAATAATGGTTGGATGAGATCTAATCAGACAGTAAACTTTACAACTGGTGCTGGAAGTGCTGGTACAGTTTCTGTAACTGGTTCAAGCTCTAAATTATGGTATAAGTTAGGTTCTACTACTGTTTCAGGACAAATTACTCTTGCAAACAGTGATAAGGCATTACAAATAGCGGTTGCTCTTGCAACAGCAATTAGTGCTGCAACACACCCAACTCACCAAGGAAAAGAATATGGAGCTGTAGCTAACGGTGCAGTCGTTACAATTACTAAGAGAACATCAGTTGCTGGTTATCCAGATGATCTTACTCAAGGTGTAACTTCTCTACCTCAAATTACATTTGTAATTGATGCTGCTCAAACTTCAACTAGTTTAGGTCTTAATGCTGCAGGTACATCTAACCTTGCTTCATTAAATTATGCTGGAGCAACTTCTGGTACTTTCTTAAGTACTACTAAGAATGATGTTAAAGGTATGACTATTAAATTAGTGAACAATGACGCTGGTATAACTAAACTTGCATCTCAAGTTGTTTCTGCTGCAAACGTATATGCTGCTAAAACTTCAGGTACTTTAGGTTTAGGTCAAAAAGGTACAGCATCTCAAACTACATGGAATGGTGGTTCTACTAAGTTAAATACTACTAGTATTCCAGGTGGTGGAGCTAATGCACATGGTGCAATGGAGCTTACAATGTTAGTAAGTGGTACTCACTTTAATGGTCCAAATACTACATATGCTGCTGTTTTCGCAGATGTTTCAACAGCTACTTCGTCGACTTCGACTGATCAAGTTGCTGCTACAACTAACAGAACAGGATGGCTATAATCTATAGGATTATATCAGTTATTCATTAACTGAAAAAATTAACCCTCTCTTAATGAGAGGGTTTTTTTTTGGCTATATTTGAATAATGGAAAAAAAGCTTGTAACAAGAGCCTTAATAATTGCAAACTTCTTACCTTTTTTTGTTTTCCCATCAACAAGAGTGCTTGATATTGACACATGGAGACTACTACTTTTTAGTGTTATAAATACCATCTCTTTATCTTATATTTTTTTAGTTCCTGACCTTAAGAAGATTTTTGATGATATTATTAGGTCTAAAATTTCTCTTTCTATTGCTGCATTTATAGTCTGGGGATTTATATCCTATCTTTATGCTCTAAATGGTAATGAAGTTATACTGCGCTCCTTTACTTTTGTAAACTTTTACATTTCTTTTATTTCTATGTATGTTTTTATATCATTCAATAAATTCAAAGCTATAACTATCTCTATTTTTATGTTGATAGTTGTTTCGTGTGAAATGATATTTTCGTATTCAGCTTATATTGAAATATCAAGATCAGTGCAGTATACTTTTGATTTTAATAATTTTTTAAATGGAAACTTTCCAAATAGAAATATTACATCAGCAATTTATTTAGTTCAACTTCCATTCGTGTTACATGTATTAAAGAATACGGATAGTAAGATTTTAAAGATAATAACATCAATAATTGCCTTCTTACTTGTCTATATGATATTTATGCTAGGATCTAGAACAGCTTATGTCATCTTGATCTGTTTGTTCCTGGCTTACTTAATAGTATTAGCTGTGAGTAACAATAAAAAAATAAAGTCATATTTTTTAACTTTTGTTATTCTGGTAAGCTCATCATTTGTAATGAGCACATTTACTTTGGGCACACAAAGTGATGCTTTTGTAGTGAATAGAATTCAAACAATTGACTTTAACGAACAATCAACTAATACTAGATTAAGATATTATCAATATGGGCTTGAGCAGTTAATTAATAGCCCTATAATTGGAGTTGGATTAGGTAACTGGAAAATTGTTTCAATTGAAAGAGATAAAGAAAACATTATTAGCTACATAGTACCTTATACCATGCATAACGATTTCTTGGAAGTAGCATCTGAGCTAGGTGTTATAGGTCTTTTTATATTTATTTCGATTTTTTATTTTGGATTTAAAAATTCATGGGATGTATATAGTCGAAATAAGGTAGATCCTAAATTTTTAATAATACCCTTCTGTATATTAATATATATAATTGACTCAAACTTTAATTTTCCATTTACCAGAATTTCACAGCTTTTTCATCTTGCACTATTTTTAGCGCTTTCAGAATATTTTAATAATAACACAAATGAGAATACTGCCTAAAATACTTTTATTTATTCTTTCTCTAGCCTCAATATACTTCCACTATTTAAACAATATATCTAGTGAAATACAGGCAAATATATATGAAGACTTATTCTCTGGGGAATATAGAGAGGAGTCAACAAATAGATTTGGGGTTTTAAATACTGACTTTCCTAATCTTTCATTATCTAGCCTCCCTATGAAGGGGGTAATAGGGAGATATTACTTCCTAGGAGCTCAATATGACAAAGCACTCGAGCTTGCTAATCAAAGTATGAAGGATAACCCTTATATAATGTATAATGAATCATTGAAGACTGATATTTATTTTAATTTAGGAGTTCAGGATAGTATGATGTACTTTGCGGAGAGAGCTTTCACAGGTATACCGAATAACAATAAACACTTTATTGATTTGGCTAGGGCTTATGTAAACTTTGACAAGTATAAACTTTTAGATTCAGTATTTCAAATAGTTGAAAATACTAGAGACCCTGAAATATGGAAGTTCTATTTTTCAGGATTATTAACAAATGAGGATTCAATTACTCAATATGGAAAAGAAAGAGCTCGCGACGCCTTAAAATATTTCCCCGAAGCTTCTTCGGATCCTAATCTTAGACTATCTGCAGTATATGTGCTTTATGGAACTGAGAGAATTCAAAAAGCAATTGAGGCTAATAAAATTGCTTCAGAGTTGTATGATTCTGGTAAAATTAGAGAATCAGCGATTAAATATGCAGAAGCTTCAGAATTAAACCCTTTAGAATATACATACTTTGAAAATGCTGGAATCACAAATTTTCAATTTGGTTATTTTGAAGAAGCTATTCCATTTTTACAACATGTTATTGACTCAATTAATCCTGGAACAGGTAAATCTGAGTTTGTTCTTGCACAAGTTTATAAAGAATTAGGGGATTTAGATAAAGCATGTGAGTATATTTACTCTTCATCTAGACTTGATTATAAAGAATCATTTAGAAAGATAGGAGAGTACTGTATCGATAATAATTAGTGTTAAAAATGACTTCATACTTTAAGCTTAATAGTGATTATGATAAGCTTTATCTTTTAGTTGTTTTATTATCAACATTACTCCCAAAATTTGACGCAATAGATAGCTCATCAGTAAGATGGTTAGCTCTAGCAGTAATCAACTTAATCTATATAATTTATTATTTCCTACAAACGTCAAATAGACTCATAATAACTGGGAAGATTATTAATGCTACTATTTTGATTTTTTTTATTCTAATCTCATCTCTATTAGTTGCCCCGAACTTTAATGAAGGTATTCTTACTTCATATAAAATATGTCTGCTTTTAGTAACTTTTATATTTGGCTATAATGCACTTAAGAACCTTAATAGCCCTATAAAGTTTATAGCTTATATTTTAACACTTTTATTAATTATTGAAAGTGTTTATGCAATTTCAGCTTTTATATTGATAAAGGAAGGAAATTTATCAGGAATATCAATGAATAGTAATATAAGCTCCTTTTCAATATTACTAAAAATACCTTTTTTATTTTATCTTATTCAAACACATAATTTTTTAAGGTTAAAAGGACTCTTAAGATTTACTGAATTACTATCAATTTTATCCATTATAATACTCCAAAGTAGAGCAGCCATAGTCTGTTTATTACTTCTATATTTTTATCTTCTCTTATTCAGTAAATCTTCGAGAAAACATTTATTACTATCACTATCTGTATTTATTGCTAGCTTTTCAATATTTATTAGCTCTCCCTTGGCTAATAAGGTTGATGCTAAGTCAATTAACCCAATAAATCTTGGTCAGGATAAATCATTTAATCAAAGGGTTAGTAACTATAAATCGGCCTTATCGTTATTTTCTGAGAAACCTATTTTCGGACATGGTATTGGATCATGGAAAGTTAAGTCATTAAAATTTCAAAATTTAGATGATAAGAATTTAATTATACCTTACTATGTGCATAATGACTTCCTTCAGATTTTAGTTGAGTCTGGTATTTTAGGATTTATATTATACGTGTTTTTCTTCTTATATCTTATAATTCTTTTGTTAAGAAATTTCGATTCGGGATCATTATTATTATGCACTGTTATAATATTTTTTATTGACTCTAGCTTAAATTTTCCAATTCATAGACCTCAAATAATAGTTCCATTTATAATTATCTCTTTACTAATTCTAAAAATAAATGAGCGCTCTAATATTAAGCTGAATAAGTTATTAATGAGCGTATTATTAATTTTATCTTGTGCTAGTGTATATATTTCATATAAAGAATACAGGTCATATGTGTTTCAGGATGATCTATTAACTGATTATTATGGTAAAACATATAAAATGAGTATTTCAGAAATTTCGAAGATAGACTATAAACTTCCAAACTTATCATCTAATACGATTCCTATTTCAGCATATCTCGCAAGATATTACATAAATGACTCTAGGTTAAAACAAGCTAAGGACCTATTGACTTACAGTAAGCAAGTAAATCCTTATGATGTTCTAACTAAACAATTACAAATGGGCCTTTATTTAAGTGAAAATAACTTTTATGAGGCATTTATAGTTTCAAAGGATCTTCTTTATGGTGACATAAATAACGACTTATACTCCGAAATTTATTTTTCTCTAATTCAAGAGCTAAAACTTATTGAAGACATAGTTAATTCTGATATTCTTTATTCTACAAATAATTTAAAAATTCATAAGCAATTCTTTGATACTTATCTTAAACTTGAAATAGGAGAGAAAGAAAAACTTAGAACACTCCTAGACTATAGTATAAAAATATTTCCAAATGAGCTTTACTTTAAAAGTATTTTAAGTTTAATAAATCAAAATACTGATTGAAACAATAAAATTACAGTTAGGGTTGAGAGAGTTAGAATTAAAACAACTGAAGAGTGTTTAGAGAACTTGTTAAGTAATAAGTGGTGTATATGATTCTTATCTGCTATAAAAGGGGATCTACCCTTATAGATTCTAAGAAAAAACACTCTTACAATATCAACTATAGGATAAAAAAGAATTGAGATAACAAATAAAATTTTATGAAGGTCATACTCCTGCTTTATTATATATCCATTCGAGAGTATACTGATTGTATATATGCTAATAATTGTCCCAAATAGAAGTGATCCAGCATCTCCTAAAAAAATTTTATTATTTTTTTTGTAATTAAAATACCAAAGAGGCAAGCTACATGCTAAAACTAGTATAGAAAGATTGTCAAACTCGAAAAAATTTTTAGAGAAGAATTCAAAAGAAGTTATAAATAAATATAATACAGAAAGCGCTAGCCCATCAATACCATCAATAAAGTTTATCGAATTAATTATTGAAACTATAATAAAAATTGTAAGCATCTGCCCAATTACGCTTGATAATTCAAATATCCCTAAAACTCCATGTAAATTATCAATTATAAATCCCTGATCTATTATAATTTTTGCAGTAATTACTTGAAACATTAATTTAAGCTTAAAATCAACCTCATATATATCATCATAAATTCCAATTAGTGTTATTAACCCAAGAGGCACAAGAAGCTTGTATTCAAAAATTTCTATACCCAGTAAATATAATATGCAAGAGATTATGAAAATTGAAGTAAATATTGCAACTCCTCCACTGCTGGTAGCGAGACTATTATGACTTGATCTTTCATTAATTAAAGTAATTCTATTTTTGAGAATAAATAATCTCTGATAAGAATAAAGACAAATTATACTTAATATTACAGAGGATACTATAACTATAGCTGTCATTCTATAAAATTAAGTCTTTTGTAGGAAAGAATAAAAATATTGTTGGATTTATAATATATTTCAAGTACTTTTGTTACTTGATATATGTTAGAAGAAATAATAACATCTAAAACTAGATTACGCTTGTTGATAAAATTCTTTATCTCACAAGCTAATACAGGTTATCTGAATGGTCTTGCCTCTGAAATGGGAGAATCAACTAATTCTATTCGAAAGGAGCTTAATCACCTTCATGGAGCTGGCTATTTAGAAAAAATTAAAAATGATAACAAAGTTGAGTATAAAGTTAATTCTAGCCATCCTCTTTATAAGACTCTAAGAGAAGTGGTGTTAAAGCACTTAGGTCTCATTGATCTAGTTGATACGGTTTTAGAAAGAATGGGTGATGTTGATAAAATAATCCTTATTGGAGATTACGCAAGAGGTATTGATTCAGGTAATATAGAAATTTTCTTAACGGGCAAGAGTTTAAATACAGATTATATTACTAATCTAGAAAAAAAGATAAAAAAACTTATAGGAAGACAGGTAAGCTTTTATTTAACCAGCAATTACAAAAACAGTGAATATAGTATAGTTCTGTATTCAAAAGATTAGATATGAAATTTATAGAAAAGGATACTAGGCCTTGGGGCTCTTACTACGTAATTCATGATGAACAAAATTATAAGCTTAAAAGAATTGAAGTTAATCCAGGTATGAGATTAAGTTACCAGTATCATCATAAGAGATCAGAAACATGGACAGTCGTTAAAGGAAGTGGAATATTTACTCTTGACGGAGAAGATATAACTTTAAAACAAGGTGACTCTGTCTCGATTCCAAAACTTTCAAAACATAGAATTTATAATAATAACTCTGAAACACTAATTTTTATTGAGGTACAAACAGGAACATATTTTGGTGAGGATGACATAGTTAGAGTTGAGGACGATTATAACAGAGCATGAAAAATAAAGCAATAATAGTGTCTGGATACTTTAACCCTTTACATAAAGGTCATATAGAATATTTCAATATTGCGAAAAGTCTTGGAGACAAGCTTATAGTAATTGTAAATAATGACCATCAAAGACAAATAAAGGGATCAAAAGAGTTTATGTTGGAAGACGAAAGACTACTAATAGTAGATTCTTTAAATGTTACTGATTATGTTTTATTATCTGTTGATAAAGACAGGACTGTTAGGCTATCACTTGAAAAGGTTTATAATGAATACTCTGGAGTCTTTGACCTTTATTTTGCAAATGGTGGTGATCAAGATAATGAGACAATTCCAGAAGTAGATATTTGTAAAAAATTAGGTATTGAATTACTTGATGGTTTAGGAAATAAGGTTCAGTCCTCTTCATGGCTTTTAAATAATAAGGATGAAAATAAGTAATATTTGCTGTATTGGAGCTGGATATGTTGGAGGTCCAACTATGGCTGTTATAGCATTAAAATGCCCAGAGATTAATGTTACTGTTGTAGATAAAAATGAAGATAAAATTAAGGCGTGGAATAGTAATGATTATAATGGAATACCTGTCTTTGAACCAGGATTAAAAGAAATCATTCAAGAAGTTAGAGGTAGAAACCTTTTTTTTAGTACTGATATTAAATTAGCTGTTGAAGAATCTGAAATGATATTCCTAGCGGTTAATACACCTACTAAAACAGAAGGAGAAGGAGCAGGAATGGCTGCAGACCTAACAAACGTTGAAAATTCAGCACGCGAAATAGCTAAATTTGCGAATAGTGATAAGATTATTGTAGAAAAATCAACACTGCCTGTAAGAACTGCAGAGAAGCTAAAAGAAATTCTGGAATTATCAAGTAATAATTTCAACTTCCAGGTTTTATCAAATCCTGAATTTCTAGCAGAGGGAACAGCAATAGAAGATCTTTTTAATTCAGATAGAGTATTAATCGGAGGAGAAGATACACCTGAAGGTGAAAAAGCAGTTAATGCTTTAGTAAGTATTTATAAAAAATGGATTCCTGAACAAAAAATATTAAAATCAAATGTATGGTCTGCAGAGCTATCTAAGCTGGCATCAAATGCAATGCTGGCACAGAGAATATCTTCAATTAATAGCTTATCTGCAGTTTGCGCAAAAACAGGAGCAAATATACTCGAGGTATCAAAAGCTGTTGGTGCTGACTCAAGAATTGGAAACAAATTCTTACAACCGTCTGTAGGTTTTGGCGGTAGTTGTTTCCAAAAAGATATACTAAACCTTGTATACTTGTCAATCATTAATGGGCTCCCTGAAGTTGCTGAATACTGGCACCAAGTAGTTAAAATAAATAACTACCAAAGGAAAAGGTTTGCCAATTTAATTCTTGAAAAATTTGAAGGTAATTTATCCAATACAACAATATCTTTGCTTGGGTGGTCTTACAAAAAAAACACTAATGATTCAAGAGAGTCAGCTAGTATATATGTTTCTGAAATGCTATTAGATAAAGGTGCAAATTTGAACGTTTATGATCCAAAAGTACCTGCTGAAAAGATTAAACTGGATATAGAAAACAGACTTATCTTGCAAGATTTAAATAACAAAGATATAGGTCATATATTGAGTCGAGTAAAAATTTTCAACGACATATACGAATGTTGTTCAAATGTTTCAACTATTGCAATTCTAACTGAATGGATTGAGTTTCAAAATTTGAACTGGCAATTAATAGAAAATAATATGAACGCCCCATACTTAGTTGTTGACGGAAGATTCATTATTTCAGAGGATAAACTTTCAAGTAAACTAAACTTAATATCAATATAATGAAAAAAGTAGCTTTAATTACAGGTGTAACAGGACAAGATGGAGCTTATCTATCTGAATTTCTTCTCAAAAAAGGTTATGAAGTGCATGGGCTTAAAAGGAGAACATCTTTATTCAATACTGATAGAATTGATCATCTGTTTCAGGATCCGCACACTTCAAATCAAAATTTCTTCCTCCATTTTGGTGATATGACGGACAGTCTTAATATAACTAGGCTAATCAATGAAATTAAACCAGATGAAATATACAATTTAGCAGCAATGAGTCATGTTCATGTTAGCTTTGAGTTGCCTGAATATGTCGGAAATGTTGATGCATTAGGTACCCTTAGAATTTTAGAGGCAGTAAGACAAACATCGATAAAAGATAAAGTTAAGATATACCAAGCATCTACATCTGAACTGTATGGAAAAGCACAAGAATTTCCGCAGTCAGAAACTACACCATTCTATCCAAGAAGTCCCTACGGTGTAGCTAAACTTTATGCATTTTGGATTACAAAAAACTATAGAGAAGCATATAATATTTTTGCTTCAAATGGTATATTATTTAACCATGAATCACCCATTAGAGGAGAGACTTTTGTTACTAGAAAAATAACTAGAACTCTTGCAAGAATAATTAATGGACTTGAGAAGGAGCTATATATAGGAAATTTAGATGCAAAAAGAGACTGGGGGCATGCAGAGGATTATGTAGAAATGATGTGGCTTATTCTTCAACATCGTATTCCAGATGATTGGGTTATATCAACTGGGGAGTCCTATTCTGTTAGAGAATTTATAATTAAGTGCTGTAATAATTTAGGAATTGAATTGGAATTTAAGAATTCAGGAGAAAAAGAAGTTGGAATAATTAAATCGTTTCAAAATAAAAAGTATAAGATTAAAACAGGGGATACTTTAATTAAAGTTGATAAAAGATACTACAGACCATCTGAAGTTGATTATTTAATTGGAGACTCTTCAAAGGCAAAGAGTGAATTGGGTTGGAGTCCAAAACATAATATAGATTCATTAATTGATGAAATGTTAAAATCAGATTTAAGACTAGCAGAGAAAGAAATATTATTGTTAAAAAATGGGTATTTCCAAAGTAAAAAAATAGATGAGTATTAAAAAGATAATTCTTTTCGGATCAACAGGAATGTTAGGGTCTAATATATTAGATGACATTAGGTCTAACAAATATGAATTCTTATATCCTTCAAGGCAACAAGTTGATTTGTTAGATAAGGAATCAGTTTTCAAATATATTAACAAAATCAAACCAGACTTAATCATAAATGTTGCGGGAATGGTTGGAGGGATTATAAAGAACAGTAATAATAACTATGAATTTCTCATTAACAATTCATATATTAATCTAAACCTGATTGATGCTGCATATAGCATTGGTATACAAAACTTTCTTAATGTATCAAGCTCATGTATTTATCCAAAAAATTTTGAAACTAAGATTAATGAAGATGATATTCTAACAGGGCCTCTTGAGCCCACTAATGAGGGATATGCGATTTCAAAAATTTTATCTTTAAAAATGTGCTCCTATATTTCAAATTTCAAAAATTTAAATTATAAGACTCTTATACCAACAAATTTATATGGCCCTAATGATAATTTTGATCCAAAATCTTCTCATATGATACCGGGTGTAATTAGAAGAGTACATGAATCTAAAAAATTTAACCATGATATTGTTGAAATTTGGGGAGACGGAAAAGCTAGGCGAGAGTTTATGTATGTAAAAGATCTTGTTGATTTCATATATTTTTCCATTCTAAATTTTGATAGAATCCCATTAACATTGAATGTAGGAATGGGTGTTGACTATAGTATTAATGAGTACTATAAAACAATTGCAGAAGTAGTAGGCTATAATGGAAAATTTAAACATGATTTATCAAAGCCTGTAGGAATGAAAAGAAAGTTAGTTGACATTTCAAAACTAGAAGACTTGGGCTGGAGAAGTACTACCTCACTAAAAGAAGGAGTTAAAAAGACTTATGAATTTTTTTTAAATAATTATTCAAATGAAATATAATTTAGCCTCATCATCGTGGGATCATAAAGAAATTGATGCAATGAATAGAGTCATTGACTCAGGCTTTTACACTATGGGAAAAAACGTTGAAAAATTTGAATCAATATTTTCTAGTTTTTTTGGATCTAAGTATGCGCTAATGTTAAACTCAGGCTCTTCTGCAAACCTACTTTCTGTAGCTGCTCTTTTCTTTTTAAAAAACAATCCTTTACAAAGAGGGGATGAAGTAATTGTTCCAAGTGTTTCTTGGTCAACAACATATGCACCACTTCAACAATACGGTTTAAAAGTAAAATTTGTAGACATCTCTTTAGACACATTAAATTTTGATCTAGATAAGCTGAAAGCAGCTATTACTGATAAAACAAGAGCAATTTTTGCAGTTAATATTCTTGGAAATCCAAACGAGTTTTTGAAGATAAATAATATTATAAAGAATAAAAATATTTATCTCCTTGAAGATAATTGTGAGTCAATGGGAGCTAAATATGAGAACCAATTCACAGGAACATTTGGTATTGCTGGTACATTCTCAAGCTTTTTCTCTCATCATATTTCAACAATGGAGGGAGGTATGATTTTAACCGATAATTACGAATTATATAATATTATGCTCTCATTAAGAGCTCATGGATGGACAAGAAATTTAAAAGATGATAACCCATTACATATCAAATCCGATAATAAATTTTATGAGTCATTTAATTTTATTCTACCAGGGTATAATTTGAGACCTCTTGAGCTATCAGGCGCAATCGGAATTGAACAGATAAAAAAACTACCAAAATTAATTGAAGTAAGAAGGAGAAATGCAGAATTGTTTAGAGGCTTATTTGAAAAAAATGAAAAAATAATTATACAAAAAGAAATCGGAGACAGTTCATGGTTTGGTTTTTCATTAATTATCAATGAACATGTAACTTCTATTAAAAGAGATAAAATAATAATAGAACTTGAAAAAGCAGGAATAGAAACTAGACCGATTGTTTCTGGTAATTTTCTTAAAAACAAAGTACTTAAGTTTTTTGACTATGAGATATCTGGGAGTTTATCAAATTCGGAATTTCTAGATAGAAATGGCTTCTTTGTTGGTAACCATCACTATGATCTTACATCTGAATTAAAACATCTGAAAAACACCTTAAATAAATTTTTATAATGAGAGTAATATTTGTTGGTTTTCAGTATCCATATGGAAATAAAGACTTTGGTAAGAGTCTTGATGTTGAGATTTTTGTTGATTCAGTTTCAAAGGTAATCGGAGAGAATGTAATGCCTTTTTATATAGATAAATTTATTAAAAAAGAAACTAGTTCTAATTTAAATAATGAGCTTAAAGAATTTTGTAATTCCAAAAATCCTGATTTGATCTTATTTAATTTAATTAATGATGAGATAGATAAAGAGTTACTCATATACCTAAAGGATAATTATAAAACACTTAATTGGTTTGGGGATGATCAATGGCGATATGAATTATTTGCATCCAAAATGGCAAGTTACTTTTCATATTATGTCACAACAGATAAATTTTCAGTTGAAAAATACAAAAGGGATGGATACTCTAATGTCATATTGTCTCAATGGGGAGGAGTAGGCTTATTGGATAATGAGAAGCTAAATGAAATAAAGTATAAAAATGATTTCTCATTTGTTGGCGCATACAGCCCTGTTAGAGAATGGATAATTGCATACTTAAAATCAAATGGAATTAATGTAAAATGTTATGGTTTTAATTGGGAGTCTGGTCCTATAGCGACAGCAGAAATGCATAAGTGTTTTACACAAACAAAAATTAATTTAAATCTTTCAAATAGTGTAAATAATGACATAGACTTTTTAAAGTATAATGTTTTGATCCTGTTTAAGTCGTTTAAGAATATCATTAAGTTAGATCTTAAAAAATTTATAAAAGAATTTTTAAAATCCCTGAAAGGAATTAAGTTATTCATTACATATGAGAAGAACTCTGAACAAATAAAAGCAAGAAACTTTGAGATACCAATGGCATATGGATTTCAAATTTCTAATTATGCGTTATCACTCGAGGACTATCTTGAAATTGGAAAAGAGGTGGCTGTTTTTAATTCTAAAGAAGAGTTATTGAAGTTGTGTAAGTATTATCTAAATAATGAGGATGAAAGAAAAAAAATACTTCAAAAATCTTACCAAAGATCTATGGAGCATACCTATGAAAATAGATTTAAATCAATTTTAACAAAACTAAATATGATATGAAAAAAGCAATAGTACTAGGCGGAGGTGGCTTTATTGGAGGCCATCTAGCAAATAAATTAATAAGTGAAGGTTTTTGGGTTAGGAATGTTGACATCAAAGACTCTCATGAATTTTGGGATGAAAATGAAATTTCTCATGAGTATATTCAAGGAGATTTAACAGATCCCAAGGTAGTTGAAAGAGTTTTCAAAGACTCTGAGGGGAATTATATAAACTATGACGAAGTTTACCAGCTTGCTGCTGATATGGGGGGAGCAGGATATATTTTTACTGGAGAGAATGATGCAAACGTTATGCATAATTCTGCTTTAATAAATTTAAATGTTGCATATTATTCTCACCTAGCTGAAGTGAAAAGATTATTCTACAGCTCATCCGCGTGTATATATCCCGAGCATAACCAAATGGATCCTGATAACCCCAATTGTGAGGAATCTTCTGCCTATCCTGCAAATCCAGATTCTGAGTATGGATGGGAAAAGTTATTTAGTGAAAGACTTTTTTTCTCTTTCTCAAGAAATTATAATCTTAAAGTAAGAGTCGCACGTTTTCATAATATTTTTGGTCCTAAGGGAACCTGGACTGGTGGAAAAGAAAAGGCTCCCGCTGCAGTTACAAGAAAAGTCGCTCAAGCTAAAGATGGAGATTCTATTGAGATCTGGGGTGATGGTCAACAGACGAGGTCGTTTCTATATATCGATGAGTGTATAAAAGCAACCCAATTATTTATGAGACAAGATGATTTCTCAGGACCTGTAAATATTGGTTCAGAAGAAATGATTTCAATTAATAACTTGGCAAAAATGGCTATAGAAATTTCAGGAAAACAAATTAGTATAGATAATATTGATGGTGAAGAATTTAAGAAAAAATATGGTTTTAAATGTCCAACAGGTGTTAGAGGAAGAAACTCTGATAATGAACTATTTTTTAAAAAAATGGGATGGAAGACTGACAAAAAACTAGTAGAGGGAATAACTGAAACTTATAAATGGATTTTATCTCAGCTATAAAAAAATATAGACTTACACTTTATCTTATACCTATAATTTTAGTCTTAGGCATACACTTGCCATTTTTTATTTTAGGTAAAGATTCCTTTTTAATTACAAATGATAATCTTAATGCAGAATTTCTATATGCACATCTTCAAAAGTTAAGTGGTAACATATATAATTTTAATCAGAACACAATGCTTGAAAGTATTGGAGGAGGGCTTAAATTAAAATATTTTCATTCTCCCTTTATTATTGTCAAATTTTTCTTCATTTTTTTTGAATCTTTTGACGCATATATTATAAATTCAATTGTTGTACGTTATATTGGATTCATTGGACTTTACTTTTTAATTAAAGACTATTTCAAAATTAACTCTAAGGTTTTAGTTTACATACTATGTTTCACTTTTGCAATATTACCTGTGTATACAATGTTTGGATTAACAATTTTAGGTCAACCTATTCTTCTCTGGGCTTTTCTAAATTTAAAAGAGAATAGAAAAAAAACTTTAAGTTTTCTAGTTATTTTAATATTTGTTTTTTATACAAATTTTCAGTTAGTAGGTCCTTTCGCAATTTTTTGGTTATTATTTTTTGGCTTATATAAATTATATAGAGGTGATCATATTAGCAAAAGTTATTTCACGGGTATCATATTAATGTTTGCATTTTCAATAATTGCAAATATTTCAATTATTTCAACTCTTTTTGCAGGTGGAGCAGAACAATCATTTAGACTTTCAAGGGTATATCTTGAGTTGCCATCCTTTTTAGGCGCCTCATATCTATTTTTTAAAACTCTATTTTTTGGAGAGTTAGTATCATCTTTATTTGTTCCTGTTCCAATATTATTAATTATTATGTTTGTCTTCTTTAGGGAAAAACTTAAAAAACCTGTCATTCTTATTTTTGGGATTATACTCTTTAATATTTTGGTCTATGTTTTAACCCCTCATCTTTCAATTTATATTGGAAAGTATATAAGCTTTTTCACAGCTTTTGGATTTGGAAGATTTATATTTTTGAATGCCTTCTTATTCTTTTTGATACTATTATTCTTAATTGAGGATATGAAAATTAATCAAAATATAATTTTGATAACATCATTATTACTACTACTAATAACATCAATGAGAAACATGGAGTTTTATTATAACTCAATTGGTAAAATGAGTAAAAAAATTCATTGGGTTTATGACGAAGATAAATTTATAAAATCTTTAATTCCACGAGATTTATACAATAATAATTTTCATGTACATCATTCTGCAGGTTTTCTAACTTTTAATGAGTTCTATGCCGAAGAATTATTTATGGAAATAGAAGATTTTATAGGTAAGGATAAGAGCACATATAAAATCATTAACCTAGGTATTCATCCAAGTATTTCTCAATATAATGGCTTTAATGCACTAGGCGGCTATATTCCTAATTATCCAATAGGTCTTTATGAAAAGTTTGAAAAAATTAATGAAAAAGAATTGAGAAAAAAAGAATACTATGGAGAAAAGAATATTACCATTAACAATGGAGTTTATTTGACGAGTTTTGAGCTTTCTCAATACTGTAATGAATACTGTTTTAAAAAAGTGGCTAACAAATCAATCAATAATTTTGATGTAAATATTAAAGAACTTAAAGACTCGAGAGTTGAGTATGTATTTTCAGCTATTGAAATTCAAAACACTAAAAAAAATGGTATTGAATTTCAGAAAGTTTTTGAAAAGGATGAATATCCTTATATAATCTATTTGTATAAATTAATTTAAATAAAATGAAAGTTGTAATTCTTGCAGGAGGACTTGGTACAAGATTAATAGAAAGGACAGAAATAAAGCCTAAGCCAATGGTTGAGATAGGCGGTATGCCAATTATATGGCATATAATGAAGTTGTATTCATATTATGGATTTAATGATTTTGTAATCTGCTTAGGATATAAAGGGCATATTATCACCGAATATTTCAAGTCATACTTTTCAAAAAGTAAAAAAATTGAAATACATGAGATAAAAGATTCTACTAGAATAATTTCATCTAGTGCGGAAAAGTGGAATATTATTTTAGTTAAGACTGGAGAAAAAACTATGACTGGTGGAAGAATAATGAAGGTTAAAGAATATCTTGAAAATGATAGATTTTTTTTAACCTATGGAGACGGAGTTAGTAATGTAAATATTAAAGAATTATTAAATTTTCATATATCTAACAATAAGGCATGTACATTGACTGCAGTTAAACCAGAACCAAGATTTGGGGCACTGATACTAGAAGACAACATGGTTAAACATTTTAGGGAAAAAGACCTAATAGATGTAGACTGGATAAATGGAGGATATTTTGTGTGTGAGCAATCAATTTTTAATTATATTAAAAATGGAGATAAAGAAGTCTGGGAACAAGCTCCCCTTGAAGGTTTGTCCAATTCAAAGAATCTTACTGCATTCAAACATATTGATTTTTGGAAACCTATGGATACTTTAAAAGATACAATTGAACTCAATGAAATGTGGGATAAAAATAATGCTAAATGGAAAATATGGTAAAGACTAATGAATTAAGATTTTTTAAAAACAAAAAAATTTTTATTACTGGACATTCTGGTTTTAAAGGCTCTTGGCTTTCATATATATTAGATAAAAATGAGTCAATTATCAAAGGTTATTCTTTAGAACCTAATACATCTCCTGCTCTATTTAGTCAATTGAAATTTTCAAAACAATTTTCATCCATAATTGCTGACATAAATGATTTTGATAAATTGAAAAAAGAAATTATTAGTTTTAAACCTGACATTATTTTTCACCTAGCAGCTCAACCAATAGTGTTAGAATCTTATAAAAACCCAAAGTATACATTTAATACTAATTTTACTGGTACACTAAATCTTCTTGAAATTTTAAGAGAAATTCAACATGAGTGTGCATGTATTCTTGTTACTACCGATAAAGTATACGCAAATGATGACCAAAAAATTAGTTTTAAAGAAGATGATAAACTTGGAGGTAATGATCCTTACAGTGCAAGTAAAGCAGCGTCTGAAATTTTGATTAACAGCTATATAACATCTTATTTTTCAAAAAGCAACGTTTCTCTAGCTTCAGTTAGAGCAGGAAACGTTATTGGAGGTGGAGACTGGTCAAAACATAGACTAGTTCCAGATATAGTCAGAGCCTACAATGATAAAAAAACAAAACTAAATATTCGCTATCCTAATTCAATTAGGCCTTGGCAGCATGTATTGGAACCTTTATTTGGATATCTTGAATTAGCTAAAAAATTATATGCCAGTAAAATTAAATTTTCTGGATCATGGAATTTTGGACCTAATAAAGATGATATTAAGACTGTTAGAGATATAATCACTTTAGCAAAAAATGCTGGAATGAATTTTAATTATTCTGAAAATAAAATCTCTGAGTATTATGAATCAAGTTATTTGAGTTTAGATATTACTAAATCAAAGAATAATTTAGAATGGAGTCCAAAATGGGAATCAGAAATTGCAATTAAAAAAACAATCGAGTGGTATTTAGGATTTTATCAAAATATAAATATTGAAAAACTTATGGATAAAGACATTAACTCATACTTAAACTTAAAATAAATGGAAAAAATATCTTATGCTAAAACAGTTTATGGTCAAGAAGAAATTGAAGCAGTTGTTAAATGCTTAAATGAATCAACCCAAATGGGAAATTATTCTAGACAATTTGAATCAGAAATTGCCGCATTATTTGCGAAAAAAGCTTGCCTATATGTGAATTCTGGATCTTCTGCACTATATATTGGGATAGAATCTTTAGATTTTAAGGAAGGTAGTGAAGTAATTACCCCTGCACTCACTTTTGGAACAACAGTAGGATGCTTGATAAAAAATAATTTAATTCCAGTTTTTGTTGATGTAGAGCCATTAAGTTATTGTATTGACCCAGATAAAATTGAAGAAATGATATCAGATAAAACGGTAGCAATTCTAGCTCCAAATCTTATGGGAAATATTTGTGATTGGAAAAAAATCAGAGAGATAGCTGATAAACATAATTTAACTGTAATTGAAGATTCAGCAGATACACTTGGAGGAAGAATTAACAATAAATTATCTGGCACATATTCTGATATGTCTATTACAAGTTTCTATGGTTCTCATATTATCAACTGTGCTGGTAATGGGGGGGCCTTAATGCTTAATGATGAAAAGGCAATTTCTAAAGCAAAACTTCTTAGATCTTGGGGAAGAAGCTCTTCGCTATTTGATGAAAGAAGTGAAGCAATAGAGAATAGATTTAATATTGATCTAGATGGAATAGAATATGACGCAAAATTTGTTTTTGAAACATCTGGCTATAATCTTGAAGGTAATGAGTTAGGTGCTGCATTTGGTCTTGTTCAATTAAAAAGTTTACAAAGAAATATTGAAACTAGACAAGCTAATTTTAATAAACAAAAAAAATTCTTTAACAAATATCCCGATATTTTTTCTAATCCAGAAGAGACAAAAAATATATCCACTGGATGGCTAGCTTTTCCAATTCTTCTCAAAAAAACATGTAGTTTTAGCAGAAAAGAGTTTCAAATTTTTCTTGAGAAAAGAAATATTCAAACAAGAGTAGTTTTCACCGGCAACATTTTGAGACAACCTATGATGAAAAATCTAAAATTTAAGGTCAATAATTATGGTTATCCAAATGCAGATGCTGTTATGGAAAGAGGAGTTTTATTACCACTTCACCATGGAATGACAAATAGTATGTTTGAAAGGCTTCATCAAACAATTGATGAGTTTATTAATCTAAAATCTAAAAAATGAAGATAAAAGTATTAGAGTTTTTAATTGATAATCTAATTTATAATGGGTTTGATACATTTTTTCTTGTAACTGGTGGGGCAATCGCGCCAACAGTAGACTATATAGGACGAAATAAAAAAGCAAAGTACTTTTGCTTCCAGCATGAACAGTCAGCTGCTATGGCGGCAGAAGGATTCTTTAGAGCATCTGGAAAAATGGGTATAGTTTTAGCAACTAGTGGTCCTGGTGCTCAAAACTTACTTAATGGCATCTGTGGATGTTGGTATGAGTCAATACCATGCCTTTTTATAACAGGTCAAGTTAATACTCATGAATCATTGGATTCAATAAACTCAAATCCTAGACAAGTAGGATTTCAAGAAACACCTGTTTCAGATTCTTTTAAACATTTCACTAAGTTCTCAAAAAAAATTAATGATGTGGATGAATTTGAGGTAACTCTTAAAAAAGCAATAATTTCTTGTTTTGAAAATAGGCCTGGCCCATCAATAATTGATATCCCGTTTAATATACAGAACTCATATTTAAATACTTATAAGTTTATAAAATTTAAAACTGAAAAGCATAATATTCAAATTAAAGATTCTGATATTAAATATATTTTAGACAAATTAAAAATTAGTAAAAGACCATTATTAATTCTGGGTCATGGCGTTAAACTATCTAATGCTCAATCTGTTGCTGAAGAACTTGTTAATTTGCTAAATATTCCATTTGTATTATCATGGGGTGGCTTTGATATTATAACACATGATCACCCAAACTTTATAGGAGATATAGGAGTTTATGGTAGTAGAGGGGGTAATTATGCTATACAAAATTGTGACTTTCTAATTTCCATTGGCTCTAGGCTTGATACAAGGCAAACGGGTGGAAATCTGAAATTGTTTTCTAGAGAATCTTGCAAAGTAATGGTAGATATTGATGAAGAGGAATTAAATAAAGACAGAGGAATTAATATTGATCTTAAAATTAAGGCTAATGCAAATGACTTTATATTAAAATTAAAAAAAAGCGCCAAAAGGCTAAATATAAATAATGAGTGGAAAACTTTCACTAATAATTGGAAGAGTTTAGTAGAGAAAAGAAAGATAAAGAAAAATGTTTTAACATCATATGAATTTCTTGAAGAATTAAATTCAAAAATCCCTACAAATAGCATCATAGTTCCTGATCAGGGTGGAAACTTAGTATGGTCAATGCAGTCTATTAAAATTAAAAAGGGTCAAAAAATGTTTTCTAATTTTGGAAATTCTTCAATGGGCTATGCATTACCAGCAGCAATTGGAGCGTCAATTTCTTCAAAAAATCCGATATTCTGTATTGATGGAGATGGTGGATTCCAGATGAATATTCAAGAGCTTCAAACAGTGAATAACTATAAGATACCTGTTAAAATTATTATTCTAAATAATCGTTCATACGGTATAATCAAACAATTTCAAGATTCATTGTTTGATTCAAGGTATATAGCAACAGATGGGCAAGATTATTCAGCTCCTGATTTTGTAAAAATTGGGATGGCATATGGTATTGAATCGATTAGAGCAACCAAGAAAAACTTTAAAGAGGTTATTAATTATTTAATCAACTCTAAGAAAACAATATTGATAGATGTAATTATAGATAAAGAACAAAAATTAATTCCTAAACTGGAATATGGTAATGCCCTAGAAAATATGACGCCATACACTAAAATTGATGAAACAAAAAAGAATATGATAGTTAAGATGGCTAAAAGATTTTAACAAATTAAAATAAAACTAATACTAATATTATGAGTGCAGACAGAAAAACTAAAAAAACAATTTTAACGTTAAATAAAAACAAAAAAGAAGGAACAACTTCTGTTTTAGTAACAGCATATGATTATCCTCAAGCCAGAATTGCTGATAAAGCAGGAGTAGATTGTATTCTTGTTGGAGATTCTTTAGGGATGACTACTTTAGGACATAAAACAACAATTCCTGTTACAATGAATGATATGATTAGATCCTCTGAAGCAGTAAGTAGAGGAGCAGATGATGCACTATTAATTGGAGATATGCCATATATGTCATATCAACCATCAAATCAGTTAGCAATTGAAAATGCTGGGAGATTCATTAGATCAGGTATGGATATGGTCAAAGTAGAAGGAGCAATGACAGATAGAATTAGAGCAATTTGTGATTCAGGTATCTTGGTAATGAGTCATTTAGGTTTGACTCCACATACTAGAGCTAAATTAGGTGGATATAAAGTACAAGGTAAAACTGCAGATCAAGCTGAAGTAGTATTAAAACAAGCTCTAAAATTACAAGAGGCGGGCTGTTCAGCATTATTACTAGAGGCAATGCCTAAAGAACCAGCAGGCATGATTGCTAGAGAATTAAATATTCCAGTATTTGGAATTGGCGCAGGTGATGAAGTAGATGGGCAACTGGTAATATTCCATGATTTGATGGGTTTATTTTGGGAGTTTAAGTCAAAATTTGTAAAAAGATATTGTGAAGCTGGACAGATAATGACAGATGCTTTAAAAAACTATGCAATTGAGGTTAGAGAAGGGAAATTCCCATCTCAGGAGAATTTTTATGAAATAGAGGATGAAGAGTTGGAAAAATTATTAGGTGATAAAAAATGGAAATATGAATTAGATAAGGATTATTACAATAACCCTAATCATAGTGTTACACCCATTACAAGTAAAAAAACTCCATCAAAAAGATGAAAATTTTAATTACAGGTTCTGAGGGTTACCTTGGCAGAAATATTTCTTTAGAGTTAAAAAAAAAATATACAATATATGAGCCTAAACGGGCTCAACTAGATTTTACAGATTCAAAAAAAGTTGATAATTATTTTAAAGATAATTTTTTTGATTGGGTGATTCATTGCGCAATTATTGGAGGAAGAAGACTTGATAAAGATGATCCAAATACAACATATAAAAATCTGAAGATGTTTTTTAATATCATGAGAAATAAAAAAAACTTCTCGAATCTTATCAACTTTTCTTCAGGAGCAGAATTTGACAGACTCTCCAGTATAGATCATAAATCTAATAACCTAGATGATTCTTTCCCATTAGATTATTATGGGATGTCAAAGAATATAATTAGCAGGATAATTAAAGGTCATCCATACACTAATTTAAGATTATATGGTTTATTTGGCCCTGATGAGGACGATGATAGGTTTATAAAGATGTGTATCAATAGAAGCAAATCTGCTAAAAAATTAGTTATTAATAATGATAAGTTTTTTGATTTCTTTTATGTAAAAGATTTAATAGAAATACTTAAACAAATTATTTCGGGTAAGTTTAAACTTAATAACCATGATTTAGACCTTGTATATAATGATAAATTTAAGCTTTCACAAATTGCATCATTTATAAATGAACTTAGTGGTAATAAATCTGAAATATTAATTCAGGACTACTCTTCCAAATCATATACAGGTACTTATAATGGTAGTCTGGAAAGTATTGATTTAATTGGTCTTAAAGGAGGAATCAAAGAAGTTCTCTCATCTTAAAAAACATAAAAAACCAAAGAATGAAAAGTAAAATAGCAATTTGTCTTACCACATATAATAGACCAAACTATCTCAAAATTGCTATTGACTCTATCCTAAATCAGACCTTTAAAAATTTTAGACTCATAATTCTAGATAACGGATCTGATAAGAGAACATTGCAGTTAATAGAGACTTATAATGATAACAGATTAACCTATGTTAGAAATAATAAAAATGACAGAGAGTTTATAAATAAAGCTTTTGATTTTACAAGTCAAAAATATATGATGCTGACACATGATGACGATATAATGTCTAAAAATTTTTTAGAAAATCAGATTGAAATTTTGGAAAATGATTCATCAATTGGGGTTTTAGCGTCAAGTGTAAGGCTTATTGATAAGGACGGAAAAGATCTTAATAGAAAAAGACCCAGGATTTTAAGCAATAAGTCTTGGAGTGAGAAAGAATTTATAAGAGAATACTTTTTTAGAGGAGATATAGTTCCTTGCCCCACATGTATTTTTAGATCGGAAATAATAAAATCAAAAAAATTAAAATATAATTTTAGTGTTGGCCCTGCAGTTGATTTATTTCTTCTTTTTGAGATGAACTTACTGGGGATTAAAATCTTTTTGTCAAAAAAAGCATTGTATAAATACAGAATTCATACCAAACAGGATAGTGAGTTAAATCGAGTCAATCTAGAACTCTCAATCCGTCCAAATATAATTCAACTATTGAAATCTAAAAATGAGTTAAAGCTGCTTAAAGACTATAGGAGAGCTTCATCATCAATAATTTTTCATATAATTCTTCATCAGTTTTTAACAAAAAAAATATCCTACAAACAATTTACAGATTCATTAAACATAAAGGATCTAAATTCTGACTTATCATTAAATAAGTATAGTGTTCTGTGGGTGTTTGTTGCAATCTTTCGATCATTAAAAGACATAATTAATCCTATACCATGAAGAAAATAAGCTACGTTGTTGATAAGCCATACTATAATAACAAAATCTTTGATTCCAATTATTTAGGATCAAACTTTTTTGAATTAATGAAGGAAAAATTTAGTGAACTAGGTTTCCATATTTCCTCTAATGATATTTTACCTCCTGGCGAGGCTGATATTATTTTATATAATGATTATCGAAAAAAATATAAATTTAAGGACAAGCTTCATGTCTTGATCGCCCTTGAAAGTATAGCTGTTAAGCCTGAAAATTTTGATTTAAAAAAAATAGAAAAGTTTGACTTGGTATTTACTTGGAACACAGATATAGTTGATAACGTTAAAATATTCAATTTGAATTATTCGTATGATCTATCTTATTCAAAATTTTTAAACTTTGATCAAAAAAATAAATTTATTTGTAATATCTCTGCTAATAAATTCTCTAACCATAAGAGTGAACTTTATTCAGAGAGGATAAAAGCTATTGAATTCTTTGAAGAATATGATGGGGTATTTGACTTATATGGTTTTAATTGGGATAAGTCTTTTAAGTTTCCCTATATCTATAACTTTTTTAAAGAATTAAATAACTTTAGAATACTTAGAGGTCTTGGTAAACTATTAATTAAATTAATAAAAGTTTTTTCTCTTGAGAGAATGATTTTCATAAATTATAACTGCTATAAGGGTGTAATTGATGATAAATATTCAGTACTAAAAAAATATAAATTTAGTATTTGCTACGAAAATGTAACAGATATTAATGGGTACATAACTGAAAAAATATTTGATTGTTTCAAGAATGGTACTATTCCGATTTACCTTGGGGCTAAAGATATATTTGATTATATACCTAGAAACACTATGATTCATTTCAAAGACTACGATAACTATTCAGATCTTAAATTTTATTTAGAGGGAATCGATCGAGATAAATTCAGTAGTTATCAAAATAATATTAAAGAATTTTTAAATTCTAATAAAGCTAAAAGATTTGACTCTAAAGAAAATGCAAAACTTATGGTCAATAAGATCTCAAATGTTTATTTAAAATTATAAGTTGTGAAAAGATTAATTAAAAAAATTCTATCCCATTTTGGTTATAAAATATCTAGGAATGATGACCATGAATTGATTGAATCAAACTATAAGTATTTATTATTTGGAGAGATTAATAATACTTTTAAAGTATCAAATTATAAGCTTTTTCAAGAAAGTAAATCTCAACTATCTCAAGATTATTTAGTAGCATCATACTTTAGATATAAGAGAGATGGAACCTTTATAGAATTTGGAGCTACCAATGGTATTAAAGATAGTAACACTTACATGTTGGAAAAACAACTTGGTTGGACCGGTGCTCTTGTAGAGCCTATCAAATCCTTTTACAGTGAACTTACTAAAAACAGAAATGTAACCTGTCTTAATAAAGCTGTTTATAGTGAAAATGGAAAAAAAATAAATTTTTTTGAGAATGAAATCAAAGAATTGTCAACTATAAAAGGTTTTGAAAATAATGATTCACACAATAGGGAACTTAAAAATTCAAAAGAATATGTAATTGATACTATTTCTCTTGATGTGCTAATTGATGAGTATTTAAAGCTCAAAGAAATAGACTATTTATCTATCGATACTGAAGGTAGCGAATTTGAAATCCTAAAAAACGTTGATCTTGATAAGTACAAGTTTAAGTTTATATCTGTAGAGCATAACTATTCAAAAAATAGAGAAGAAATTTATCATCTTTTAACCGAAAATGGGTACAAAAGAATCATGACAAGGATTTCTAAATGGGATGATTACTACATATATAACGAATAAAATGGTGCATTTCAAATTAAATAAAGATATAGTAACACTTGGAATAGGTAATATTATTCGATTTTTTCTCCTTATTTTATACTCAAGATTACAAACATATTTCCTCTCTTATGAAGAGTTATCAAAATTTTATTTAATTTTTTCTGTCTATACTTTCTTTAGTTTTACAATAATTGGTCCTATAGGAGTATATGTAACCAGAAACATTATAGAATGGTATAATTCGAATCAATTAATTGATGCCCTTAAAAAAGTATACTTTAAAATTATAATACCAATATCTCTAATCGCACTAATATTAATCTCCTCTTCCAGTCTTTTTGTAGACTTTGATGCAAACTTTATTATCCTTGGGTGCTTAATCTCATTAATAATAATTGCAAAGACAGGTAATGAATTAATTTATCCCTTTTTTAATTTAATTGATAAAAACACAATTTATTTAATCCTTATTATATTATTTCATTTTTTAAATCCATTGTTTTCTTATATAGCAATAGAACTATTTTCCCCTACTTATGATTTTTGGCTTCTTGGTTTAATTTTATCAAACCTTATTGTTGGTTTAATTGGGCTAAAGTTGCTATTTAGAGTTAATAAAAATCAAAAAAAAATTAATTTAAATTTTGAGACAATTAAGAGCTTCTCTTTATACATTATGATTGGAAATCTCCTAGGTTGGATACTAACTGATGGATTTAGATTTATAGCAGAAAATGAAATTGGATTAACTTCCGTTGGAATACTGATATTAGGATTAATGGGTGCATCTCAAATTTTCGCAAATGTAGAAAACTTTCTTAACCAGTTATTAACTCCAAAATATATTCAAAGTATATCAAATAGTAATTATGATAAAAGGTCTAAAGCATTTAATATGATGTTCAATGTAGCAATTCCTGTATATCTAATCTTAGCTATAATGACTTCACTTATTGCTAAATATATTATCGCAGTTATTATCGATAGTTCAAAGATTAACGACCTTCTTATAACCGCATTTATTATAGGTATTTGGATTGAATTTCTAAAATCCCTTATCAATATTTTAAAAAATATATCTACATCGGAATATAAGACTAAATCAATAGTTTGGCCCTATTTTGTTGGGGTAATTATTCTTATTTTAGGATTTTTATTCATTAATAATTTAGATATTATTTCAATTTCATTACTTATCCTTACCTCTTATATTTTTACTTTTATTTTCTGTATACTAATCTTTAATCATATAATTAAAATAAGGTTAAAAATATTATTTATGCTTAAATACATTGTGCCTTCAATTATCATTGGGTATTTCTTCTATAATTTAGAGAATTCATTATACTCTTTTATTTCTATACCAGTTTATTTGCTATTAATTTATTCTTTGATCAATCAATATTTAAATAAAAAAGAACTACCATGACAATTATTGATGCTATATATATTCATTCTTCAGGAGGTTTAGAGATCTTAACTCAAATATCAGATAATCTTCCAGAAGGAGAGTATATTTTTCTTTTAGATAAAAGACTTAAAGAGTATGAAAGATTCAAGAAAAAAGGAAAATTAAAAATACTTAAGGCTAATGAGTCAAATAGAAAAAAATTTTACAGAAATAATTCAAGAAAAATTAATAAGGTAATATGTATAGCCAATGTTCCACCTCCATTACATATTAGAAAAAGAGTTATTATTTATTTTCATAACATTTTATTGTTAAATCTAAAAAAATCAAATATTGGGTTAAAGTCAAAAATGATTTACAAGCTTAAAAGAATATATATAAAGCTAATAAATAGAAAGCATTATGAATGGGTAGTTCAAACTGGTTTAATGAAAAAAAAATTGTCTAAAAAGATAGGTGTTCAAGAAAGTCTTATATCAACTTTCCCAATCTTTAACTCAAAAAAAAATAATTTACCTAAAAAGGTTAAAAATAGTTTTTTGTGTGTTTCATCGAATGATAACCATAAAAATTTAAAAAGGGTAATAATTGCATTTAATAATATTTCCAAGATAATTGATAAAAAAACTACTTTAAATTTAACACTTGAGGATAAAGCTTTCGATGGTCTTAAACCCTACATCAAAAATGACAGTTCCAATCTTGATATAAATAATAATGGATATATGTCAAAAAAACAATTATATAAGATGTATGAAGAATCAGAGTATCTTATTTTCCCATCTTTAAAAGAAAGTTTTGGCTTACCTCTAGTTGAGGCTTGTAATAATGGCTGTAAATTGATTTGCTCAGATCTACCATATATCTATGAAATAGTATCACCCTCTTATGTATTCAATCCTTTTTCAACTCAAAGTATATCAAACTCTATAATCAAAGCTGTAGATGGTGAAGTAAATGAAATTAGCAGTTTAAGGGTTTATAATAAAATTGATAACTTTATAAAATATATTACCTAATGTTTAATAATAAAATTTTATTAATTACTGGAGGCACTGGATCATTCGGTAATGCAGTTTTAAATAAGTTTCTTGATACAGGGATTAAAGAGATAAGAATTTTTTCACGTGATGAGAAAAAGCAACATGATATGCGTGTTCAGTATAATAATAAAAAACTAAAATTTTTTATTGGAGATGTTCGAGACTATAATTCAATTATACCCGCAATAAAAGGAGTTGATTTCGTTTTTCATGCTGCAGCCCTTAAGCAGGTACCGTCATGTGAGTTTCATCCAATACAAGCTGTAAAGACAAATATTCTAGGTACTGAAAATGTTCTAGATCTTGCTATTCTAAATAACGTAAAAAAAGTAATTTGTCTTAGTACAGATAAAGCTGTCTATCCAATAAATGCAATGGGCGTCTCTAAAGCCATGATGGAAAAGGTATTTGTAGCAAAATCTAGAATATCTGGTAAGACTGAAATTGTTGGAACTAGATATGGGAATGTAATGGCTTCAAGAGGTTCTGTAATACCACTTTTTTATGATCAAATCAAATCTAATAAGCCAATTACAGTTACTGATCCAGAAATGACAAGATTTTTAATGACACTTGAAGATGCAGTTGATCTTGTCATCTATGCATTTAAAAATGGTAAATCAGGAGATATTTTTGTTCAAAAATCACCTTCCACAACTATAAAGGAGCTTGCTGAAACAATGGTGTCAATATATAAGTCAAAATCTAATATAAAGGTAATAGGAATAAGACATTCAGAAAAAGTTCATGAAACACTTTTATCAAAAGAAGAAAGATTGATCGCAGATGATCTAAAAAATTATTTTAGAATTCCAGCTGATAATAGAGATTTAAATTATGATAAATATTTCTTTAAAGGGATGAAAGAAAGAAATAATTATGAGGAGTATAGTTCTTATAATACTCACAGAATTTCTCAAAAAGATTTAGTTCATCTACTAGCATCAATTGGTTATAAGTAATATGAAAATTATGATTCTTGGAGCTGATGGAATGATTGGGCATAAGTTATACCAATCATTATCATCCAGAGATTATAGAATAATTATTACCTCCAAGAAAAGTCAAAATAAATTGCCATATATTTTTTACAATTCAGAATGGTTACAATTAGACATATTAAGTGACTCCATTGAAACCGTCTTGAATAATTTCTCTCCAAATTATATAATTAATTGTATAGGAATTACTACAAGAAGAATGAAAAACCATAAAGTGAGTGATGTTAAGTATGTAAATTCAAAGTTCCCACATATTTTATCCAACTGGGCTGAAAAGAATAACTCAAAACTTATACATTTTAGTACAGATTGTGTTTTTAGTGGAAAAAAGGGGAGTTATGATGAACTCTCAAAAACTGATGCAGATGATCTATATGGAAAATCTAAAGCTAAAGGTGAAATACTTAATAATAGCAGCAGTCTTACTATTAGAGCATCTATGATAGGAAGAGAAATTTATAATTTCACTGAGTTATTAGAATGGGTGTTATCTAATAATAATTCACAAATATATGGTTATACAAATGCTATATACTCAGGGGTTACCACTTTATGGATGGGAGAATTAATAAATGAATTAATACAAAAAAATTATAATCTTTCAGGTATATATAATATCTCATCAACACCTATTTCAAAATATGAATTAATCTGTAAGATCAAAGACAATTTTAATTTGAAAATTAAAATTCAAAAAAATTCTGAATACTATTCAAATAAATCATTAATTTCAGATAAGTTTTTTAAGAAGACTAAGATAACTAGGCCTTCTTGGGATTCAATGTTAAAAAACTTAGTAGTTAATAATAATAAAAATTTAGACTTATATAAAAAATACTAGTTATGAAGACTAAAATTATGACAATTGTGGGAACTAGACCCGAAATCATCAAACTCAGTATGATAATTAAGCTTCTAGATAAAAATTTAAACAATATTTTAGTTCATACTGGGCAAAACTATGATTATGAGTTAAATGAAATCTTCTTTAAAGATTTGGGGATTAGAAAGCCTGACTATTTTCTTGACTCTGTTGGAGAATCAACTGCTGAAACAATAGGCAATATTATTTCCAATTCAGATAAGGTTCTAGATAAAGAAAAGCCTGACGCAGTTTTACTTTATGGTGATACTAACTCATGTCTATCAGTTATATCTGCAAAGAGAAGAAAGATTCCCATCTTTCATCTTGAGGCTGGAAATAGATCTTTTGATCAAAGAGTTCCTGAAGAAATAAATCGAAAAATAGTTGACCATTTAAGTGATATTAATATGCCATTGACTGAGCATGCTAGAGACTATCTAATTCAAGAAGGACTTTCACCTGACAGAGTTATTAAAGTAGGATCATGTATGAAAGAGGTAATAGATAATAACTTGAAACAAATTAATAATAGTAAAATTCTAAATAAACTTGATTTAAAGAAAAATCAATACTTTGTTGTATCAGCGCATAGAGAAGAAAATGTAGATAATAAATCAGTTCTTACTCAATTATTACAATCACTAAACTCCATATGTGATAAATATAATTTTCCAATAATTGTCTCTACTCACCCAAGAACTAGGGATAGGCTTGAAAAACTAAACAGTAGAATTAAAATAAACAAATTAGTAAATTTTATAAAGCCCTTGGGGATCTTTGATTATATAAATCTGCAATCTAATTCAAAATGTGTTATCTCTGATAGTGGAACTATAACTGAAGAGTCATCAATATTAGGATTTCCTGCAATAATGATAAGAAATGCACATGAAAGACCAGAAGGTATGGATCAAGGTGTTCTAATAATGTCAGGACTGGAGAAAGAAAGAGTAATAGAATCTATTGAAGTCACACTAAAGTTGTCTAAAATAAAGCAACCAGTTGTTAAAGATTATAATGAAGACAATGTCTCCTCTAAAGTTCTCAAGATTATTTTAAGTTATATTGAGCTTATAAATAGAGAAGTTTGGAAAAAATAATTATGGATTACTCGAAAATTCAAAAAGACCTTAGAAAAAAAATTTTATCTATTTGTCATAAAGTTAATTCTGGACACATAGGCTGTTCACTCTCATGTATAGATATTTTAATAGCAATTTTTTTAAAATATAAAAAGAAAGATGAAGACTTTATAATGTCAAAGGGACATGCTGCGGCATCACTTTATGTAATCTTAAACCATATAGGAGTTATTAGTGATAGTCTATTAGAGTCATACTATCAAAACGGTACATATTTGTCTGCTCATCCAGCACCTAATAAGTTTAAGGAGATTCCTTTTGCTACAGGATCTCTAGGTCATGGACTGCCTCAAGCTGTAGGAATAGCTCTAGCTAATAAGTTAAACCAAAAAAACCTAAAGACCTTTGTATTAATGTCTGATGGAGAAACTAATGAGGGTACTACTTGGGAGGCATCTCATTTTGCAGTTGCTAAAAAATTAAATAATCTAATTACAATTATAGATAATAACGGTTTACAGGGATTTGGCCAAACTAAAGAAGTTCTTGGTGAAACTAGTTCAATTAATAAGTTTAGAGAAATAGGGTTTGATGTTTTTGAGTGCGACGGTCATAAAGTTAATGATATATTATCTACACTAAAAAAAATAGAAAACTCAAATTCATTTCAGCCTAAATTAATTCTAGCAAATACTATAAAAGGAAAAGGTGTAAGCTTTATGGAGAATAAAATGGAGTGGCATTATTTGAATATTGACGATGAGCTTCTAGCCAAATCATATGATGAAGTTGAAAACTATATATTTTAAAAGTGGTATCAGAGTCTAATATTAGAAATTTAAGGGGTCCAATTTTTGTGATTGGAGCAGCAGGATTTGTTGGGTCAAATCTTTTTAAAACTATTTCACTTTATAGAGATGATGTTTATGCAATAGTGAGGAAATCTTCTAATTGTTGGAGACTAGAATCTTTAGGAGTTAAAAAAGAAAAAATTATAAATGCAGATATTCTAGATAAAATAAATCTTAAAAAAACTTTTGATGAGTTTTCTCCAAAAACAATTTTTAATTTGAGCGCTTATGGATCATATAGCCATCAAGATGATTACGAATTAATTTTTAAGACTAATATAATAGGAACTACCAATATTCTTGAGTGTACATCAGATGATTCTGTATTTATAAATTCTGGCTCAAGTTCTGAGTATGGTTTTAATTCAGAGAATTCATCTGAAAACACCAAGGTTTCGCCAAATAGTCATTATTCTGTGTCTAAGGTAGCCTCATCACACATCATTTCATATTATGCAAAATCATTTAAAAGACTTGCCATAAATTTAAGGCTTTTCTCAATCTATGGTTATTATGAGGATACTAGCAGGCTAATTCCTAAACTAATTGAACATGCAAGAAGTAAAAATTTACCAAATTTAGTATCAAAAGATATATCTAGAGATTTTGTGTTCATAGATGATTGTATAGAAGCTATGATTTCAGCAGCTTTAAGTTTAAATCAATCAATATCTGGAAATTCATACAATATTTGTTCAGGTGAAAAAATTACAATTGAAGAGTTAGTTAATATTTCAAATGAATTATTTAATATAAAAGAAATCCCTAAATGGAATTCAATGCCAGATAGGTCTTGGGATCAAAAAGTATGGTATGGTAACCCAACAAAAACTTTAAATGATATAGGCTGGAAGGCCGAGACTTCTTTAATTGAAGGCCTCGAGAAAACTTTTAATTGGCAAGAAAAAATTTCTTATAATGATTTAATTAATAAAAGTAAAGGTGCTTCAAAAAAAATATCAGCAATCATAGCATGTTATAAAGATGGTGATGCAATACCAGTAATGTATGAAAGACTAAGTACAGTGTTTAAAAATATAAAGTGTAATTATGAGATCATTTTTGTTAATGATTGCTCCCCTGATGAATCTGAAAAAATTATTAGCGAAATTTGTAAAAAAGATTTTAATGTTATAGGAGTGTCTCACTCAAGAAACTTTGGATCTCAAGCAGCATTTATGTCAGGAATGGAGTTGTCCTCAGGAGATTCAGTTGTTCTGTTAGATGGTGACTTACAAGACCCTCCTGAATTAATTGAAAAATTTTATAAAAAGTGGATTGAGGGATATGATGTTGTATATGGCATTAGAACCAAAAGAGAAATGAGCATCCACTTCAATTTTATTTATAAATTATTTTATTTTATTTTTCAAAAACTATCCTACATAAACATCCCAAAAAATGCAGGAGATTTTTCTCTAATTGATAGAAAAGTTGTAGACAAACTTATTCAACTGCCAGAAACTGAGCAATTTTTAAGAGGTCTAAGAGCTTGGGTTGGTTACAGTCAAGTAGGAGTAAATTATGAAAGACCAAAAAGAATGTTTGGACGGACAACAAATAATTTTTTTAAAAATATATGGTGGGCTAGAAAAGCAATCTTCTCTTTTTCTTTTCAACCATTAAGTTTTATGTCATACCTTGGAATAATTTTTACTTTTATTGCTTTCTTAGGAGTTATTGTCCAATTAGTTTTAAGATTTGTCTTACCTGAGATTCCGTCTGGTTTTACAACTGTAATTATAATTATTTTATTTTTTGGAGGGTTGAACTTGTTAGCTGTATCTTTTGTTGGAGAGTATATCAGTAAAATATTTGAAGAAACTAAAAAAAGACCCAAATTTATAAGGAATAAAATAATTATAGGCTCTGAATTTTATACTACAAAAGAAGAAATAGATAAATTAGATATTTTAAATTCAAAAAAGACCCTAATAAAATCAAGTAATGGCATCAATTAAAGATCATAAAGGTTACAACCAAGGGTTTGAGAGGACACAGACATTTAATATTAGGATTGAGAGGCGTGCAAACATGATAATGTCAAAAATGAATAATACTAATTCAGATAGTTTAAAAATTCTAGAAATTGGTTGTGGTACCGGAGAAATTTCAAACTATCTGGCAATAAATACAAATGGACAGATTAAGGGAATAGATATTTGCAAGCCTTTTATTGATATTGCCAAGAAAGAATTCAATCACTCAAATTTAGAGTATGAGGTAAAAGATTTTTTTGATTATTTATCACAAGAAACTGAAAAATTTGATTACATAGTTGGTAACGGTATCCTTCATCATCTATATAATAATCTAGATGATAGCTTAATCACGTTGAATAAAATGCTGAAGAGTAAAGGTAAAATTATATTTATGGAGCCTAACATCTATAACCCTTATTGTTATTTAATTTTTAACTATTTAAGAGGTTGGGCCAATTTAGATCCAGATGAAATGGCTTTTTCAAAAAGGTTTATATCTAATAAGCTTCGTAAAAATAATTATTCAGAAATTGAAGTGATCTATAAGGATTTCCTATTACCAAATACTCCAATATTCTTAGTAAAAATAGTAATAGCTATAAGTGACCTGCTAGAAAAGGTTTTTCCAGTGAATAGAATAACCCAGTCTTTATTTATATCAGCATCAAAATAAATGAGAAGAGAATTTTCAGATACAATAGAAAAATTAGCAAATGATAATGAGAATTTAGTTTTTATTACAGGTGACCTTGGTTATAATGCATTTGAAAATCTGCAAATTAAGCTAGGGGAAAGGTTTATTAATTCTGGTGTTGCAGAGCAAAGTATGATTGGTATAGCAGCAGGATTGGCAGTTAAAGGTTATAAAATTTTCTGTTATAGTATTGCTCCTTTTATAGTTTACAGGTGTCTTGAACAAATCCGTAACGATGTTTGTTTTCATAACTTGCCTGTATTTATGGTTGGAAATGGAGGAGGCTATGGATATGGTGTTATGGGAAGTTCCCATCACGCAATCTCAGATCTTGCCTCAATATCAAGTTTACCGAACATTAATTCATGGATACCTAATACTGCAAATGATGTTAACCAAATTACAGAAAGAATATTTTATGACTCCAAGCCTGCTTATCTTAGACTTGGTAGAAGCTCTCTTTCGTTAAAATGTAATGATTTAAATTATTCATATAATATTATTGAAAATAATAATTCATCTACAACAATTATTGGATTAGGACCAATGTTGGAAAAAATTATTTTAGCTGCAAGAAGGAAGAAACTCAATAAACTATTAAACATAATTGGGTGTTTTAAATTGCCTTTAGTTGAAAATGATGAAATAATTAAAATTCTTGAATCAACTAACAATTTAATTATTGTAGAAGATCACGTTGAAATAGGTGGACTATCCCAACAAATTTCATCGTTTATTCTTAAAAATAAGATTATGATAAATAATTTTATTAATATGAGTGCGCAGGGCTATCCAAGTGATTTATATGGTAATGAAGACTTTCATCATTTAGATTCCAAAATTAGTATTGGAGACATTGAGGAGAATATTTTAAGAATATTAAATTAGTTTATTGAGAATATTAGTAATTAGTCAATATTTTTATCCCGAGAATTTTAGGATAAATGATCTATGCCTGAGTCTTAAGAAAAGGGGTCATAAAATATCTGTTTTAACTGGTAAGCCAAACTATCCAAAGGGGGAATATTTTGAAGGTTATAGCTGGAATACAAAGTCATTCGAAACAATAAAAGGAATTGATGTTTACAGAGCAAATCTTTTTTTAAGAAAAAATGGAAAAGGTTTCAACTTGGTATTAAACTATCTCTCTTTCACTTTTTTTGCAACTTTAAAATTATTCTGGATAGATAAAAAATTTGATAAGATTTTAATATATGCTCCTTCGCCAATAACCGTTGGATTCATAGGCTTTTTTGCAAAAATCAAATTTAAAGTAAAATCTTTTTTGTGGGTTCATGACTTATGGCCTGAGTCAGTTAAAGTAGCTGGAAACATTCACAATAAATTTATTTTATCCTTGATTAATATTATGACAAGCATAATTTATTCACTAAATGATATTATCCTAGTTCAATCACCTCTTTTTAAGGATTATATTAAGAAGCAGGGTGTAGCTGATGAAAAATTGATTTATTACCCATATTATGCAGAAGAATTTTATAAACCTTTAAACATTACTGAAAAAAATATTTATCCGAAAGGTTTTAATATAGTTTTTGCCGGCAATATTGGGGTTGCTCAAAGCTTCGATACAATCATTAATGCTGCTCTAGACCTCAAGAAGTCAAATACTAAAGTAAACTTCATCATAATAGGTGATGGTAGAGATAGAAAAAGAGTAAAAGGTGTCATAGAGTCCAAAAACTTAGAAGATTATTTTTATTTTTTAGGCTCGTTTAAACCAGAAGAAATGTCAAGATTTTTTCATCATGCAGATGCATTATTAGTATCTCTAAAAAAAAGTGAAATTTTTTATAGGACTATACCTGGTAAATTACAGTCCTATCTAGCATCAGGAAAGCCAATTATAGGATCAATCGATGGCATAGCTAGCCAAATAATTAATAACTCTAATTGTGGTTTTTGCGCTCCTGCTGAAGATTCTAAAAATCTTAGTATACAAATTAAAAAGTTTTATAACTTACCAATAGATAAGAGAAATGAACTTGGAAAAAATGCCCTTAATTATTACAAGGAATTTTTTGAGAAACAAAAGGTTCTTTCAAATTTAGAAACCATATTTAATAAATATTAACAATATGAAAGGAATAATTCTAGCTGGTGGTCTTGGTACAAGGTTATATCCATCTACAATATCAGTGTCAAAACAATTATTGCCAATATATGATAAGCCTATGATATATTATCCATTAAGTGTTTTGATGTTAGCTGGAATTAAAGAAATTCTAATAATTTCTACACCAAATGATATAAAGTCATATCAGAAACTTCTTGGAAATGGAAATAGTCTAGGTCTAAAATTAGTCTACAAAGTTCAAGAGATCCCCAAGGGTCTTGCAGAAGCATTTTTAATTGGCGAGGAATTTATTGGCAATAGTAGTGTTGCGCTTATACTGGGTGATAACTTAGTATATGGAGATGGTTTAACTAACCTTCTTAAAGAGTCAATAGTTGATGTTGAAGAAAATAATAATGCAGTTACTTTTGGATACTATGTTAATGATCCTTCTTCATATGGAATTTTTGAGTTTAACTCAAATGGAGATGTAATTGATATTTCAGAAAAACCAAAAAATCCATCAAGTAATTATGCAGTTATTGGACTATATTTTTATCCAAATAGTGTTATTGATTACTCAAAAACTGTTCAACCAAGTCAGAGAGGAGAATTAGAAATCACTTCTGTTAATAAGGAATACCTTAAAACAGGTAAATTAAAGGCAAATATTTTAGGTAGAGGATTTACATGGATGGATACGGGAACCCACGATTTTTTACTTGAAGCATCTCAGCTAATAATGGCAATTGAAAAAAGGACAGGTCTTAAGGTTGGGTGTATTGAAGAGATTGCGTTAAAAAAAGGACTTATTTCAATCCAACAACTAAAAGAATTACATTCTAATATGTATAAAAATTCTTATTCTGATTATATTCAAGGACTATTAAATTAGGATGAAAAAAATTTTAATTACTGGAGGAGCAGGGTTTATTGGATCAAACCTGATTACTTATCTGATAAATAAGTATAAGGATTATCAAATCATTAATATTGACTCATTAACCTATGCTAGTAATCTAAATTATTTGTCCCAAATAAGTTCATCAGAAAATTATACTTTTTATAATATTGATATACGAGATTTTGATTTATTAAAGGAGCTAGTTTTGGATGAAAAATTTGACTTTATTATTCATCTTGCAGCTGAGTCACATGTTGATAATTCAATTAACAACCCACTTTTATTTGCACAAACAAATATTCTAGGAACTATTAATCTTCTTAACTCAGTTAAAGAATTGTGGAATGATAAAAAAGATAATAGATTTTATCATGTCTCAACTGATGAAGTATATGGAACTCTAGGTGATTCAGGAAGTTTTCATGAAAAAACTAATTACGATCCGAGGTCTCCATATTCTGCTTCAAAAGCTTCCTCTGATCATTTTGTAAGTGCATACTATCATACTTATAATCTGCCTGTTTTGATTTCAAATTGTTCAAATAATTTTGGACCAAATCAAAATAAAGAAAAACTAATACCTGTAGTTATAAACTCAATTTTAAATAAACAAAAAATACCAATATATGGAAATGGTAAGAACATCAGAGATTGGCTATTTGTAGATGATCATATAGAAGCAATTGACACAATTCTTCATAATGCTGAAATCGGACAAACATACAATATAGGAGGAAATAATGAACTAACTAATCTAGAATTAGTGAGAAAAATTATTGAAATAACTTCAAGACTTATTAACGAGGATAAAGAATCTATTTTAAAGCTAATTTCATTTGTAGAGGATAGAAAGGGTCATGATTATAGGTACTCTATAGATAGTTCAAAACTTAAAAACAATCTTGGATGGAGTCCATCTCATAACTTTGAAAAATCTTTAGAGAAAACAATAAAATGGTATATTAAAAAAATATGAAAAGTATACTAGTTACAGGTGGAGCAGGATTTATTGGCTCTAATCTAATTAAGAAACTAATAAAATCAGACTGTAAAATAGTCTCTCTTGATAATTACTCTACAGGTTTAAAAGTAAATGAAGTTAAAGGAGTAGAGTATGTAAATGATGATATAACTAATATTTCTAATTTAGGAAATGAATTTACAATTTGTTTTCATTTGGCAGCTCAGTCTAGAGTTCAACCATCTTTTGAATACCCTAATGAATCATTGAGAGTTAATGTTCTTGGCACGTCAGCAGTAATGGAATGGGCTAAGTCTAATAATGTAAAAGTTGTATATGCAGGCTCATCTTCAAAGCATCATGAACCCAGTGATTCTCCATACGCTATGTATAAATTTTTAGGAGAAGAAGTTTGTAAGCTTTATAGAAAGTCATTTGATGTAAAAGTTGAAATTGCCAGATTTTATAATGTATATGGACCTGGTGAAAATGAAGATGAGAAATATGGAAATGTAATTGGAATATGGAAGACAATGATAAATAAAGGAAGACCACTACCTATAGTAGGTGATGGAAATCAAAGGCGTGATTTTATTCATGTATTTGATATTGTTGATGGGCTTATTAAAATTGCTTATTCAGATATTACTCATAAAGATGCATGGGAACTTGGATCTGGGATTAATTATAGTATTAATAAACTTTATGAATTTTTTTATGAAAGGTATGGCGTGCAGTCTACAAATATTCCTAATCAGCCAGGAAACTATAAAAAAACATTAAGGAATAATGATGATGCTATAAAATTATTAAATTGGAGGCCTGAAGACAGGTTAAAAGACTATATAGATAATTTATAATGAAAAAAGTTTTAATAACAGGGGGAGTAGGATTTATTGCACATCATCTAATATACTACTTATTAGAAAACAGCGATTGGGAAATAGTCTCTCTAGACAGATTAGATTATAGTGGAAATTTAAATAGGCTTAATAACATATTATCCAAAGTTGATATTAAAAAAAGATCTAGGGTTAAAATTGTATATCATGATTTAAAATCCGAAATCAACCCATGGATTAAAAAAGAAATAGGTGATATAGACATTATATTACATCTAGCTGCAGGCTCTCATGTAGATAGAAGTATAGACTACCCAATGGAATTTGTATTAGATAATGTTGTTGGTACTGCTAATATTTTAGAATATGCTAGAAGAGTTAATGAATCTAATAAATTAGAGAGATTCATTTATTTTAGTACTGATGAGGTTTTTGGCCCAGCTCCAAAAGGGGTAGATTATAAAGAGAATGATAGATATAATTCAACAAATCCATACAGTGCTACAAAAGCAGGAGGTGAGGAACTAGCAGTAGCGTATGAAAATACATATAGACTTCCTGTTTATATAACGCATACTATGAATGTCTTTGGTGAAAGACAACATCCTGAAAAATTTATACCTATGTGTATTAAAAAGATTAGAGATGGTGAATCAGTAACTATTCACTCTGATAAAACAAAAAAAATCCCTGGATCGCGTCATTATATTCATGCAGAAGATGTTGCGGAAGCTATATATTTTATTCTTACAAATAAACTAAAAGATGAAATAGATTTTGGAGGTGCTAAATGTCCAAAATTTAATATAGTGGGATCTGAAGAGTTAAATAATTTAGAGCTTGCACAAATAATAGCAAATTGTCAAAATAAAGAATTAAAATATGAGATGGTTGATTTTCATTCTTCAAGACCTGGTCATGATCTCAGATACTCCCTATCTGGTGAAAAAATGAAAAAATTAGGTTGGCAGCCGTCAATTAGGCTAACTGAAAGGATTAAACAAGTTGTTGAGTGGTCACTTAATAATCAAAATTGGATAGAACTATAAAGCCTAATATATCTTGTATATTGTAATAAATAGTTTAATTTTGCAATTCAAAAATTAACAATGTACGCAGTAGTTGAAATACAAGGCAGTCAGTTTAAGGTCGCAAAGGATCAGAAACTTTATGTAAACAGAATTGATGCTAAGGAAGGATCTAAAGTTTCATTCGATAGCGTTTTACTTGTGGATGATGGTAATAAAGTTCAAGTAGGTAAACCTACACTATCAGGAACTGCAGTAGAAGCAAAAATTGTTTCTCATTTAAAAGATGATAAAATAATTGTCTTTAAAAAGAAAAGAAGAAAAGGATATAAGGTAAAAAACGGTCACAGACAACCTATTACAGAGATTATTATCCAAGGTATAAGTGCGAAAAAACCTGCTCCTACAAAAGAAGCAGAAGCTACAAAGAAAACAACAGCTACAAAGAAAACAACAACTGCAAAGAAAACAGCAGCTATAAAGAAAACAACAGCTACAAAGAAAACAGCAGCTAAAAAGAAACCAACAGCTGCAAAAAAATAATTAGTTATGGCACATAAAAAAGGAGTTGGTAGCTCAAAAAACGGAAGAGAATCAGAGTCGAAACGACTAGGAGTTAAGATTTTTGGAGGTCAATTCGCTCAAGCCGGTAATATAATTGTTAGACAGAGAGGAACTGTCCATCACCCAGGTGAAAATGTATATCTAGGCAAAGATCATACACTTCATGCCAAAGTCGATGGTATTGTTACTTTCAAAAAGAAATCAAACAACAAGTCTTTTGTTTCGATTGAGCCAGCTAAGGCTTAATACCTGTAATATTCTGGTTTAAATGGTCCATTCTTTTGGACTCCAATGTATTTAGCTTGTTCACTAGATAACTCTTCAAGCTCAACGCCTAATTTATCTAGATGAAGCATAGCAACCATTTCATCTAAATTTTTTGGTAGCATATATACTTTATTCTCGTAATTATCTGCATTATTCCAAAGCTCTATTTGAGCTAATACCTGGTTTGTAAAAGAGTTACTCATAACAAAACTTGGATGACCGGTAGCACAACCAAGGTTTACGAGTCTTCCTTCAGCAAGAATTATAATCTCTTTATCCTTTGAAATTCTAAATGAGTCAACTTGAGGCTTAATATTAGTTTTCTGTTCAGAAAAATTAGTTTCTAACCAGTTCATGTCAATCTCATTATCAAAATGACCAATGTTGCATACTATAGTCTTATCCTTCATCATTCTAAATACTTCTTTATTTACTATATCTTTATTACCTGTAGCTGTAACAACAATATCAGCATTTGAAATAACTGTCTTTAACTTTTTAACTTCATAACCATCCATTGAGGCTTGAAGTGCACATATAGGATCTATTTCAGTAACCGTAACAATTGATCCAGCACCTCTAAATGACGCTGCTGTTCCTTTGCCAACATCTCCATATCCACAGACAACAACTCTTTTACCCGCAAGCATGATATCAGTTGCTCGTCTTACAGCATCAACTGCACTCTCTTTACATCCATACTTATTGTCAAACTTAGACTTTGTAACAGAATCATTAACATTAATAGCAGGAAGTGGTAAAGTGCCATTCTTCATTCTATCATACAGCCTATGAACCCCTGTGGTAGTTTCCTCAGATAAACCTTTAATTCCTGATACAAGTTCTGGATACTCATCAAGTACCATATTTGTAAGATCACCCCCATCGTCAAGTATCATATTTAATGGACTTTTTTCTTCGCCAAAAAATAGTGTTTGTTCAATACACCAATTAAATTCCTCTTCTGTCATATCTTTCCACGCATAGACAGCAATCCCTTTAGCTGCAATAGCAGCTGCAGCATGATCTTGTGTAGAAAATATATT
>MDTD01158992.1_pt1 | contig 43962 bp, 52 predicted proteins | sample 811221 | NCBI WGS metagenome assembly MDTD01 (sample SAMN05326646, study PRJNA326480) | marine metagenome | isolation source: seawater | place: Pacific Ocean: South West | collected 2011 | reverse complement strand
TTTAATTTTAAATTTTTTATATATATATATATATGGATATAAGTATTGAATTTGTTTTTCTTTTTGCTTGCGCTTTATTTGTACTTCATTTTATCATAAGTGAATGTAGATACACTAATGTTGAAGGTTATCGGTGTGGTACTTGCCCTATCTCCACAGCGAAATGCCCAGATAAATGTAAAACCATAATAAAAAATGACGAGTGGTTGCACTGTCTTCCCGGATCACATACAGAAGAATGCGGTGATTGTGAGTTTGCGTCGGGGGAGGAACCATGTTTAGATACAGGTGCACACGAAAATTTATATATAGGTAATTTAGATTTAGAAATTGCCGGTGATATCGGGGGAATAAAATATAAGTATAATGATGACAAAAAATGGTATGTGTATACCATGTTAGTTGAGGATGAAGGATACGGCACTAGAACCTCTGAAGGATTCGGGGACCCTGTAGAGGTTACAGACCAAGATAAATTAAATACACTAAAAAAACTAAATTCATCTCCATATAATGTTCGTACCATAGGATTGTTTCATATACCATCCTGGGGCTTCGTTAGGGGAGTGGTGCGCGCAGCCGAGTGGGTAGTCCAAACTAACGATACACCATTTGATTATAAGATTGGAGTGAAAAGTACAGGGCATGCTAGACATTTATATTTCTCTGATAGTGCTAAAGATGCTTATTGTTTAGGTGTTCCGTCTTTATCTGTTTGGGATGCTGTAGAAGAATTCCCACATGTTGTTGATTACAATAGCGACAAAAACAAATTACAATATATAGGATTTGCGCCGGCGATGGAAGTTGGTGGTAAGATATTAAACTATTGTTAATGAATTATATTAAAGTAGAAGAGACTTCAGATTTAAATCAAACTAACAAGCTAGCAAGTGAATTAATTCAATAAACATTGATTCTATATGAACCAGTGATCTATATGATTTACTAAATTCATATTCACATTTAGCTATACACTTTGTTATCTTATATTTTTGTTTTGCTGTATATTTTGGATCTTTTAGAAAATATCCATATAACCGAGAATGAATATCAGCTAGAGAATATTTTAAAATATGATATGAATATTCTTTAATTTCAGATAAAATTATATTATCATTATTTATCCATTCATCTAACCAATCATCTAACTTTTGATATATTTTAAGATATATATCTTCATGAGATTCAATATGTTCATTATATTCAGAATATTTTATGATATCATCTTTGTCATTTAATGAATATATACAATCGTAAATGGGTATCCTTTCTTCATATGATTTATCTTTAAGATAAGTTCTAGATAAATCTCTCTTTTCTTTCATTGACATGTTTGGAATTCTAATACACAAGCATCGACTTTTTATAGGATTTATAATTGTATTTATCTTTTCACTAATCATTATAAACTGTGTAGTTTTTCTATATTTTTCTATAATTACTCTTAGTTTATTCTGTATACCTTGTGAAATATGATTGTAATTATTAAAGATTACAATGTGTTGACCGAATTTGCTATAATAATTTTCTGAACGAATAATTTCAAATAATAGATTAGAGAAATCATCAATATTCTTTGCTTTAACAGTATCTATATCAAATATTTTGCAGACATGATTATTCTGATAGATTATTTTTTCTTTAGTAATGGGTTTTGTTTCTCCGAAGACTTGTATTAGATAATCATTTAATTTTATTTGATGACCATAAAAGATAATATTAGGACATGTAGTATTAAATATATCTTTATTTACTATATCTGGTAAATTATCTTTCATTCTATTGGTTTATGTTATTTTATTTTAATTTAAGTAGTTTATAATGAGTCACCTAGTTTTAAAAGTATTGAATCTTAACAATGTTGTTGTAAAAGATAGTTATTCTTCATATAAATTGTATTATGATGAAACATTTCCCATCAAAGGGATACCTTTTCACTGTATTGGGAAATTAATAGACATGAATGATCATTATAAATTTTATATAGAGAAAAGTAAAAATAAAGATATTGTAAAACTGAATGATATGCTCGTATCTTCTTTAGAAGAATACAATGGATTTATAAATAAGGATGATGAAGGTGATTATTTATATTTCTCTAAGAATTACTATATAAATGACAAGATTAAAAATGATGGCGAAGGTTTACATTTAAATATTAAGTATATAAATAAAAATAATTATAATACAGTTATTCATATAATTTAATCACGTAATTTAATGGACAATTTAAGAATTTTGGCGAATCCAAGTTTACTAGCAGATGAAAAGAACATAAATAATATGAATACGAAAATATCTTTTCGCGATAAATTAAAAGAAATTATTTCTCATGAATATAGCGAAATCTATATTCCGGAAGAAACATATGATAAAATTAATAGTTCTATAAAATATCATATTAATGATTTGGTAATAAATCAAATTGTGAATGAATCGATAAATTGTATCATTGAAAGAGTTATATTAGAATACAAAGAAAAGAAATTTGATTTTTTTATACCTTTTGATTAATAAAATGGATATAATATCCTTATTAAATCACAAATTAGAAATTGAATTATTTTCCGAGTTAAAAGATGAAATTAGTCATGGTGAAACTGGCCAAGATGTATCTGAAGAATTACTACTCAATATGATTAAAGATAAAATTCATAAATATCCATTTGAAATAAGTAAGCCGAGTGACAAAGAACATTTTGAAAATCAATGCTGTGCGAGATGCATGGGTCCCCGATACTCAGATATTCGGTGTCCAAGTAAAATTCAAGAAGGAGATTACTGTAAGAAACATGCGAAGCAAATATCCGAAGATGACCATTTAAAATTCGGTAGATATGATGAACCGAGACCAGTCATTAATGAAAAAGGTAATAAGATACCTTGGAGAGATACATCTGCTTTAGAAGACATAGATACACTTGTGAGATACCAACACATGAATTTACAAAAATTAATAAAGTAATATATATATATATGTTTTGCGGGTTAAGTGAAAAGGATAGATGTATTAAAGTATCAAAAAAACATAAATCATCAAAATGTAAATTAAGTCGTGATAAAAAAAAGTGCATTAGGAAAACTATGAGAGGAAAACCTAAATCAGATAAGCCTAAACCTAAGAAACCTAAGCCTTTAATAGATAAAGGAAATGAAATAAAAGAATCAAAAAACGAATATAAAGAAGTAAACTATAGATGTCCACCGGGTAAAGTTTATAATTCGAAAACAAAGAGATGTGTAAAAAGAAATTCACAAACCGGTAAAAAGATAATGATATCAAATCAAACCAAAATTATAGGGGGGCCCGTAACTATTTCTTATTATAAATTCCAATTTGGTGAAGTTGAAAGAAAAATATTATTACTGGGTGATATACACACCAAATATAGACATCACCAGTCTCCCGATACTATTGAAATAACAACCCTTTTAAAAAAAATAATAAGAAAATCTCCATATTGTATTGATTTATTTTCTGAAAATGCGCCATATCATGAAGATTTAAAAGCAGCGGGTAAAGCAATTCAACGATACAGTAGCCCATTGGAAGCTATTAGGAGTGAATTTGGACAATGTCCCTTACATCATTTACCTGGTGCTAAGTGTAATTATAATAATTTAAGATATCATAATTGGGACTTACGGATGAAGGCATCTGAAGTTGAAACAATTCAAGAGTGGAAAACGAATCCTTATGATGATATTTTAGAGCTTCCATGGGTATTTAATGAAATAAATAAGAAATTTAATACTGAAGAAATTATAAGATATATATTAGGATTCACAACAGAAAAGAAAAAAGAATTAGATACATTTTTTGATGAAGAAATAGATTTTGAGAAGAATTATGATAGTAAATTTGCTGATGAAATTTCTACAAAAGATCTTTTACAAAAAAGACAGATATTAATACAAAAAGAATATAAAAAATGTATGGAATCAGTTAAATTTCCTAAAAATTTCTTAGATTTATTTATTTCTTCCTATAAATCCATGAAAGATATAGATTATACGTTAGTATTCACAGATTTCTATATGTTATGTAGAATGTTTATGAATTTTGATACGAAAAAAGATAGAGCTGGAAAAGGATGTCCTATCAAAAAATACAAAACACCTCAATATATTATAGTTTATGCAGGGAATCAGCATATATTACATTTAATTTCATTTTTTGAACTTATGTTTCAAGCAAAATCAGTATATAAATCGGGTCTCCATCGTAATAAAAAAATCCACTTAAATCAAATTAAAACTCATGATAATAAACAATTATATATTAAAAATATGGATGATCTATTCAAAGATTTTTATGAATGAAATAATATATATATATATATATGCTTTGTGGATTAAGCGATAAAGGAAGATGTAAACAAGTTTTTTCTAATACAGATGTATCTGATAAATGCGAAGTTAGTGATAATAAAAATCAAAAGAGATGTAAGCGGAAATCTATAAAAGTTACTCCTAAAGTAAAGGATAAAAAAACATGTCCAAAAGGAAAGATACTAAATCCTAAAACAAATCGTTGTATAATTAATCGCAAAAATACTCGTAAAAATACAAGAAAGAAGTGTCCTAAAGGAAAAACACTGAATAAAAAAACCAACAGATGTATAATTGATAGGAAGAAAAATGAGAAAAAGAAGATATGTCCACCTAATAAAATATTAAATCCTAAAACAAACCGATGTATACTGAATCGTAAATTACCAGAAGATAAAGTAATAGAATTTAATTACAAATGTAAGCCTGGTTATATTTACAATAATGCTACTAGAAGATGTGTTAAAAAAGATGGTCCATCAGGTAAAAAAATATTAATTAGTAGTATTACAAATAAGATAGGTGGACCTGTTTCACTACATTACTACAAATTTGAAATCGGTGGAGTTTTAAGACATTTTGTATTATTTGGTGATGAACATACACAATATTTTTATAGAAAAAATCCAGATATCATAGAAGTATCAACTTTAATAAAGAAAATAGTGAGAAAATCTCCTCATTGTATTGATTTATTTTCAGAAAATCCTATTTTTCATGATGTAGATAAAGCCCAGGGTAAAGCGTTACAGAGATATGGTTCGCCATTAGATGCGATTAGATTAGAATTTGGAAACTGTCCTAAACACAGTTTCTATCCAGGAACATGTAAATATAATAATCTAAGATATCAAAATTGGGATTTAAGATTTAGTACTCAAGAGGGTCCATTCTGGAAAGCTAATCCATATGATGAATTATTTATGAAATATCCATATGAATATAATAAGATACTTGCTAAATTTTCGAGAAAAGATATTATATTCTATCTCTTAGGTTTTACAGAAAGATTATCAAGTGCGAAAGTAAAAAAAATAGATAAATATTTTGATGAAGTATTTAATACGCGATCAAACGAAAGTTTTACAAAATTAATTTCAGGAAAATCACTATTAAATAAAAGAAGAAAACTAATTCGTAAAGAATATAACAAATGTATAAAATCAGTGAAATTCCCTAAAGATTTAGTTGATACTTATGTAAACTCTTATAGTAGTTTAATAGATGATGATTTTACTCTCGTATTTACAGATTTTTACATGATTTGTAGAATGTTTATGAATTTTGATCGCGATAAGAAAACACCTAAGGGATGTCCTATAAAAGGTAATAATAATTATGTAACTCCAAGATATTCAATCGTATATGCCGGGCAAGCCCATATAGTAGACGTGATTACTTTTTTCAAACGAATGTTTAATGTAAAACCCGTTTACACGACTGGAAATGTTTTTCATAAAAATAAATTAATACATGTAAATGATTGTAAAGATGCGAATGGCAAAAAAATAAAAGAATTAAATACAGTTGACGATTTATTTAAAGATTTTTATACTGAATAAAAACCCCTTTTTTTCACTAATTTAAAATAGTTTTATATATTATAAAATGGTTCATCTTTCTAATCCGACAATGATTGGTATTATGGTATTTTATAGTATTCTTACTTTCTTTATAGGTCCCCTTGTAACTAGACCTTTCATGGGCGATCATCCGGATCAATGTATTGCTGGATTTCTCCTTGGATTCACTGTATCTGTATTCTTATGGATGAAATTTGGTCGCAAATATGCTAAGATGAATTAATTACATGTTATAAAATAATGACAGATCAAACCATAATGAAAGACTACTATCCTTTGTTAATAAGATATTATAGATAGATTTTTTATCAATTTTGCTGTATTCCGCAATATAAAGAGCAACCAAAAATGGTGATATACTTTTCCCATCATAACAAACAATTAATATATTCTTTTCAGCAATGTTACTATCAATGAATGATAGTATTTTATCTTTGTTTTGTCTGAGGAGCATTAAATCTGTATCAGAATTTTTATCATTGGAAAATGGTAGCCTTATTTTCTGAATATCTAAATCTGGAAAATCAAATATCTGAGTACAATTCAGTATAATATCAATACTGTTTTCTTCCATGAATTTTTTAGAATTTAAAATATTACTATCTCCAATCCATAAACCAGATAATATTTCATTGACATACATATTAAATTTTTATATTAAAAATTTATAACAAATAAACATAAATTTGATTATATTTTGTAATATTAAAATTACTTAAAAATAACTTTTAATATTTTAACGATTTATGGATACTTTTGAATCTTACTTTGAAAAACTCGATGAAATGTATGTGACAGAAGAAAGAGTTAAAACATGTTGTGAATTAGAGGAAAACTATTGTGTTAGTGAAGGGGTAATAATATGTAAGTCGTGTAGTAATGTTATTAATAATATAGTTGATTCACCAGAATGGAGAAATTATAAATCTTCTTCTGGTAATCCTACCAGATGCGGTATGCCATCAAATAATCTTTTACCAGAATCCTCACTAGGAACATCTATCGCAACAAGAGGGTACAATGTTAAGATGAAAAAAGTAGACCAGTATCAAAAATGGAATTCTATGCCTTATAAGGAAAGAAGTCTTTACAAAGTATTTAACGATATTGATGCTAAATGTAAATCTAATAATTTACCACCTATTATTGGTAATACAGCTAAATCATTTTACAGAACTATTTCTGAAACTAAAATTTCTAGAGGTAAAAATAGAATAGGTATCATTGCTGCATGCGTATATCATGCTTGTAAAGAATGTAATGTTCCGCGTTCAACAAGCGAATTAGCACATAGTTTTGATATTGATAGTAAAATAATGACTAAAGGATGTAAAAATTTTACTGAAATCATAAGGATGAGTAATATTGATAAGAGTCGTATTCAATCACATAAAAGTATTACAATCGGTGATTTTATAGAGAGATTCTGTCATAAATTAGATATAAAGAATATTAAACATATAAAAAAATTATGCTCTCTTTGTGAAACATTAGGATTAAGCAATGATAATACACCACCCGCCATGGCTTCAGGATGTATTTATCTTTACTGTAAAAGATTAAATATAGATAAATCTAAAAAGAATATCTCAGAAGTTTGTAAGATTTCTGAAGTAACTATCAATAAATGCTTTAAAAAGATAGAGAATAATGAAAAAATAGAAGAATATTTACTTACAATAGATAAGTCTTAACTAGGTAAAAGATAGTTCCAATCAAGACGGCTTTAACAAATACAGCTTGCATGTTAAGAGAACCATCTTCAGATAAAAACATACCGATTCCCTTAAATAAATTATCTACTTGTTCAACATTAAATAAAATGCTTAAGAAAACAACAACCATAACATTTTTTGCTTCGTATTTAATATTTTCTAAAACATCTTCAGATTTATCAGACTCAATCATGTTTGTTTCTTTTTCCATCTGTTGCTGTTGAGCCATCTGCTGTTGCTGTGCCATCTGCTGTTGCTGTGCCATCTGCTGTTGCTGTGCCATCTGCTGAGCCATCTGCTGTTGCGCCATCTGCTGCTGTCTCATGGCCATTTGCTGTTGTTGCATCATTTTAATTTGTTCCGGTGAAGGCTGACCTGGTTGCCCTCCACTTTGGGGTGGACCTTGCTGTTGTCCTGTTTGCGGAGGACCTTGTTGTGGTTGAGGACCAGTACTATTAATATCATTTAAAATACTATCAACTAGCTTCGCATCTTCATCGCTAATCCCACCACCCAAGTTTCCAATCTGGGTTTCTTGACTCATTTATAGTATCTTGATACAATATAATGATTTTTTTTAAACGTATTTATACTGAAATAACCTGATAATCATTACATAGAGAGAAGGCAAAATGAACTATAATGAATGCCAATAATATTGAAAGAATAGTTTTAATAATTTGATTCATTTAATATAATTTATATTTTATTTTTTATTTCTTCTCTCTAATATGATATTTGTATCAGATGTAATATATCTGTAAAATATTAATATACACATTGTTAAAAACAACACATTGAAATCAATATAATCTTCAAAATCCATATATTATATATGTTTAAAAAAATCTGGATCAGTTGGCAATGGAATATCTGTTTCAATTAAACGGGTCATGTCAAATAATTCATTTTTGGTGTATCCAAACGGTTGTATCATTTGATATGCTGATTTTGTATTACTCTTTTTATCTTTCAAATCTTGTTGATCCGGATATGATTCCCATAAATTCTCTTCACCAAAAAAAGCTTTTCTTTTATCTCTATTCGCTAAACGATTGTAATTATATACATGTATTTGCGGACAATTCTTTTTATTTGGTTCTATAGGTAATTCAGAATAACTTAAATAACCTTCTTTATGAATTAAACATCCTGTATTTAATTTTATCATTAAAATTATGAATAGTAATAACAATAAATATTGATACATCTATAATAAATATATATTTAAATTAGTTAAAGGATTATAGATTAATATCGTAAATAATGAATTTTGCTCCATTGTATAGTAATGCTTCACAAGATTTTCAAGGTGCTATGATAATGGATTCAATCATAGATCCAGGTATGAATATGGGTATAGATACGAATACGAATACAAATATGACTAATTTAGAACCCGTTATAGTATCTAATAATTTATTAGAACATTCACTTAAAATCAAAGAAAATCTATTGAATATTTTACATGGCAAAGATATAATACCCATTGACGATGAAGAATTTAAAAGTGAAGAAATTGATAGTATTATTACTAAGATAAAATCATTGAATCAAGAATTATTAACGTTACAAGTTGAATTAGATGAATATCATAAGAAGTATAATGATGAACTAAAAAAGACTAAAGAAAATATTGATAAAATAGATTGTAGTATTCAATTTATTAAAACATGTAATAAAGAATATGATTCAAATGAAAAGATTAAATCTATTATAGATTCACTTAATGAATATATTGAATCTATAAACAATAATAATAACCTAAAAAAAGCTAAAGAAGAATATATTAATAAACGCAAAACCATTAATAAACATTTATGTTTATTACATGCTATTAATGGACTCAATACTTCTGCTGTCTGTCCTATATGTATAACGGATAAAATAGATAGTTACTTTATTCCATGTGGTCACACTACTTGTAGATCATGCTTTGATAAAAATAATAATATTTCAAATAGAATTAATTATAATAAATGTCCTATTTGTAGAGAAAATGTTATGGATGTTAGAAAATTATATCTTATTTAACTATGTAAATAATTAAATTTGATATTTATTTAAATCTTATGTTATCAATATAGTTAAATAATAACATGGTAGAAACAACTCTTTCGCGTAATGGTTATAAAATAAAGAAATGCGAATTAACTCAAAAAGAATTAAAAGATATAAAAAAGGATTTAACAGTAAATCCTTTTGTAGTCGGTGATTTTGGTAATGGTTCAGAGAAACGATTTTCATTATATATGGAATCACCTAATAGTATCTATATACCGAGATTTTATGCTTTTGAAAATTATGGTCAACCTACTAAATCTAAAATGGATGAAGGAAAAGATATAGATATAGCATTTAATGGATCATTGAGGAAAGAACAAGAGCCCATCATTGAATTATACAAGAAAGCTTGTGATGAAAAGGGTGGAGGATTAATATCTTTAAAATGTGGGGGGGGAAAAACTGTTCTTGCTCTTTATATTATTTCTATGTTAAAGAAAAAGACAATAGTTGTAGTTCATAAAGATTTCTTAATGACTCAATGGAGAGACAGAATTACACAGTTCTTACCTCAAGCCCGCATTGGTAAGATTCAGCAAAATACAATTGATATTGAAAACAAGGATATTGTACTTGCGATGGTTCAGAGTCTTTCTCAAAAGGAATATGATCCAGGCGTATTCTCTTCTTTTGGGTTAGCAGTGTTTGATGAATGTCATCATCTTGGTGCTGAAGTATTCTCTAAGTCTATGGCAAAAGTAGCATCTAAATATATGCTAGGATTAAGTGCAACACCCGACAGAAAAGATGGTTTGCGGAAGGTATTTGAGTGGTATATTGGTCCGATGGTATTTTCATCTAAAAGTGAAGTTAATAAAGATTACATTGAAACACGTATTTATGAATATACAAACGAAGAAGATAAAGTATATAATAAATTAGAATTAGGATTTAATAAAAAACCGTGTATGCCACGCATGATTAACAATATTTCAGATTGTATTCATAGAAACAACTTTATCAATGAAATCGTTAAAACAGAATATATGACTGGTAGAAAAATATTAATACTAGGAGATAGACGTGAATATCTTAATAGAACTGAAAAATGGATTAAAGAGAATATATCTCATGATGTAGTGGGACAATATGTTGGTGGAATGAAACCAGCTGAACTCAGAGATTCACAAGAAAAAGATATTATCTTGGGAACTTATTCGATGGCAAGTGAAGGGATGGATATACCAAAATTAAATACGATTGTATTAGCATCACCAAAAAGTGATGTAGTTCAGAGTGTTGGTAGAATTCTAAGAGAAAAAGCTAATGTTAGGAAATTTCATCCGTTAGTGATTGATTTTATAGATACTCATCCAAATTTAAGTGTCTTTAAGAAACAGTGTGATAAGCGGATCGCTTTTTACAAAAAATGTAATCATGAGATTCATATTTATCACACAGATGGAACTAAAATGAAAATTGAAAAGCGAAAGCCGAGAAAGAAGAAAGAATTACATGAAATAGATATATGCTTAATTGAAGATTAGATTAGTTTTTCCTTGATGGCCTTTTGTATTTAAACATTCCCTCACCTAATTGAATTTTATTTTTTCGCCATGCTTTACTTGATTCGTCAAAATCAATGTTAACCTTGTATTGTAAACCTTTTTCCGGAAGCAAGACCATGTTGAATGGCTGAGTTTCTTTTGGGAACAAGACTTTAAGATAATCTTTTTTTCGATACTCTTTACCACTGCGAAGTGGCATAATAGTACAGAATAGCTTTTAGTTAAAAAGAAAATTAATATTTGAAATCAAATTTTTTATTGTTCTGGTTCAGGTTCTTGCTGTTCGGGTTCGGGTTCGGGTTCGGTTTGAGTAGATTCCTCTCCTTCACCACTTTCAACCCGATCATCGCGATTACCGCGATTCTTCTGGAAATACTTGAACCGGAACATTTCATGCTCCACGAGAAGAGGACCACCCATTACACCGGTAACATTCGCACAAACTAGCTGTCCTTGTTCATTCTGATCAAGATCAAAGCTTACATATTCACCTGGATACAGGCACTTGTATCCATCATTCTTTACATTAATACCAGATAGATGAACAAAAACATCTTGTCCAACATGTTCACTATCAGAATTCATTACATTAATAAAACCATATCCCTTGCGATTAAACCATCTGCTTACAGTTCCTGTGAGTGCCATTACGTTAATATACTTCTATTATTATAACAAATCTTTATATAGTTTTATGATTTTTTATCTGTTGTTTTTAGCAATAGCTATTTTAATTGGGAAACATGTTTATGAAATTCATAATACAAATAAAGATGCAACTCTGGAACAGTTACAGAGCGCGAATAAAGATGATATTTTCGAAAAGCTTAAAGAGAGAAAACCCCTTTTGATTCATAATTTAGGGAACAAAAATGAAGAATATAATCAGTTAACATTTGAGAAATTGAGCAATGATAATCCTGGTTTAATAATTCATGATAAAAATAGATATGTTTCATTAAAATCTTTTGTTGATGAACCACAAATATATGTGAACCATAATGATACTTTATGCGATTCACTAAGGTTAAAACCATTATTTGATAGTATTTATGACCCATTTCAATCTCAGATTCATTGTAATAAAAAATATTATTTAAGCTTGCTTAAGGGCAAAAACATGATACCACTCACTAAAAGTAAACATAATTTATATTTAATTTATCAAGTTTATGGTCAATCTAAACTTTATTTGTTTAATCCAAAACATATTCATGATATTAAAGGGAAATCAAACGAAACCATTAAAAAATATGGACAAAAAATAAATCTTACTCAAGGTTTGGTATTGTATATACCTGTAGAATGGTATTTCTTTTATGAATGCGAAGATAAATCTATTTTAACTGAGATAACGTGTGATAATTATTTTACTGTAATATACAATAATTTAAGATAATATTTATCCATAAACATCAATTAATCTAAATGGATGCTCATACGTTATATACGATAATTTTTGTATTAGATTATTTTGTAATCCAACCAAAATAATCCCTGAAATTATTTCCATTGCGGTTTCAGTTACATCTTTCATTTTAATATCTAATAAATTCTCAAGATATCCTTTAAAATATTTATCTAAAAAATACCATAAAACCACTAATACCATGGAATGAGTTATAATTTCAATTAATATTTGGAAATTATTTTCCTTTTTAGCCTTATCTTCATCTAAAGAAGTGAATAAGTGATCAATAATAGGTGATAAAAAGATTAAAACGATTACATAAATTGTTGAAAATAATGTTATTTTCAAGATAGAATTATTATATAAAATCATTATAATAATTAATAATATTTTATTTAAAGATACCCTCCTTATTATAAGGAGGATAATGAATAATTATCAACTAAATACCAATTGGTGTTTATGGTATCATAGTATTAATGATACCAGTTGGAAGAATAGCAGTTACAAAAATTTATATACATTCGAGAATTTATATGATATTAAAAGTGTTCAAGATAGTATACAAAAGATACATTTACAAAATGGGATGTTTTTTATAATGAGAGAAGATATCTTTCCCACATGGGAAGACCCAGAAAATAGAGAGGGATGTTGTATTTCATATAAGATACCAAGTCATGAGTTATTAAATCAGTGGAATGATTTAATAAGTCGTGTCTTAACTGAAGATATACTAAAGGATAAAGATAAATTTAATTTAATCAATGGAATATCTATTACACCTAAGAAAGAATTTAATATTGTTAAACTATGGTTAAGAGAATATGATGAAAACTATCAAGATTGGATTAAATCTTATGAACCATTTTATACAAAAGATAAATCATTGATTAAGAAACATCAATTATCAGATTAACTTAGTTTAATTTGAAAGAATATTTCATATAAATTCATTATAACATGAAAGATTTTTATAAGATACTTGAAATAAATAAATCTTCTACAGAAAATGAAATTAAAAAGGCGTACAAAAAGCTAGCATTTAAATATCACCCAGATAAAAATAAATCACCTGATGCTGAATCTAAATTTAGAGACATTTCTGAGGCGTATGACATATTAATGGATGCGGATAAAAGAAGAATGTATGATAACTTTGGTTATGAAGCTGTTTCTGGGGAAATGCCTCAAGTGAATCCTTTAGATTTATTTCAGAGTTTATTTAATGTAGATTTTACTGGTTTAGGAGAAGGGATGCATAGTAACATCTTTGTATTTTCAGATTTATCTTCAATGCCTTTTTCTCAGATAAAAGCAAGCATGAAATATAATATTGAATGTAGTTTAGATGAATTATATCATGGCACTCAAAAAGAATTTAATATTACACATTCAGTAAAAAATAATTCTGGTATAGGTAAAAAATCTACAAAATATGTTATCAATGTGAAAAGAGGAAGTAAAAATGGTGACAATATTGTAGTGAAAGAAGGTGGAAATTATATTCCTCAACTAGACGCTTGTGAAGATTTAGTCATTCAAATCGTCGAATTAGAACATCCGAGATATAAACGCAAAGATAATGATTTATATGTTGTTGAAAAAATATCTTTATCAGAGGCTTTGACCGGCGTGGATATGTATATTGATCATTTTGAAGGGTCTTTACAGGTGAAAATATCAGATATTGTAAGACCAAATCAGATGTTTCAGGTGTTTAATAAAGGAATGCCTATTAAACATGATAATCAATCATTGGGCGACGGTAATAGTGGTTCAGAAAAAGATTTTGGTAATCTAATTATTGATTTACAAATTGAATTTCCTGAATCACTAGGTGAAAAACAAAAAGAATATCTTAAGAAAATATTAATTCATTTAGATAGAAAACCCAAAGAGGGTCAATTAGTTCATGCTTATTATTATAAGGATAAACAAGAAGTTGTTAAAGAATTAATGAATGAAGAAGAAGAGGGTATTGGATGTATTCAACAATAAATCAATAATAATTAAGAACACAAACTGATTTTGATATCTTCCACACACCCATTCATTCGCAGAGGAAGGCATGAAGACACTTAGTTTCTAATTTATACCTTTGTACTCGAGTGAGATATTTGTATTTTACAACAGTCACTTTTAGCCAGAGAACCACTTTCATCATTGTAATGACATGTATTTTTCGGAAAAGATGTCAGTGATTTAGTGATACTATCATAATCATTAGGGCATTCACCGAGTTTGTAACCTTTACTTTTATCCTGAAAATTTTTAGGCACTTCAATTTGAATACATTTATTGGGATTAATTAATCGGTGCATTTTCTCAGTACAAATGTTATCAATCCCCTCTACGCGATTACATCTACACATAAAGTGATAAAATACAAACATAACTAAAGCAAACATCAAAACATGTTCAACACTCATTTATAGTATTAAATATATTTTTCTCTCAAAATCAATAATAATTAGCATAAGTAATAACTGAAATTTATATGATATCCTATTTTTCCGGATTGAGTAGTTGTTATAGAATTATCGGCAATCGTGATCAAATTTTCACCATGTATATCAGTGAGTTCAAAAAGAAAGTATTCGGATCTATCTTTATCTTCATTACCGTATTCTAAACTAAATAAATTATATTTTTCAAATGTGCCGTTGTGGTAATTGGAGGCGGACCCGTACATCTTAATAGAATTATCTTTGTATTCTTTTGCTAAATTAGCAATATTTATTTCCATGGAATCAGGTCCATTTAAAATTTCAAATTTTAATTTTAATTTTTTGTCCTCATGTTTCATTAAACTAGATGTGTATTCCCTTAAAATTTCCATAAGCTTATCTTTACCGATCATCGTGCCATCTATATCATTATATAAAGATAATGTATTCTCTTGTTGTTGTTCTGGTAACGAACAAAACTCATAAAATGTTTTTTGACTACAGCCAACTCCACTAAAATAGTTCCAATTTTGTAACAAGCATTCATTGCAATCCTTACAAGATCCAGATCCAGCAGTATAACCACACATGGATTTTAATTTTATATCGCATTCAGACAACCCCTCCACACGATTACATCTACACATGAAGTGATAAAATACAAACATGACTAAAGCAAACATCAAAACATGTTCGACACTCATTTATAGTATTAAATATATTTTTTTCCTTAGACCATATAAATTTGATTTTAGTATTCACTAAAAATTATAAACTATGGATTTCCTTAAGGATTTACTTGAATTAAACAACACACTTTATTTAGAAAAACTCGCGGACAAACAAAATTTAGATGAACCGGAAAGAAAACAATTTATACAAAAATACAATAAACGTAATAACCGATTATTTAAACCATGTAAAAAATACATAATAGATGATTATAAAGCTAGAGTAGATAGATATGAATTAAGTACGTTTGAAAACGAAAAATAATTTCAGATTTACAGTGGATAGGCAATTAAGTGTTTTTATATTTTATTCTATTCATTTGGTGATCACAACCGCGCGCTTGTCGTGAATGGTGAAAATTTGGAACTAGGACTTGAATTGTCCATAAATTCATACAACATGATGGGCACAAACTTATGTAACATCGTCCCTTCTTTTAGGTTGATATTTAAAATGGATTCATTGGGTTTCGTATGAAATAAGTCTTTAAGGTAAGTTTTTTTCTTCAAGATTAAGTTAATTTTAATCTTTTTAAGATTTTTTTAGATCTTTTATATATCACAATTTTGTTCCCTAATGGATCATCACTTATATTTTTAAAGTCGGTTGTTTCATCTAAAGTATATCCGAATACCCCTTGAAAACATATATTACATAGTATAATACCGTGATATTTACCAAATCCTTTAAATTTGTATAGTATATTACGGTTTCCACTAAGACCCATATCACAATTACGACATTTTGGATTACAAGCACATGGTTTAAAACAATTCATTAAAAATCAAATATAAAATATAATATAATTTATTAAATGAATAGATTAACCGATTTTTCATTTGTAGAAGATATATCTAAAGCTAAATTTTTATCCTCTAATGAATATACTAAAACTGGTGATAAAACAGAATGTAATCCCTTTTCAGCGAGTAATAATATGGGAAATTACTTTCAGCAGTGTAGTAAAGATGCACAAGCTGCTTTATGGGGGTCAAATAAACCTGTACCCGATAAATGTGAATTAGATCCTAAAAAGGGTATACCATGTCAAAATATCTGGAATAATCAAACACGAAGGAAAGGTGTAGTCGATTACCGAAGGTAAACAGATAAATATTTAAAATAATAAAGATACTTATATTAAGATGTCAAATCATTGTAAATATCTTACTTGTGATAAACTTAGTTTAGATAAATTAAATTTTAAGTCATTTCATTGCGATGATATGAGTGTAACTAAATCATCCGAAAAAACATATAGCGAAAGTAAAGAATCCCATAAGGATCACCCTTGCTTTGGATATTTACAAGTATATTATCTCAAGAATCCAATGTTATATGTTACAACACCTAAGATGAAATGTTTATTTGGTGTACAGAATAAAGGGAATGGTAACTTTCAGATGAGTTTACAATTTACTGATTTAGAAGAAGACCCATATATGAAAAATTTTTTTGAATTTATACAAAGTTGTGAATTTTATGCTATGAAAACTCTTGGATTAACGAGTGAAGATGCTGATAGATTTGTTTCTCAAATTATATATGACAAAAAAGAAATGTATGAACCAAATTTAAATGTAAAATTGCCTTTTCAGTATAACCAATTCCTAACAGATATTTATTCTGAATATAGTTCTGGTGTGAATATATTTCATATTCGTAAATTTCAAAATATGGAATGTGATTTATATGTTGATAAGATTTGGCGAATGAATGATAAATTTTATATGAAATGGAAATGTAAAGTTATTCACGTAGTATAGAAAATAATACTTGTATTATTTTTCATTTAGTCTAGATCAATATCCAATAATTCATTACATATAGGACATGTTTTCTTTCTTTCAAACCATGTATAGAGGCAACTTGTATGATATTTATGATTGCAATTAATTAAACTTACAACTTCATCCTTTTGAAATTTCATTAGACATATAAGACATTCACCTTCATCATATGATTTAATTGTATATTCTTTTACTGGTTTTCTTATACATGTTTTTTTTATCTTATGAAATAAAAACATAATTATTTCATAGATTTAAATTATTTGTTAAAGAAATTATAGATTTAATTCTTAACTAATAATTTATAACGCGTTTTGTTTAATCATATTTATTCTAATATTACAATAATGAGTATTTTAAGACATGATGAATTAGATTTTAAGAAAATTAATTATAATAAACCAGAAAAACAGGGAGTTATTTATTATTCTTCAATGAATTATGATAACAAACCTTTTTATTTACAGACACCTAAGATGACTTGTAAAAATGGATTCAAAGATATTATTAATAGTAATACTTCTCTGTTAGAAACAGAACCGGTAAACATGGATTATTCGTTCTATGATAGTTTACTTTCTTTAGATGAAAAGAATGTAAAATGTACATTTGAAAATAACAAATCATGGTTTGATAAGAATATACCTTTGGAAATCATTGATAACATGTATAAACGCAATAATAAACCAGTAAAGAAGAATAGTAAACCTAGATTTTCATTTAAAGTTCCAATGATTAAAGATAAAGTTCAGTGTCAGATTTATGATCAAAAGAAAATATGTGTTGATTTTGAGAAAATTCAAGAAAATACAGAAGTTGTATTAATTCTTCATGTAAAAGGATTAAAATTTTTGAAACAACATTATTATTGTGATATTTATATTTCACAAATAAAGATATTTTTAGAAGGAAATAATAAGTATTCAATTCTAGATAATTATGCATTTAACGATAAAGAAGAAGAAGAAGCAGAATTAAAGTCCCTTGAAAAAGAATTAATGTTAGATTCGGATTTCATTCAAGGTTTTAGAAAAGAAGAAAAAGAAAAGATTTCCAATGAATTAAGATTGGCAAAAGAACAATTTGAATCTCAGCAAAAAATTATTAAGGATTTAGAACACCGCTTGAGTAATTTTTAATGTATTTTCTCTTAATTTTTTTTTTATTTTGTATATATATAAAAATGGGATTTGATTTAATGGACTGGTGTGATAAAAATCAAAATATTTGTATTTTTCTATTAGCACTTATTGTTTTACAGTGTACTGGTTATTTGACTAAGATTTTAAACATGTTTGGTTTAGAGGGTTTAGATAATATGCCTAGTGGAAATGGTTCAGTTGTAGTTGGACGTAAACCGGAAATGATGAGTGCTGATCCTACTATTGGTTCTATGGCTAGCCGTGGCGTTGGAACTATTGCTGCTTCAGAGGAGCTAGGTCATAATGAGGTTCAAAAAGCTGTTACTGGTCTTGGCCGCACTCCGTCTACCTGCTATCCCCAACAGAAGCTAAAACCAGCAGATTTATTACCTACTGATGAAAGTAAGGCAATTCAGGAATTTAATATTGCGAAACCTGTAGGCGAGGGTGTTCTCCAGGGTGTTAACATGTTAGATTCTACTTATCATGTTGGTGTAAATACTGTTGGTCAGAGTCTAAGAAATGCTAATCTACAGTTAAGATCGGAGCCACCGAATCCTCAAGTGAATGTCAGTCCATGGATGAACACTACTATTGGTCCGGATCTACCTCGCAGACCACTTGAAATTGGCGAAAGCTGTCCAGCCGGAAGCCAATAATTAATTTAAATTTGATTTAAAATTTAATTACAAATATTAGTTAAATGATGGAAGAAACTAAATTTAAGGCAAATCCTTATAATAATAATAACATTTTAGTAACACAAGATGATATCTTGAATATTATGAAAACACTTAATATTCATGATTTTAAATGTAATAATTTAACTCTTTATCAGCGAGCATTTGTTCATAAATCATATACTAGATTAAAAGACTATGAAGAATTTAATAATGATAACAATTGTATAGAACTATTTGATATTTCATATGAAACATTAGAGTTTGTAGGAGACGCATTCTTAGGAAACATTATAGCAAATTATCTATATCATAGATACTTTCACAATCATAAGATGGATGAAGGATTTCTCACAAAATTAAAGATAAGATTTGTTTGCGGTGAGCAATTAGCATATTTATCAAAGTGTTTAGGATTTGATAAGTATATGATAATATCAAAACATATTGAAGAAAATTGTGAAGGAAGAAGAAACACAAATATTTTAGAAGATATTTTTGAGGCATTTTTAGGTGCAATATATGAAGATAAAAAGGATTTTAAACTAGTTGAAAAATTTATAATCAATGTCATCGAAAAGTATGTTGATTTTAGTGAAACAATCTTATATGATAACAACTACAAAGATCAGATATTAAGGTATTTTCAACATAATTATCAGTTATATCCAACCTATAAAACAGAAAAGAATGAAAATAATAAATACGAGTGCAAACTATATAAAGGCGAAGAGTATATCGTTTCAGGCTATGGCAATAGCAAGAAGAAATCTGAACAAGATGCTTCTAAGAGAGCATTAATTAAATATCATGTTTTATCCGAATAATTAATATATATAATTGTATATTATATGGAAATATATACTCGCACACGCAAATATGATAAAGAAGCGATAGACAGAATACAAGAAAAACACCGGAAAGAAAGAGAAGAATTTGATAAAAAAGCAGAAGAAGATCCCACTTTAGTACAAGGTAGTTCGATACAGAGTGATGATTCTACTTTTTCACCCAAGAGTCCAAGATATGCCTCAAATAGTTGGGAAGAAGATGATTCCATTACCTCACTTCCAGAATATGAAGAAGGACCTACATATAATCCAGAATCACCAAGGGGGTCACCGACTCTTGGTGAAGAAGGAGAACATGTGGGAATATCCGATGAAGAACCCGAAGATCCTAGTGCCGAATTAATACAATTAGAAGATTTAGACAATAAGACCGTTTCTCAACATAGAAAGGCTTTTGTGAATTGGGTAAACAATGTTTTTTATGAAAGAATTAAAGATTTAAATCATGATTCACCTCTTAAGATATATCAAACTCTTGTTCAACAGTATTTATCTTATGAAACTCCTTATCGTGGATTACTTGTATATCATGGATTAGGGACAGGTAAAACAGCGACAGCAATTTCTTTAGCGGAGGGACTTAGAGGCCAAATGAGAATAAATACATTGTTACCAGCATCTTTAGAGACTAATTTTATTGGTGAAATAATGGGAGATAAAGTGAAGGGAAAAATGGGATGGGGTAAAGATGAATTAAATATAGATAACAACTGGTCTTTTGTAAAGATATCAGAAATAGACGATGATTTTAAAGATAGTTATAAATTAGATGGAAAAGTTTTAAGAATTATTCAAAATGAAACTGTTAGAGCTGTGAAGCAATATGAAGATAAAGAATTAGAAAAGAGAGCTAAATCTATTAGAGGATTTTTTATACCAGATAAGAATGGAACAAAATATGAAGACTTAGAACAAGAACAACAAGAGTTTCTTAAGAAAGAATTAGAATATCTAATTAAAACTAAATATAATTTCATTCATTACAATCCATTTCCTAAAGTTAAGACAGATCATATTAAGACCGGAGATGATGATAAAGATGACGCAGAGGAAGATGAAGATTTATATTTATTAGATGAAGAACAAAAGAAGAAAGTTCTTACAAACAACATGAAAATTGTTAAAGATTTAGAGAAGAGGTTAAAATACAATAAGAAAAATTTCAATGTTGATTCTCCATTTTATGGTGAATGTGTCGTGATTGATGAAGTTCATAATTTTGTAAGGGAAATATTAAATCCGGCATCAAAGCCTTCTAAAGTTTTTTATGAATGGATTGTCAATGCTGAAAATGTGAAACTAGTATTCTTATCTGGTACACCTGTAATTAATAAACCCTCTGAGATTGCTGTATTATATAACATGTTAAAAGGATTAATTAAGATATATACCTTCACTATTAAAAGCGACCTTAATGTAGAAGATGTAATACGTAGATGTAATGAAGTATTTTATAAGAATCCATCTCTCATTGAATTGTTTTATGTTGAGAAGAAAATGGGTAAAATTGTAATCTCTTTTATTCAGGAGAGAACTGGTTTTGAATCTTTGATGGATCCCAATGATAAAAATGAAGTAGTATATACTGTTCAAAGTAAAAAAGAAGATTTTGAGCACTTTAATGTATTTATCAATGAAATATATGATGGATTACATGAGATTTTTGATGAAGAAGATATTGTGCCAAGTAAAGAAACTTATAATGATTTATCACCAAGAATTAAATCAGGGTTATTAAGAGGAAAGCATACTATTTATGATAAAGAATTAAATATAGTTTTCAATAGAAAACAGAAACTATTTGATATTCTTGAAGATGATGTTTTAACTGATATGACAAATAATGATAACTTTATGAGATATTTCTTTGAAGGTAGAGATGAAATACCTGAAATAAAACGTATCTTAATGAAGAGAATGTTAATGGGGCTAACTTCTTATTATCCTATAGATAGATCTTCTATTGTAGACATGCCTATAGTAGTTGATCCTGAATATTTACCAATCGGTTTAGAAAACCATAAGATAGTTCAAAAGTTGAATGTTGTACCTTGTATGATGAGTCAAACTCAATTTGAAAAATACATGGAGATGTGGTCAAAAGAAAAATCTATAGATGCATTGGCTCGAATGAGAGGTTATGACGAAGATTCCCCATTTCACTATCATATGAGAACAAGACAATCATGTAATATTGTATACTTAGATGATGATTTTAGAACTACAAAGAAAACAGAAGATAATAAAGGATTAATTGAAGACATGAAAGCAAAAGCATATCAGAAGATCTTAGATGATAATTCATTGGGTATTGATAAAGATTTAAAAAATCTATCTCCAAAGATGTTTCAAATTATGAATAATATAAATAAATTTATGAAAGATGGCAAACCAACCGGTAAGATATTATTTTATAGTGATTTTAGATCTGATGGAGGATCTGAAGCATTTGAATTAGTATTAAAAAGTAATGGTTACCAAAAGTTTGATACAAAAGATCCTCAAAAAGAAAAAGGTAAAAGATATACATTCATCACAGGATCCGAAGGCCCTGAAGAAAGAAGTGTTAGTAAAGAATATTTTAACGACGAAACAAATAAACATGGTGAATATATCCAGATAATGATAATTTCATCCGCAGGTGCTGAAGGTATTTCATTAACATGTGTAAGACAAGTTCATATATTAGAACCATTTTGGAACTATGTTAGAATTGATCAGGTTTTAGGTCGCGCAATCCGTATGAGATCTCATACACAATTACCTAAAGAAGATAGAAATGTTGAACAATATTTATATTTGTCTACTTTACCTAGGGGGGATAATTTAGAATCTGTATATAAATCATTAAAAGCTGATGAAAATCATACTTGGTTAATACCTGAATTTACCGAAGAAAATATTAAAGTTGAACTAAACAAACCCGAATACAAAGATTTTAAAGAAGTTTTAGATAGTATTATTAGGGTCAATGTTGATACTGGAGGAGAAAGTGCCGATAATCATCTGTTTGAAATTATGGAACGTAAATACAGAGTTTCATTGGAGATTAATTCAGTCATAAAAGAATCTTCTTTAGATTGTATACAACATACAAGAGACGATCCAGAATTAAATGATAAATGTATCCGATTTAGTGATAAACTATCAGGTGAAATTGCTTATTTCCCTGGTATTTCAGCAAAGGTTCTAGAAAATATAGATATAGTTCAGCTAAAAGCAAAATATCTATATCATATTAAACCGAATGTATATGTTATATCGGCCTCAAATGATGAAGGAAATAATCTCTTTATTTACTATGAATACTTATCAACCGAGGAAAAAGAACCTGATATCAGATATATCAGAGAAAAAGGTAGAAGATTATGCGATGTTTATATTGACAGCATGATGATATTAAATTATGTAGATAAGGAACATCCTTATAATAAGCGGTTAGGAAAAGAGTTCTCAGTTTATCAAGAAATGTATACTCTCGATGATGATGTAATTGATGAATATATTAGTCAAGACGAATTTCCACCATTAAAACAACTCTTAGTTAAGGATTCATTAAAGGGTTATAAATTAAAATACAATGTAAATGATACTTTTTATTACATGGGTTTAGATAGTATTTTACCCGATATTTGTATTCAGAGAGTGTATCCTTATCAATTATATATAGATGATAATTATAAAATAGATAATATTCCACCAAGAGTTATTTATAACGGCGAATTATTTATCAATGTATAATATTAATAGAATATAAAATGATTAATTATGATTTTGATAATTTTGATGGTTTTGATGAATGGTTGAGTTTAATATTATTACTCTTTTTAGGTTGCTTTGTTGTTCGTTATTTACTCAATTGTAGGTGTGTAGAAGGTGTGAATAGACAGAGAGAGGGTGGTGGTTCCGGAAGATCAGCTAGAAGGAGATCGCGAAATCAACCATCACCATCACCATCACCATCACCATCACCAACACGTAATTATTCTTGTCTTAAAAATCATCAAGATATGAATATGTGTGTTTATCATCCTTTAGGTGAATATAATAATTTAAGTGATTGTGAACAGAAATGTACAAATATTTCCCCGCCATCACCAGCACCTTCACCAGCACCTTCACCAGCACCACAACCATTAAAATGTATAACAGGAGAGGCAGGTAATAATATTAGCGATTATGTAAAAAATAATAATATTATAAATGTTGAAACTAAAATTATAGATCATCCAGAATATCCAGATGTATTAAATTTATCGGATTCAAGTAAAACATGTAACCAATCATCGACGGGTAAATGTACTACTGGAGTTGATTGTGTTGTGGCGAATACGGGGAATGATAATTGCACTGTATGTAGAAATGGTAAATGTGTATATACAGATTCAACACAATCTACTATAATAAAGGCGAATACAAGCTTTACGGATGAAACAGTTAAAAATAAAGTATACAAACCTGGTCCCACTGATATGTTACTACAATTAAGAGATAATAAATTTAATGATCCTATACCACCTGTATTTAATCCTATAAAAAGTAATGCTTCTGGAGGTTTACTAGTAGAAAATACATCGGATAAAACTATTTATGTATATATTGATATCACAAAACCACCCTGTTTACCTGGTAAAAAAGGGGCTTGTAGTCCTCCAGATGATAGGGAACATTGCGGTGATTATACATTAAATACTGATAATACAACATATAATATTAACTATACGAAAAGTGGTGTAGATGTATGTTCATGGGATAAGAATGATGCTGAATTTTATAAAATAATAAACGGAAAACCCACTAAAATAGGTAGTAAATCTACCGTTGAATTAAATGCAAAGGAATCATGGTTTATTAAATTTCCAAGAGATGAAGATGGTGTATTTTGGTGGTGTAATAATGGTGTAAAAAATACAGATCAGCGCATATGTCCTGGATTAGGATTATATGTAACCTCTCATCCAAATACATTTAGTGCTGCATGTTTAAATAGGTATGAGTTTAATATCAATGTAAATAAAGATAGATGGTATGATAAACCATATGATGTTCAATATACATATCATAATTTAAGTAGTGTTGATGGATTTAATTCAACTATGTCATTAGATATATATCAACCATATAAATGTATATCAAAAAATAATAATACTAATAATATTGACTGTTTAAAACCAGATTTATCGGATATTAAAGATAAATGTAGTAAAACATTAACATATTCAACACAAGAATTAAGCACAAATAGTGAAAATGATACACATTCAATATTAACGTGTGCGAATCCATCTCATTTAAATAAAAATTATGAGGATCATTTAGCATGCGCGATGCAGAGTGATAGCGATGCTTATGATTGTACTGGTATGACAGATTTATATGGTATAAGTGGAATAGATGAATCCGCAACAAAATATAATTATTTTGAAATAGATAGCAGATATGATAAAATAACTAGTAAATTAGATTGTCATAGATATTGGGATAAGAATGGCAGTTTAGACGGTATATCAAACAAAGTTAATACATGGTATGGAGATGAAAGCAAAAAAGCAAAGTATTTTAAATATACAAACAATGGTGTTCAAAAATATAGAGATGACGCTCAAAATTATAAAAATTATATAAAAGATACATTAAAGTGTGAAACATATAGTTGGGCATTTGATGAACAAACATGTACAAAACCGACATGTAATAATAGTGAATGCAGTGGATCACCTTCTAATCCAAGTGAATATTTAGATGATAATCCACAAGATCCATTAAAAAAATGCCCATTATTAAATCCATATGTTATTAATAGCGATAATCCAAGTATAAATACTACTAAAAAGCAAGATAATTATTTATATCTACATTTAAAAATCGGTGATGTTATTAGTGATGATGACATAGTTATGGAAAATTTAATTCAAGGTAATGAGATTTGTTCATCAAATCATGCTCAAGTTTGTCAAGCTAATTGTGAAGGAAAGAATGGTCAAAATCCGTGTATATACAATGAAACAGAAGATGATAAAGGGAAATATTGTCATCCATTAGATTGTAATACATATACGGATGGTGGTAAGGGAGCTTGCGAAAGTAGAAAAACGAGTGATGATATAACATTATGTAAATTTGATAGTGATACCAATACTTGTAAAAATAATACGGAAAATTATAGTGTAGCCGGTTTATGTTCAAGCACTGTTACAAAAATAGGAACTCAATCATTAAATCCAAAAAATATGGAAGATTATTTCTATTTATAAAATAATTCTTATACAATTAATTAAATGAATCCTTATTCTAGAAATTTTTATTTTTCATCTGCTACTTTTAGTGAATATAAAGTAACACTTGATATTCGTTATATTGATACAATAGAAGATATTATACAAGATTGTAAAGAAAATCTACTAAATACATTAAAAGCAAATAATTTTGTTCAATTAATTGATACATGCAATGAGTGTAAATTTCATATTCATACTCATACACTAGATGAAATATTAAGTGCTTCTCCAGATGATAAAATTTATATATGTGACGGACACTGTTAATAAAATCTTATTGATAAATAAATGTTTGCTGAATTCAATATTGATAATTTTCCAATAGTAATTGTGACTTTTAGTGAATCTATACATTATGAAGAAGAATTTAATCAGTTTTTAGTGTATTGGTTAACCTTATACAATAACAAAGATGATTTTTCTTTCATTTTTGATACGCGAAACATGAAAAATATACCCTTTAAATATGCTATAAAGATGACATTATTTATTAAGTCATTAAGAAAACAACCTTATCACTATTTACAGAAAAGTTTAATCCTTGTAAATGATAATACTATCAAAAGACTATTAGATTTCGTTTTTACGTTACAATCCCCTGTAGCTCCTGTTTATCTTTGGTTAACAGAAGAAGATAATAAAGATATTTTAATTGAAACAATTAATCAAGTTACCAGAGTTAATCTTTATGAAAACATGATTTATATTAAACCCAATAGTTCTTTGATTCCTTTTTTATAAGTATTTACATGCCTAACATATATCCTTTTCTCGCACCAACTTGTGTAATATAATGATAAATAAAGAGACCATAGAAATTCTTGGCGACTATATCTAAAATATTATAACATGTGTTTTTAGGTACAACGGGTAGCAGTGCTGAGAAACCATATAGTGACCAGACTCCAAATAAAAATACGAATAATTTCTTACCATTTTCGGTGTGTTTAGCATAATTTTCATAAATAACATAAAATGAACCTATAAAAAATAAGAAACCCAATGATATTCCATATTTCATATCTATTATACCAACTTCTGATAAAATACCCATTAACAGCATAAGGAAATTTAAACTTACAATCAGTATAATATTCTTTTTGTTATTCTTTATAAAATCCCAAAAATATAAAGTATCTTCATGTGCTTCTTTTTTCCTCTTGTATTCCATAAATATAATTGTAGAGATAAGCATGATAGGTGTTGTAATAAACCAGTCAAAGTATCTGCGACTAGTCATTTTATTTAAATCTTTTAGTGCATAGATAACCCATATATAAAAGAATGCTTCTATGAATTGAACAAAGGCCTCTAGTAGTAGAATATCTTTTAAGATACTATCTTCAATAGTTAAATCATAGTTTAAACCATCAAGACTTATCGCAGTCGTTAAAAATTGAATTATCAGAGATCCATAAATTGTTTTCTTTACTAATGAATTATTAATCATATTAGTTTACAATAGATAAATTTTTTATCCAATTTTATAATGAATAGTGATACGATTTATAAAGAAGGAAATCACGATGATTTTATAACTTACTTGTTTTCAAATTCACCAAAAGAGAAAGGTGAGGTAAAATTAGAGTTGCCATTAAATGAACCTGGAAAAAATTTATATTTACATGAATTTGAGCAATTACTTATGATATTCGTTGATGGTTTAAAATATTTTTATGGTGAAAATGGGAAAGTTGATATTAATTCACTAAAAGAAGAAGATATCAAAAAGGTAAATGAATATTTTATATCAATGAACTATGAGGTAATTTTAGAAGTATTTCCTACATTACATGATTATCGATTTAAACATCCGAACTATTTTAAAGATCAAAAATACATCAATGAAGAAACTATGTTAGATGATTTTTATTATGAGATTTATGGTCATAATAATTGCGCTTTTAGAATATCTTTTACTAATCTGAGTTTAAATTAGTTTAAGTTTAGATTAAATAATAAATCATATCATTAATTATGGAAGAATTAAATACTCCAATTTTTGCTCAAGCTAAGGTGGAATATACAGCTCAGCTGATTGATATACTATATCCTCATATATTTGATGGTGTAAAAAGTATTTATAATGAATCAAAAATATTATATACTAATAAGAGAACACCTGTTTTATTAATATTCAGAGAGCTTTTAGAGAAAGTCCCTATATGGAACAGTGAAATAATAAATTCTGAATGTAGTAGAATTATAAATAATAGTAATTGTGATTATATAGATGATTTAATCACTGCTGTATTTATTAGTCATACTAAAATTTTGACATCAATTGGTCCAAATCAGTCATTTAACAAGATAAATGTGACTATACCAAAGTGTAGTACATTTATTCATAAATCATATATTAATACAGCAAGAGAGATTTGGAAGAATCCATATTTATTTAATGAAAGTGTTCCTGGCCATGAATTTCAGAAGAATAATAAAGAAATTGAAAATATAATTAAAACATGTATTGAGAATACGATAAGAAAACTTTTACCTATCAAAGAAATATTAAAAGAACATTTAGAGAGTGAAAATGATAGTAATATATTAAATCAAAGAGAAACTCTTAAACAAATGTTAAGAGAAGAGTTAAGTGGATTGAAATCTAATTCAGTATCTTATGAAACAGTTGTTAAAGAAGAAGAGGATGATAATGATAGTGATGAAATAAATGAGAATGATATTTCAGAGAAAGATAGCATCGGACCAACTATAATAAAAGAATTAGAGGGAGAGGATACCAATGAAGAGCCTAATGGAGAGCCTAATGAAGTAGACAACGAAATTACCAATCAGGGAGCTAATATAGTATATGAAAGAGAAGAGGATGAAATTACTGAACTAGAGAATAAACTTAGTGATATGGTAGAAAAGATAGAAACAGAATCAGATAAAGAGATGATTCAAACATTACCTGAAGATCAATCTAATGATTCAAGTGAATTATTTCCATCAAGTGAAGATCCGACAGAAGATCAAGTAAATGCTCAATGTTCCGATATAGTAGTAAATGATATTACCGTCCCAGTAGAAATACCAGGTGAAGAAGAAACCCAAACTCCAGTTGTAGAGATAAAATATGACAATGTAGATATAAATAAATCTGATGAACCAGAAGTAGATCCAGAAAGATTAAAAAGATTAATGACAAACATGGAAGTGAAAGAAGAAGTAAATGTAATAAAATCCGATGAGGTTGCTACTTTTGAAAATCAAAATACTCATAAACAAGAACCACAACAAGCATCACATCCTGAACCAGAACCCGAACCCCAACTACAACCAGAACCTGAACCAGAAATTCCTTCCCAACCAAGATTCACATTAAATAGTTTATATCCTACAATGAATAATGAAGAATTACCTAAAGTTGAAGTTGTAAGCAAGGAAGATAATAATGATCTTCCTATAGAAGAAAAACCGGTTGCGACAGATGAAATAAAATCACCAAGAAAAGAAATGGTTTCGGTTCAAAATGAAGATGATATTGATGAAACTTCTTCGTTAGCAAATTTTTTTGATGACATGAAACAGATTGTTGAAGATAAAGGAATCAAGGTTGAAAAAAATGAAAACAAGATGTTTACATTATTTGAAGATGCAAATGAAGTAGAAAAAATATAATAAGTTTGTAAAAGCATAATATATTCTATTTAAGTTTAAATAATGTTTGGACAATCTTTGTTATTAGGAACTGGTATTGGGGGTATTAGCACAGGGTTATATGCTGCTTTCACAGATAATAAACATGATAAACGAGATCGTAAGAATGAATACATTACTATATTTTGTATTATACTAATAGTAACTACAATTTTATTATTTATATTTCATAATAGTTCACAGAGTTTAGCTGTCCCTGAACAAATTAATTTAACTGGTGGATCTTCTCTAGCTGGAGGAAAACCACCTTTTTAAAATAAAATATATATTATATTTATAATGAGAACTATTAGAAGGAAAAGTAGAAATAAAACACGTTCAATAAAAAGAAATAAAACACGCATGAAGACAAAACCGACAATTGAATCTCAAAAGAAATTAGTATTATCTTTATTGAGAGAATTTAAATGGCCTCGCACACAGAGACCTAATGTAGTAAGACCAAGCCAAGTTGAAAAGAGTGAAAAAGGTGGTTATGAAGGTTTTGTATTAGGTATAGTTACTTCATGGGCTGGAAAGGGATCGCGTTCCGGATATCGTAAAATGTTATCTATGAAAACTAGAGAACCGAAATATAAAAAATTATTTAATGAAACAAAAAAATTAATGCGATTAAAAGATCCTAAATTTAAATTTACTTCAATTCAGTATAATAAAAATAACAGGGCGGCTAGGCATAGAGATGCGAAAAATGTAGGCGTTTCATATATTGTGGGTTTAGGAGATTACACCGGAGGAGAATTAATTGTTTTTGATGAAAATGAAAAAAATCCAGTAAAAAATGATATTAAAGATAAATTTTATAGTTTTAATGGTTCTAAATATCCACATGAAACAGCTCCATATAAAGGTGAAAGATACACAATAGTCTTTTATAGTACTTAGTATAATTTATAGTGTATAATACGATTTCCTAGGAAATAAACTCTTTTTAACTCGGTAATTTTTAAAAATATTATGTAAAATTATTTCTCTTGGCAATGAATTACAAGCATATTTTCCAATATCCATATATAATTTAAAATCATCTCTCATATTACAGAAATTTTCACCACGATTATCATCACACATGTGTATTAAAAAATCTATAATACTATCCGAGTAAGCATTTGGATCTATTTCTTCTAAAATAGTCATACTCAATCTACATAAATCAAAATGTGGATTTGGTTTTATTTCTTCTTCTTTTTCTTCGCATAAGAAATCGACTTGTGATGGATACGAATACTGTCCACCTGCTTCTCCTAGTTTAGAAAATACATCATTCATAAAAACTTTATTTTTATATTTAAATATAGCTCTCCCGAAATCAATAATTTTGAAAATCTTTCCATGAGTTGGTACTCTGTAATAAATATTATTTAATTTATAATATAAATACTTTGTTTCAGTGTTGCTATACATGATGTTATTAATATGTAAATCATTGTGAGTAAAATCAAAATGCTTTTGAAGGTAAGTTAAAGCGAATGATATTTGAAACATACAACTCAATATTAATTCTTCTCTAATATTATCATCTATAAGATCTTCTAAAGTTCCTTCTAATTTTTCAATACACAATAACTGTAAAGGTATATCTTTTATAGTTGCTATATAATCATCGTTATCTGTATCCGCATCTGACTCTGATCCAGATTCACTATTACTATCACTATCACTATCACTATCTGAATCAGATATATATACATCTAATTTAAATCCCTTATCTATACATTTATTGAAACATTTTTCATTTTTAATATCTTGATATTCTTCACTAATATCATATTTATAATTACCAATTCCATTCATTGAACCATAATATAAAGCAAAAGATGGATTTATCTTATTATAAGTTAAGTTACCAAATAAGTAACTGCAAAATACATCTATATAAGCCGTATTATTCATATCATTAATCTTTTTGAAAGTGTTGTAATTATAAGCAGATGGTAAGTGATAATTATTCTTCGTTATAAAATTATAGTTATCATTTACACAATGCATGACATCAACAATTGGAATTGTTTTACAGAAGATTTCTTTTTCTTCAATTATATTTTTAGATGAATCATAAATATCCGATACTAAAAACATGTTTGAATTGTAATATCTACTTTTAGTAATATCCTTAATGTTTTTGAGATAGTAATTTCTCTCAAGATCCATCTTCAAGGGTGCTCGCGAATTATTATGAATGTTAAAATACAATGAGTAAAATGGCATGTAAAACTGTAATGATTTCATCTCTAAATGTTCTCTAACACTATTAAATAATTCTTTGTATTCCTTTTCTTGCCATTTGTGATATCTTATATGATTTTTATATGTCATTATTGACTTGAAGTCACAAAAAATATATCTTTTAAACTTAAGTTATAATAAACATATTTTTTCTACTTTGTATTATATATGGAAATACAATTAAAAAGATTTGATATTAGAGAAATCAAAGATGATAAAGTTGTGGTGTTAATCGGTAAGCGTGATACAGGTAAATCTTACTTATGTAAAGATATACTTTCTCATCATACTGGTATTCCAGCCGGACAAGTTGTATCGGGTACTGAAGCGGCAAATAGTTTTTATGGTAAGATGGTTCCAAAATTATTTATCTATGATGAATATGAACCTGGTATCGTAGAAAGATTACTAAAAAGACAAAGAATGATGATAGACAGAGTAAAAGAAAATCCAAGTGTTGATCCTAGAGCATTTTTAGTTTTTGATGATTGTCTTTATGATAATAGTTGGACTAAAGATAAAAATGTTAGAAGTTTGTTTATGAATGGTCGTCATTTTAAAATTTTATTCATGATAACTATGCAATATGCATTAGGTATTCCACCAAATTTAAGAACAAATATTGATTATGTATTTATCTTAAGAGAAAATTATGTTAGTAATAGAAAACGACTTTACGAACATTATGCTGGTATGTTTCCTAACTTTGAAATGTTTTGTCAGGTTATGGATCAGTGTACTGAAAATTATGAATGTTTAGTTATTCATAATAATGCTAAAAGTAATAAATTAACAGATCAAGTTTTCTGGTATAAAGCAGAACCACACGATGATTATAGATTATGTAGTCAAGAACATTGGCAGTATTCTGCAACAAATGAAGAAAAATTAAGAGAAGATGGTAATAATCTTCAACAAAATACATCTAAATATCAAATCACTAAAAGTTGGTCTTAAAGACTTTCAAGTGCGGATTTAATTTTATCATATTCTCTATGAGGGAAAGGTTCTCTATTTCCATTGCGTTCTAAGAAAAGCGTTGGAAAACCCTCAACCTGATATTCTTTAACTTTATCTTTATCCACATCTGAATTATACATGATAATATTTATCTTTTTACCATTAATTGTTTTACCATCAAATTCAGCTTTTATCTTTTCATAATCAGGGAGCATCTTCTTAGAATAGCCACACCAAGGGGCATAAACTAATACAAGATTAACTTCTCCAGAACCAGCTGGTGCTGCTTTTGGCCGGGGTTTGGTTGGTGGAGGAGCGACCGAAGGCATGGGAGAACCCTCTAAGAATGCTTTAATCTTATCATATTCTCTATGCGGGAAAGATTCTCTTTTTCCATTACTTTCAAAAAACAGAGATGGAAATCCCTTAACATCATATTCTTTAACTTTATCTTTATCCACATCTGAATTATACATGATAATATTGACCTTTTTACCATTAATAGTTTTACCATCAAATTCAGCTTTTACTCTTTCATAATCAGGGAGCATCTTCTTAGAATGGCCACACCAAGGAGCATAAACTAATACAAGACTAACTTCCCCAGAACCGGCTGGTGCTGCTTGAGGCTTGGGTTGTCTGATAGGCTTTACTTGAGGAGTTGGTTGTGTGGGGGGCATGGGTCTATCAGTGGCCATCTTGGAAGGAACACCCTTAAAAACCATATCTAAAGGCATGAATCCAGGATTCCATACTTCATCAAAAGGCTTGAAAATAGTAGCGTCTTGGACCATCAATCCAGCACCTTGTTGAACACCATCTCTCCTAACAGGTGGTTTTGCGGCCATGACACCTAACTGTCTTTCCGTAGAAGGAGTAGGATCTGGTTTCCTTGGTTTTAATTCGATTCCAATTGGCCCCTGTGGCTTCATCTGATTCATTTGTTTTCGTTTCATCTTTGGTCTATTTCTGACTTTATCAACTGGGATTTCTTGACCTTGTGGTTGTGGTTTCTGATCCGGAGGCGCCTTTTTAACGACTGGTGGCCCAATTAGAGGAGCAAATTCATGATCAACTGTAGCAAAATTCATATAACCACTTATTTGATTCTTAAAGAGATAACAAAGCATAAATCCAACTAAAACAAAAACAAGCATAACACAAACTTCATCATCCTGACATATCTTCTTCACATAATTAATACCCTGATCTACTAAATCCATTTATAATACTTATAATATTTTTTTTTTATAATAAGTCATTTAATTTCCAATATTCAAAACCATTTCCATAAGGTCTTTTAATTATGAATGGAATAAGTTTTTCGTTTAACTCTTGAACCGCAATATCATATGCATTGTTAAACCTTTCGGGATTTTGTATAAATATATGACTACCATGATTAATTTGGTTAGCTCTTTCTGAAATCACTTTACATCTTTCATATTTTGTCAATGATGGACTTGTTTTATAAGATTTTAGTTTAGATTTATAACCTTTCATAACAGAATTAATATCTTCATCTACACCAGATTCGACAACAACTTCTGTTGTATCATATTCATCTGCTTCATTGTAGTTAATATCTTCTTCGTCCATTATTATTTATATTATAATAGATTATTAAAGATTTAAATCAAATTTTAAATAAAATATTTATATATTACCACATTCTTCTACATGCGTATCTAAAGTATGTAGTACAGTATCATCACCAATCCTCCGGAATGGTTCTACGGCATTCTTTTGTGGATCAAAAAATAATGGTTCCCAGCGATTAATACCTACACCCTTTAATTCAAATGCATTATTTGTTAGACGACTACTAATCTGATGATATCCTCCATCTTGAAAATTAATCATCTTAACTTCAGCACTCTCTGGACTAGGTATATACTTCTCATATGGATTATTACTTAACTTACGTGTAATATTTTTTAGTTCCGAATCTACATCAAAAAAATTTTCATCAATTAGTGAACCACCATTATGTTGTAGGATCATTGTGGGTGCCCATGGATAACTTATCTTATTGCGAACTTGATTTAACTGATATTGTCCAGGCATTGAAGAATATTGATTTGTATTTCCTATTGAAATTCCACCACTATCTAAAGTATTCATACTATATTATGAATATTATAAAAAAAATTAATATTTAAGATTTAATTTAAGCACTTGGCTCAAAAGTCTTTTCTTGGCATCTTCTTAAATAATCCGCATTTCTTATCATCTGTCTTGTAGGTAAACCACCTCTTACCCAGTCCATTTTAGAATCTTCTGGAATAATATGTTTATTATCTTGAACTTCTTCTTTTAATTTAGGTATCATGGGTAAGAAATAATTACCATATGTAATTTCGCTACTAGCGATACACGGTTTTTGATCACTGGCAGAGTCACCTGGTCTGATAATGGATTCAGTGTCCACATCATAATATCCCTTACTGTAATTCGGAGTCGTCGCGGATAGACGCTCGAAAACCTGATTAATAACCCTTTTGTTTGTTAATTTATCATCATTCTGTCTTAGACTGGAATCATTATCAACCAAGCAACCCTTTTCTGCGATCCAACCAAAACCACCTTTTAAATGAATACCCGGCTGTGATGTCTGGATACTTTGTGCTTCTTTTAGACCACACTCGCAACCATATTGATTATCTAAAGTATAATAACCCGGACCCTGAGATTGCATCACATCTAGATCTACAGTTAACTGATCAGATCTAATACTAGCTTTCTTAAATAAATTAAAATTGTCTTTATGAGATGTATCAGCATTACTACAATCTTGCAATGAAGGTTGTAAGTTACCTGCTACGTAACCATTGTATCCATCATTTCCTAATACTTCTGTCATTTATATATTCATTAGAAATAAAAAAAAATTCAATTAAAAATTAACCTCTACTTTTTGTTCCGCCTGATCTCCCCATACCAGTCAAACATGCCATTTGATTCCCTTCCTTGCATGTTGGGGGAGTTCCATAACACCATTGAGCAAAAGCACCTTGGTCATTAGGAACTTGATTTCCGGGAACAGTATAAAATTGTCTTTGACTATTATTTTTACCAAATACATCAGTTACATCTCTATATAAATCTTCATTAAATAACTCTTCTACGCGTCTTTGAACACCCTTGTTATTATAACTAGGACAAGATTTAGGTGGAGGCTGTAAATTACTTCCGTAGTCAGTAAGTGTTGGATTCATAAATGGATTATCTTTATTCGGAACACGACATTCGGTACTTAAATCATTTATTTTAACTAAGTCTTCTATTTTATCACTCATAGAATCTTTTATTATAGAGTCTACATGAATATCTTCTTGTTTATACCAAATTAACCATGTTATACCCATTACAATAACAGGTATCACTAAATATTTTTGGTCCCTTTTCATAAAAAACATGATCAGAGTATAAAAAATAGATAATCTAACTATCGCATTTAACTTTCTTAATATATCAAATCTTTTAGAAGGAAATATTTCAGTGATTGAATCCTTATTGTAAAGAATAGATATATCATTATACCAAAAGGGTGTCTTAATCATATTATACTATAATATTTAAAAATAAATTATTTAAAATTTACCTGTTTTCTCTTTTTTCTTTAATCTTTTCTCTTAAACGTTTCTGTTTTTCTTCTCTAGTTAACTCTTTTTTAGCTGGTTCAATGATCTCTTCTAATACAGGACCATCTGTTTCTTTTGTTTCGTTTTTTCCATCTGATTGAACTGGTTGATCATCTGATGTTTCTTGCTCACCCGACATGCCTTGCTGCCCCGACATGCCTTGCTGCCCCGACATGCCTTGCTGCATGCCCTGCATCATATTCTTAAACATAGGATTATCACCCATTTTTCCCATCATTCCCTCTGCTTCAGTCTTTAAAGAATCTTGTGTTAATTCACCCGATTCCATCTTCTTTTCCATCACAGAATTAATATTATTAAAAATAGATCCCATCTTTTCTGGATTCATCAACTGAGCCATTAATTCCATTGGATTACTATTTTCATCTACATCACCAAACATGTTTTCAATATCTAAATCCTTTGCTACTTCTTTCGCGATATCACCAATACCACCACCCATTAGACCACTCAACATGTCATCTAATTCAGATTCACCTGGTACATTAGATTTAACATTTTCTGTTAGCTTCTTCATACGCTTAAGATCTTTAGCTGTCTTCTTATCAATAGAAACTTCTTTATCTGTTCCCAATTCACCCAAAACATCTTTCAACTCTTGACTCGATTTTAAATTCATGTTAATCAACTGAAAAGTCTGAAAATATTTCCAAATACTTTCTCTAGTCTTATTTGTAATATTCTTTTCCCATAATCTCTTAAATGAAATTTCTTCAAGGAATTCTACTTCTAAATCAAAAAATTCTAAATTCTTATCTGTAATCATTTTTTCATGTTCTCCAATTAATTCTAAAAATTTAGTTAGTTTTGGAAAATCATCTAAACATTTTCCTTCCGTATCAGTCAAACATGTTTCGTAGTTGCGATATAAGCTATTCTTTATTTCAGGGAATGTTTTAGATAAATCTCTGATAAAATCACTAAAAAGACTAAATAGTTTAGATTCTACTTCTGATACCATTTATATTTAATAAAAGTATTTAATTATTTTAAGTAGTTTAACGCATCTGGGATTTTCTTTTCTTTTTTGATTTATTTCTTTTAGGTTTATTCCTTTTGGATTTACGGCGTTTAGGTTTACTTCTTTTTGATTTTTTCTTTCTTTTAGATTTTTTCTTTTTTGTATATCTTCCACCTCCCTCACCCGTCCATCTGGGCATCTTTCCAGAACGACGTCTATTATAATCATCAATTACTTCTTCTTCATCTTCTTCATCAAAATCAAAATCATCTAACTCATCTGATTCTTCGTCGCGTTTTCTCTTTTCTATTTCTTCTTCATCTACTAAAGGCTTAATAAATCTATCATATATTCTGTCTATATATTTGTTGTATTCTAGAGCATTCATGTTCCTGAAATTAATATCGTCAATTCTATCTATAATTACAAATACATACTTCTTAAGAGGCAAAGTTTCTTCATCATAATAATATCTTCCAGTTGTAGATTCTTTTTTTGGAGTATAATAAGGAATATCTACTTCAAAATGACCCGCATATGAATAATTACTGCTTGGAATTAACACTTCTGCTTCCCAACTATGTGGTGGAGAAACATAGCATAATTTAGATACTTTGGTTATAAATATTAATCTGAATGGTTTATCTGAAAGTTTTGGAATATTTCGTGCTTCAGAGTCACTTGATGCTGAAAAATGTATTGCAACTCTCAAGTCAACTGTCCATGATCTTAAAGGGAAACTTTTTCTTCTTCTAACATCTATAAAATCCATTAATTCATTATTAGGAAAAACCGTATCTCTTACACCACTAAATAAATATATGTAATCATCTGTACCATACAAACCTTTGGTTAGTTTATTGAATGATTCATTTTTCATGTCTTTTATTTCTCTTCTTCCATCTCTGATAGCATTATTTAATAATTTCAGACTGTTCCATGTCCTCCAATACATATTATGTAATAATTTTCTCTTTGTACCCGGTTTACTAAAGACTTGTTCCATTATATTCTATTATTCCTTCAGGCATAAAACTATCAACCCCATTAAATAGTAAATTTACTATTGAATAAACTATATAATATTCTTGTGATTCAGGCCACTCTTCAACACTCCGCCAATCAGTGATTAATTTATTTACAACTATATTTCCATGTAATTGTTGTAATAATTCCCATAGTTCTGGTATAGTTGCATCAGGTTGAAAATATACATTGGGATTATTTCTCCATATTTCAGTAAATTGCTTATCATATCCAGTGATCATTCTTTCGATCACCTGCTTATAATCTTCCATCAAAATTATATATTATATAATATTTTTATCTCATCATGCCTTGACCCATGCCATGTCCTTGACCCATACCTGGTCCTTGACCCATGGGTGGGCCTTGACCCATGCCAGGTCCTTGACCCATAGGTGGTCTCATTCCACCACCTGGTCCCATTTGATTTCCCATCATCTCCCCCCTTTCTCTTTGCATTCTTTCTAAATCATCATCAAAAGCTTTCCTTTTTTCACTTAATCTAGCATCTTGAGCTTCCATTGATTTCACTTGACCATGAATATCATCTGAAGCACCATCTAGGAAATCATAACTACTTTCTATTTTATATGTTCTCTTAGTATAATCGTCATTTTCTTCGCTAATAATACTATATTCTACACCAGAACCACCTAATCCACTGACACCACAATATCCTTCTAATTCTCCTTCTTCATTGATTCTACACTGACCTTGATCTTTTTCTGATGGTTGGTCAGCTTGTAGTCTCGCTTCTTGTTCTTTTTTACCTTCCACTAATTTTCCAAAATATTCAAAAACTGTCTGCCCACTAATAACTTGATTATTTATCAAGATAGATGGAACCGACTTAACATAATTAGGATATGATTGAACATCTACATTCACCACTTGAAATAATGGTTTCAAAAAAGGATGTTGTTGAATTCCTAATAATATTTTTTTACAATGGTCACAACGACCGCTAATAAATAAAACTCTCTCTGACATTATTTATTAACTTAAAAATACTAATTTTTAAATGATTAAACTTATTTATTTTAAAAAATTTGATTTTATTTAAAAATATTATCTTAGTATAAAATATATATAACTATGACAGACGAACTCAAAAAGTTTCAACCTAAAATAACTGATGTCGAAAATGTTGAAGGTGAATTAAGATTTGTATTATCTGGAGATGACAAATATGGATTTGATAAATCATTAGCAAATGCTATTAGGCGTATATTACTTACTGATATTCCGACGGTGGGTTTTAACTTATCTGAACATGGTGAAAGTAACGACTTAGTCATGACAGTGAATAATTCTTCTTTACACAATGAAATGTTACTTCATCGAATCGCTTTGATGCCTCTGTATATTAATCCTGTCAACTACATGCGAAATCATCTATTCATGTGTAAGGTTAAGCATGATTCTGTAGAACCATTTAAGTTTGTCACAATGAACGATGTTGAAATTTATCCCTTAAAATCCGGATTTCAAGAGCGTATTAATCGTTATTTTGACGAATCATATGATATGTCTCCAGATGATGAAAAGCTTTTAAAAGAACAATTAAGTGCCACCGATATTGAAAATTATGATTTAGAGAAGCCTTTGTCTCAAAAGGAAAAGGATAAAATTTACAGACCATTTAAATTTAGAGGAAACACACACTATTGTTTAATCACCGAATTAAAAACAACAAATACAGAAGATACCTATCAAGAGATTCAATTTTATGGTTCGCCATCTGTTGGCTTTGGTCACCAAGATGCTAAGTTTCAAGGTGTTTCACAAGCAACCTATTCGTTTAAGATAGATGAGAAAATGGTGAATGAAGTATTAAAAGAAAAAATATCTAGAGAAGAAATTCCTACAGAGGAAAGAGAGGTTTATGAAAAGAAATTCAGGTTAAGTGAGAGTGAGAGATACTTTTATAGGGATGATACTGGTGAAGCAAATTCTTATAATTTCGCAATTAAGAGTAATCATTATTTATCCGCTGATGCTTTATTCAAGATAAGTATTGATATACTTATTCAAAAGTGTGAATATTTAAAATTGGAATTCATAGGTCTCTTAAAAGAAGAACCATCAAGAGTATCTGTTGAACAAGAAAAAGAATACATTTATCGGTATGAAGTAGAAAATGAATCTCATACGTTAGGTAACTTAATTCAGAGTCACATGATGAGGTATTCTGTAAGTGATACTTCAATCATTAATCTAATCGGATATAAGAAACCTCATCCTTTAGAAGATAAAATCGTATTCATTGTTTCAATGAATAAGGGACATAAGCTTTCTCATGCGGATGAAGTTGTAAAGATTCAGAGCACAACAACATATATCCTTGAATGTATGGATGAGATACTAAATAATCTAAGGACTTTATACAAGGTTTCGGACAAGATATTTTAATCACGGATAAAACTTTTTAAAAAATATCTATGAGTAATTTATAATGAGTAAAGATAGTACCATTGAGAAATGTAATTTTTGTTTTTTAGCAGAAGAATTGGATAGTGAAAAGATAGAATATTGGTCTAAGAAACGTGATAATTATTCACCTTACCCCAAAATGGTATCTTGTGATGAAAATTACAGTTTAAAAAATGAAGAACTTAAAGAGTTAGAACCGGAATTAGGTGAGAACCCTCTGAATTTACAATTAACATTAGGAGAAGAACATTCTAATAAACATATTTATTATTGGGCAACGAATGAAAGCACCAATATCCATGAAATCTTACCACCTGGAAGTGCTTATGGTGAATATGAAAATCATGGACTTAAGAAATGCGATGATGAGGGCGATGTTACTTTAGTTTTTAACACACCACAGCCATATAAAGAAGGTAAAAAAACTCACCCAAGACATGTTCATTATATACTAGAAGATGATAATAAAGTATGGAGACCATTAAAGACAATAAGAGTAATATGTACTATTTCAATAGATAATCTCGATGAAAGAATTAAAATGAAAGATACTATGGTAATCAATGCATTACCGACAGAGTATTTCGCTAAAGAAAGAATACCCAATTCAGTTAATTTACCCGTGAAAGAATTGGATAAATTAACAACTAAAAGTGTTGAAAGAAGAGTATTAAAATTCTTAAAATCATCTTTGAAAAAATATCCTAAACTAGAAGAATTAGTAAATGATAAGAAGATAGAATTATATGATATTCCAATTATAACATATTGCGCTCATAGTAAGTGTGACGCATCTGAAAAACTAATCCATGCTTTGTATAGTTGCGGAATCAATAATGTATTAGAATGGAAAGAAGGAATGGAGGGTTGGAATAAAAAACGATCTTTTTTTGGTGATGATAGTGCTGAGGATGCTTCTGATATAGAAGAAGATCAAGGGCCAGCTGAACCAGAACCTCAAGTTGTTAGTGAATCTGAAGAAGATGATGAGGATGAAAGCGATGATGAAGGCGGTGATGGAGGCGATGATGAAGGAGATGATTTATTTGAAGATGAAGATGATATTTTAGAAGAAACAGAATCATCTGATGAAGATGATTTTATAGAAATTATTCATGATGGTGTTGAGTATTTCTATAGTGGAGATACTTTATATGATAGTTACATGGAGCCAATTGGAAAAGTTAAAGTTGTTGATGATAAAATTATAGATATGGATGAAAAAGTTCAAGCATATCATGATGAAATGAAAGAAAAAAGTGAGAAAGAGACTATAAAACCCAAACCAAAACCTAAAAAAGATAAAGTAGAGTATAAAAGCGATGAATTTACAGAAGAGCTACTAAGTGAACATGTTGGGGGTAAAGGTGGATTAAAATCAATCGTTCAGAAAATAGCAGAAAGAGAAAAGGGTTCTTATAATTTCGGAGAATTAAAAAACATGAAAAAAAGTGAATTAGTTAAAATAGCATTAGTATGTCAAGGTAAGAAGAAATATAAAAATACTAAAACAGATTATGAATATAAAACTGAATCTGAAATTGAAAAAATGAATGCAAATGAGTTAAGAGAATTATTAAATCAAATGATAGAAAGAGAACCAGGAACATTTAAATATACTGAAAGTAGTTGGAGTAAACCTAAATTAATTGATTTTATCTTAACTTGTCATGGTTCGTCTAAACCACGTGACTTAGGTGTGAAGGTATTTGTTGGTGGTGGTTGGACATTATAGATTTATTGGCTAAAAGTCTTTTCATACTTCTTAAATAAATAAATAAACTTTTTATCACTTAAGTGACCAAATATGCTTGTAAATTTATAATATTCTTCTCTAAGTAGAAGATTCTTTGGACTCTGATGATTCCACTCAGTTTCTCCACCATAATATTCTAAAAATTCACTCTTTGAATATAGTTCTCCATCATAAGGATCAATTCTATATTCTTCATCTACTTCATCCGATTCAGTAACATTATCTTTAACATTATCTTTAATATTATCAGAATAATCTTCATCATCTGGATAATTAAAATTATCAGGTATATCTTCATCATTTTCTAAATCATTATCCTGGATATTATCTGAGATATTATCACCAATATCCGAACTACGTTCAAGCAAGTTATCCCAACCATTAAGTGGTTCAAAATCAATTAAAAAATCATAGTTATCATAATTGCCACTCTGACATTCTTCGGAATAATTTTGTGACTCTTGAATTAAATCTACATGAGTAGGTAGATTTAGAAGAGAATCGGTATCTAAACTAGGATCAAGTTCTATATTCTGATTAAACATGTTCCATATGAGTAAATTATCTCCCTTATAAATCATTTCTTTTGTCGCTATTCCATCTGTAGGACACATATAGATTGTAATACAACTATTTGAATCTAGTAGTCCAACACGGTTAGCACCCTTGTGGAAAACTAAATTATCAAATGGGATACATTCATGTCCTTCGGGTAACACAAAGTTATATA
>MDTD01133038.1_pt1 | contig 44001 bp, 40 predicted proteins | sample 811221 | NCBI WGS metagenome assembly MDTD01 (sample SAMN05326646, study PRJNA326480) | marine metagenome | isolation source: seawater | place: Pacific Ocean: South West | collected 2011 | reverse complement strand
TGATGCTCTTTCTGGACCATTTTCATTGATAACGTTGTCAAGTGCTTCTAACCATTCAAGAAGCTCGTAATCTTCGCTTATTTGTTTATTTTTACTCAAAAATAATTCCAATGTAGTTTATTATAAGTAATTAATTTAAATAACCCCATACTCTAAGAGGCTAAATATGAGATTTGCTTATCATCCTTCAATGTGCGATCCCTCGTTCTACCTTGAACTTGGAAAAGCTGCTGAATCTGCTGGCTTTGATGTAATTACTTTTCCTGACAGCATATGTTATCCAAAAGAATGTGATTCTACTTACCCATACAATGACGATGGATCAAGGGAGTTTCTAGATGGTGTTCCTTTTTTAGAGCCATTTAGCATAATTCCCGCTATTGCAGCTGTAACTGAAAAATTAGAATTTTCTACATCTGTCTATAAACTTGCACCTAGACAGGCTGTTACTACAGCAAAATTTGTTACTACGTTAGGAGTAATGACAAATAATAGATTTCACTTTGGAATCGGCGTTAGTCCCTGGTATGAAGACTTCCTTGCAACTGGAGAACGTTGGGAAAAACGTGGTAAAAGGATGGATGAGCAAATCGATATCCTTAAAGGTTTGATGGGTGGTAATTATTTTGGTTTTAAGGGAGAGTTTTATGATATACCTGAATTAAAGCTCTGTCCTGTTCCAACAAAGCCAGTGCCAATTCTAATTGGAGGGCATTCAAATCTTGCATTAAAAAGAGCTGCAAGAATAGGTGATGGATGGATAAGTGCAGGACTAACTCTTGAAGAAACTGAAATCCTCATTAACAAAATAAATAGCTATAGAGACGAATTTGGAACATTAAATCACCCTAGCTATCAATTCCAGGTTATGGGTGAGGCTGCATACTCACCTGACGGAGTAAAACAGCTAGAGGGTCTTGGAGCAACTGAGGTGATTGTTGCCTTTAGAAATGCCTATGAGGGCGGTCCTGATGATAGAACTCTCGAAGGCATGATTGCAGAAATAAACTGGTACGCAGAGGAAGTTATAAACAAAGTAAAATGATTGGTCGGGATGGCCGGATTTGAACCGACGACCACCACACCCCCAGTGTGGTGCGCTACCAAACTGCGCTACATCCCGTATATATTAGTTATATGAAATGATATCTGAATTTTATTGATTTCCTAAATTAAAAGGTAAAAGATACACATTTTTTTATGTTTATTGTATTATGTCGTTCCTGTTTGGTATTTCCAGCAGGATTTTTTAGTGCAATATTTGGTTGTAATCATATGAGATTGAAACTAAAATAGCTTTTAACCGGAGATAAAATGGCTAAATTAAAATTTAAGATCAGACACTTTTATACATACATAGTTGCATTTGTTGCATCATTTTTTGGAGGTAACATAATTGCTCAGGAAAATGGTTCTGCTAATGGGGACGAAAATGCAGCAAAAGAAGAAGCCTCAGGTCAATTAAGTGCCGGTGCTATTGCAGCAGCAGTTGCTGCAGCTGCGGCGATTGCAGCAGTTGCCGGTGACGGAAGTTCATCTGATCCAACTCCTGTTCCTACGCTTCCCCCAACAGTTCCACCTACTCAACCTCCAACATCTGCACCTACTCCAGCACCAACTAAAATAGTTGAGATTGGTACTGAAGTGTCGTCCATGGTGCCTACTAATACCACTACTAATACGACCACTAATACAAGTACAAATACAACAACAGATACAACTACAGTGACACTAACTGTTGCTACTCAAACTGGCATTCTTTATGACACCTCACTTGCTGAAAACGATGGTGTAGGTACTGGTGAGAATGATGGTATTGCTGAGACTGGAGATGAATTCTTTCTTGAGTTGGAAATCGAAGCTGATGTTGAAGCAATTGTTCCAGTAACCGTAGAAGTACCTATTGTCGTTGACGTTGAAAATACTGGTATTGTTACAACCACAGCTACAGCTCCAGGCGATTAATTCATAGTTTTTATTTAATTATTCTTAAAGTAAAACGTAAGTTTTACTTTAGGGATATTTGGATGAATTTCTTGCTCACTTTGAATAGGTACTAATTCATCTGAATATAAATACGTATTGGTATATTCCCACTTAAACCCATTTGTTTTTACGAATTCCTTTATAAGTATATTCCCAGATTCATCAAGCTCTTTTGAAATACTGTAATCTTGAGTTACAAAGGCCTCGGGTTGATGTAGGTTTATGTCATAAATGCCATTGATTTCTTTTTTTAAAAATGCAGTACCATTTTGGATTGAAATCCCGCCGTCATTCAAATTTAGAGTTTTTATTATTTTTCCGTTAAAAGTATAGATTCTCACATCATCTTCAGATATCCATTCATAAACATTGTTAGAAGAAATGCTTAATAAACTCATTAAGCCAACTGCAGATTTACCAAAATTAATCTTTACAAATGATAATCTCCTTTTCATGATCATTTCATCAGTTACATCTATGTCATCCACGCCAAAGATTGATGCTGAGACTACTGGTATAACTTGTGAGGCCGTGTTGTAATTCAGGCTGCATGCGGCCAATAAAGGTAGGACCAAACCAAGAAAAATAGATCTTTTAGTCGTAAAAATCATCAAAGTCTCTTGATATATTAACTGATTGAGCTTGTTCAGTAACGCCCCATAAATTAAGTCCATGAATTAAATACTGTGCTCCGTCTCGAGTAATTGGACGTAAACCAAACCCTGTATTTCTTTTTGAATATTTTGTAGAAAAGAGTTCAATGGGAACATAAAAATAAAACCCTTTATCAAAACTACCTTCTCCAAATTCAGTTTTAGATATGTCAGTTAGTGAAAAGAATGCGCCTATCCTTAAGCCACTTTTAAAACGTCTAGAAAAATCAAAATTAACTCCTGAGTCCCCTGCTAAAAATCTACCACCTTTAAGAGCGATTATTACTTCAGAGCGAGGTTCCTTGTAATAAAAGTTTATGTGCCCAGTATTAATTCTATAATCCCTAATTCCAAATAATTGATTATATTGTCGTTGATAAGCTCTCCATATTTCTGCTCCTATGCCATAGTTTCCATTAAAGGGTCTATATAAAATCTCGCCACCGAACCCACTAAACATAGGCTCAAAAATTCCTCCTGAAAATTTAATATAAGTCTGGTCAGATATTTTAGAGAAATAATTTAATTGTGATCTAGTAATCGCTAATCCAGTACTTTGTTTTAAGTACTTAACAATATCAGTCCTTACATGGGGAATAATACTATCCGATTCAAGTTTAAGATCATCAAAGTTATCGTATATTCCGTGTGTTACTGAATTCAACCAGGAAATATTTCTTCTAAATAAAGTTTCTGATTGAAAAGCAACTCCAAGGCCTCCAAAATAAAATCCATCAGGACCACCAATTTGTGATTTTAAGGATGGCGTAACTCTCCAAAAAGTTGCTGGAAAGCCAACTTCTGGATTAAAACTGTAATCTTTTTGTTTGTATTCAAATGATGTTAGCTCAACACTTTCTTCTGCAAGAACATAAAGATTATTTTTTTCATTTTTTTGGTATTCGGAGCGCGGCATCGAAATAGAATACATTCCCATGCCACCATTTATATTTGAGGCTCTCAAAGACTTGATTGAATCTGGAGCAATCTGATCAAGCACTCTTAATGCTCTACCAGAACTCCTGGCATGACTTTGATGATGTGATTGGGTATAAACTACATGCAATTCATCATTGGTGATATCAGCATGCTGTAAATATAATTTCTCTTCAGCAAGATATTTTAAAGATGTAAGGTACACGAACTCATCTTTTTTTTCATTGACCTTTTTAATAATGTTAGCATTTTCAATTTGTTTGGGAGGATCATTTTTTTTAGTAAATGCATGTTTTTCTCCCAGGGAAGCTTGAAATGAAAAACCAAAACTTAATGTATTTCCCTTCACATAACTTAATTTAAAATGAAGATTATTTGACAGAGGATAAACAATCCCTACATTTACCCTAGAATCAGGTCTTTTAACTGACTTGAATGCAAATTTAAATGATTTATTGCCATCCGGAAAACCCTCTAAATCATAATCAGTTGCATCATATTCAAGCTTAATCCTCATACCTCTACTATTTGGAACAAAATACTCTATTCCTCCAAACAGTGATGCAGGACCACTAAAAAAAGAATCAACATTAAAGTCACCGCCTAGTGTATCTGTTTCATACTCTCTACTTTTAAATCGATCAGATAATACTTCAAATGGATTAGACAGTTTATCTTTAGAAAGCATCCCCCATCCAATACCCAGGGTAAGATCTAAATTACTAAATCTTTTTGTACCCACAAGATATTCAGATGAAAATATTCCCGTCCCTGCTAAATCTCTTCCACCCACTGATATATCAGGAAGGTAAACTCCCTCATTAATTAACTTTATTTTAAAATCAAAGCTTTTATCTTTATATGTCTGATTTCCACTAAATGAGGTTACATCACTATATAAAGCGTTATTAATATCAGTATATTGGTAGGATGCCTCTAACCAGCTAAACGGATATGCGATTATAGAACCTCTTAAATAGGGATCAATATCAGTCCAGCTTAACGCAAGACTTCCAGCAGGCATCATTCTGGCAGTAGGAAGCTGTATTAGGCCAGTGGTGCCATAATTGCTATAACTTGGATAATTTGATTTGGGATAAATGTAGTCATTTATTGAACTATGGATAGAGCCACTAAAAAAAAACAAGAGCGCAGTAATAAAATTTCTTTTTAAGAGAAAAAAATCCATTAAGGCTTTTAATCACTAATAGAGTTTAAAGAAGCCAAGGATAATGCAAGGCTGCTTAAGATGGGAGCTACAGCAGATGCGTAACTTATACCATCTAACTGTCCGATGTCTCTAGGAGCATAAATTACAGATCCTGGATAGATTGTATTGTCATTATTAGCAAAGAATTTAGTCTTATATAGGGAGGATGATCCATCTGGATCAATTACAATCAAATTTTCATAGGCGTCTTCTTTCATTCCGCCTGATGCATGCACATAGTCCTTAATGCTGCTAGATGGATTAAAGCTATGATTAGCTGGATTATGAAATTCTCCAACTAAATATACAACCCGCTCAAGTTTTGGAACGTAAATTTGGTCACCATGAATCAATTCAATATCTAGAGCTTGATTTTGTTGCGCAGCTAAGAAGTCATAATCCATGACCAATCTGCCTTTTGATCTTCTAGATCTTAATTCTTCTACAACAAAATCTAATGCTTGAGGCCCAATATTTACTCCTGGTCTGCCAAGGCTTGAAACAATGTAATTAACTGCCTCCGCATAATTTAATTCAGCAAATTCTCTTTCAGTATTGAGAGCTGATTCTCTAAATAATGAAATACCAAATTCATATGCACCTTCTTTATAACCACCAGCTTTGTTTATTAGATCTGTAAGGGTTTCACCATCTTGTATAAAATATTTGCCTGGTTTATTAACCATGCCAGAAATTGTTACCTCTTCAAGGAATATTGGATCACTCTCGTAATAAGGTACAAGAACAGAGTCTCTTGAATTAATAATATAATTATTAAAATTATCTTTCTGAACTTTAGCAATTTGGTATTTATCTACGGAATACCTTTTTACCTCAACATAATTAAAGCCTTTAAAGCTATCACTTAAATCTCCTGCAAATTTAAGTAAGTCTTGAAGTGACTCGCCATCTTTAATTTCATAAATAGCAGGTAAATTTACGCCACCTGTAACTGGAATAAGTTTCTTAACTGGATCAACTAGTATTACATCTCCAGAACGTACCCGCATATTTAAAGGCAATTTTCCAAAAACAAAAATATCATATAAATCATATTTAGATACGAGTTTCCCGTCCCTCATTAATGCAATAGATCTAAAAGAGCCTGAATCTGATATGCCTCCTGCAATATTAAGTATTGATAAAATGTTAGAGTTTGCACTAACAGTGTATATACCTGGATTCTTTGCTCTGCCAAGAACCGCAATCTGAATTTCTCTCATTTCGATTAAATCTAATTCAACATTTACGCCAATAGCTGATTCATTAATTAGTTTTCTTATTTCATTCCTAGCCTCATCTAATGTTTTGTTGTTTAAAGAAATTTTTCCAAATTCGGGAACGGTCAAGGTCCCATCTCTGTTTATAAATAGTTCATAATTTTCACTTAATTGACCATAAAATGAGACAGACAACTTATCACCGAAACCTAAAAAATATTCTGATGGCACAACGGGAACATTGATAGGAGTAAAAGTGCTTTGAAGTGAAGAAAAAATCTCCGACCCAAATCTTGTTAGATTGTTTTCATTTTGATTTGTATTATCAAGTCTGTTTTCAAGCTCCTCTAATTGAGACTTAAGTTTTTCTAGGATGTATTTATTTGTCTTCTGGGAAGTATCACTTTGAAATAATTGCTCCAAATCCGATTCTTCTTTTATCTCATTCTGAAGTTCAAGTTCATCTTTGACGGAAGGTGGTAAACTTTCAAGAAAATCTTCATCTAAAGAGCTAGATTGTGCAAAAACAAATTCAGTATTTAAATATAAAAAACAAAAAAGGAATAATTTAGGAAGAATTTTTTTAAGCATGTGAATGTCCAATTTATAAACTAAATTATACAATATTTACTTCCAAATAATTTATTTCAATGACTCTTGATAACCTAAAAGCAAAAAGAATATTAATCGTTATAAACAATCTGGACTTCTTATTAAGCCATAGGAAAGAAATACTTGAAATGTTGATTAAAAATAACTCAAACATATTTGTTGCTTCTCCAAGAACAAAGGCTGTTAAGGAATTAGAATCCCTCAATATTAAACATTTTGAATTGGATATTTCTAGATCCGGTACAAATCCATTTTCTGAGCTAATAACTTTGTTTAAACTTTTTAAGATAACAAATAAAGCTAAGCCTCATTTAATTCATACGATCACCATGAAAGGGATTATACATGGTGGCCTTATAGCAAAACTTTACAAATTACCAAATTTAATTGCATTCTCAGGACTAGGACATGTATTTACTAATCAGAATGCGAGCTTTAAAAAAACCTTTACAAAAAAAATTATTAGCTATTTGCTTAAGTTAATTCTTAGTAATCCAAAAAAATTACTTGTTTTTCATAATCAAGATGATCTTAATGAGTTAAAAGATTTTCATGGTATCAATAGTAAAGATACTTTACTAACCTATGGGTCCGGCATTGATCTAGCAGCATTTTCTTATTTAGACTTGCCAACCTTTAAAAGTAATAAAACTATTGGGTTATTTGCATCTAGACTTCTTAAAACAAAAGGTGTTGAAGAGATATTCCATGCCTCAGAAATAATTTATGAGAAAAATAGAAACATAGAGATTTGGATAGTTGGTGAAATCGATGATGGTAATCCAGAATCCATAAATAAAGACTTTTTAAATCAGCTTGCCATGAAACCAAATATAAAATATTTTGGATTTCATGAAAAAATATATAGTTTCTTGAGAGATTGTCATTTTGTTTTACTCCCATCACATAGAGAAGGTATGCCAAAGATCTTATTAGAGGCATCTGCGTCTGGAAGAGCAATTATCGCTACTAATGTACCTGGTTGTAGAGATTGTGTTTATGACGGCAGGAATGGTTTCTTGGTGAAATCAAATAATTATAAGGATCTTGCTGAGAAAATAATTAGAATTTCTAAATCAGAAAATCAGCTCATCGAATTTGGTAAGTTTTCAATGAAAGTAGCACAGGAAAATTATTCAGTTGAAAAGGTTGTTGATCAACATAAACAAGCATATATTTCATTATTAAACTAAAGTCTCATATCTGCATCTGATTGATCAAGAGAATACTTAAGATCGAAAATTATTCCTCCTTTCTTTGTCCAAGATCTCATCTTTTTTATTGAATATTTTTTAAACTGATCATGACCAACAGCATAAACAATACCGTGGTAATAATTTTGCTTTGGAGAATTTATCTTACTTTGACCAAACATTCTTACAGAATCAATATTAGGTTCAAAAATATGAATCTTACAATCTCGCTTAACTAAATAATTACATAAACTTTCAACTTTTGAATTCCTAGTATCAGGACAGTTTTCCTTGAAGGTTGCACCCAATATAAGTATTTTTAAGTTTCGTTCTTTTGGAAATAGTGTTCTAGTCTTATCAATAAATCTTTTTCCTACTATTTTTGGCATATTGTCATTTAATTCTCTGCCCGCAAGAATAATTTTAGGATCATATCCGATACTTTTCGCTTTCGCAGTAAGATAATATGGGTCTACTCCAATACAATGGCCCCCAACTAGTCCGGGTCTAAATGAAATAAAATTCCATTTAGTCTCAGCAGCCTTAAGTACTTCTTCAGTATCAATATCCAGCTTATTAAATAAAATTGATAGCTCATTTATAAAAGCAATATTTAAATCCCTTTGCGTATTTTCAATTACCTTAGCCGCTTCAGCGACCCTTATTGATGAAGTGGAATGTATTCCTGCTTTAATTATTTTTGAATAGACCTTTACTAGAAGGTTAAGAGTTTGTTTGTTAGAAGCAGAAACGATTTTTTTTATATTCGATAGCTGCTTTTCTTTATCTCCAGGGTTTATTCTTTCAGGACTATAGCCTAGAAAGAAATCTTCATTCAGCTTTAAGCTTGATCTCTTCTCAATAATTGGTACGCAAACTTCTTCAGTGGCTCCAGGATAGACAGTTGATTCAAAAACTACTGTATCTCCTTTTTTTATAACTGAGCCTATCATTTTTGAAGAAGATTTTAGAGGACCTAAATCTGGCTTCCTATTTGCAAAAATAGGTGTTGGTACAGTAACAATAAATAAATTACAGTCCTTGATATCACTTAATTTTGAAGTGAAGCTACATTTAGATTTTTTTAAAATTGATGATGTAACTTCATTTGTACAATCAACATTGTTTTTCAAATCCTTAATTCTGTTCTCATTTAAGTCAAATCCGGTAACACTGAAATACTTAGAAAATGCGATCGCCAAAGGAAGTCCAACGTAACCAAGCCCAATAATACAAATTCTTATTTGAGTTAGCTTAACTTTCAACATACCACCTTATTGTTTCGTAAAGCCCTTTTGAGACATCATAAATAGGATCGTAATTAAGTAATTTTTTAATCTTAGAAATATCTGCATTTGAATGTTTAATATCTCCCGGACGAAAATCTTTATATTTTGGTTCAAGAGAGTAGTTAAATCCAAATTTTCTACAAGTTGCATTAATAATATTAAACAAGTCATTTAGTGAAGTCCTTCCTCCAAATGCAACATTATAAATTTGATTAAGAGCATTGGAGTTGTCAGTTGTTGCAGCAAGAAAGTTAGCTTGAATGACATTTTTTATATAGCAAAAATCTCTTGAAGTATTTCCATCACCAAAGATCTCAATTGGAGCCTGATTCATTATTGAATTTATCCACTTTGGAATTACAGCTGCATACTCGCCATTAGGGTCTTGCATTGATCCAAAAACATTAAAATATCTTAAGCCAATAACATCTATTCCATAAGTCCTACTGAATACTTTTGCCTGCTCCTCATTAACTAATTTAGTAAGTGCATAAGGTGATAGTACATTGCCAGTTATGTCCTCAACTTTAGGCAGCTCAACCGAATCACCATACACTGAACTGCTTGAAGCATAAATTAATCGGTCAACATTATTTAATCTTGCAGCATCAATAATATTAAGAAATCCATTTATGTTTATATCTGAACTTAAAATTGGATCTTTTACTGATCTTGGAACAGAACCTAGGGCAGCCTGATGAAGAATAATATCTACCCCTTTGGTAACCCTTTGACAAATATTATGATCTCTAAGATCATCATTAAAAAAAGTGAAATTATTCCACTGAGATTTTGATACTAAAGATTTAACGTATTCTAAATTTTCCTCTTTGCCGGTTATAAAGCTATCAATACCAACAACCTTGCAATTGTTTTGCAATAATTCTAGTAAAAGGTTGCTACCTATGAAGCCTGCTACACCAGTAATAAGCCATGCACGGTTATTTTTTTTCATATCAAAATGCAATTAAATAATCTATTTAATTCCCCTAAATATCAAACCATGCAAGTAACTTGTGAGAGTCGGATGATACCAAAGTTTAGAGGGCAAGTCATTTCTATAAAATGTTGTAAAGACACCTTCCACTGAAAACTTTTTTAGTATTTTAACAAGACTTGGTATGGCGATACTATACTGCTTTAGGGGATAAATAAAATAATTTAAGGAGCTAGAGTACTCTACTTTTTCTTGAAATATTATTTCACCAGTATCAACTCCTTTATCAACTTTATGAATTGTTACCCCAAGATTCTCAAAATCTTGACTATAGGCGGCCCAATAACCCCCATGTACACCCCTATACTTTGGTGTGACACCACAATGAATGTTTATAAAATCTACTTTAATAGAATCAAGTAATTTTTTTGATAAAATCCTCGTTCCATTAATTAAAATTATATCTGCGGCAATTGTTGATATCAGATCTATTGAATCATCGCTATTTATAGACTTAACGTTCCTTATTTTTATATCGCCTGAGTCAATTAAAAAAAATTTATCTCTAGCAAAAAAGCTGTATTTATTTTTTACATAAAGTGGCTTGAGTGATTGAATAAAGAGTAAAAATAAAATTTGATTTAAAGTTCTGAGGAATCCTTGATTTAGAAATCTCCTTCTCCAAAAATTAATCTTTGACACTTTTTCTTCAAAAATTACTTCAACATCGAAACTACTTTTTAGAGAATTAATTAATATATTTGTGGTTTCAGAATTAGTCGCTAAAAGTAGAATCTTCATACAGTAAGCTCTCCCATATTTTTTGATGTCATACCATGTTCGCTACTCAACACAGAATAGTGCTCGAGGATATCACTCAGATTTAAGAGATTATCATCTGTTGAATTACCAAAATTGTGAGGATGCCACCATAAATGGAACGTTTCTTTATTTTGAGCAGCTATGGTCATAGATTTTTTTATTCTCTTGATATGCATCTTATTTAAAACATAAGGAGTTTTTGAATTTACTGGTCTTAAAAAAAGACTACCTGGAACATTTAACAAATTTTCATTAGCAGAATTCTTATAACTAAGATCTTTTGATATCTGAATGTATGAATCTCCAAATCTAATTAACTTAAACAATAGACTCTGTGAGTCTTTATGTCCGTCCTTTTGAATAAAATTTTGAAGGTTTCCTCTATAGGTTTTAAATTCATGCTTTTTTAGTTCTTTAAGAGCAATATCATTTACTTGATTTCTAGGAAAAATAAAGGATTTACATGAAATATTATTTTGAAATGAGATATTTTCAAATAATCTAAAATCATTTGATATATCTTCATTAGTGATTCCAGGTTCACTGAAATAAAGATGGCTGTATGAATGAGAAGCTATTTCTTGGCGAGGACAGGCGGCAATTCTTTTGATCATATCTTTTTGAAAGAATAATTCTTCATCTTTAAATGATCTTATGTCAATTTCATAGTTGGTTAGTTTGCCTTCTTTTTTATATTTTGGGATTTGTTGAGGTTTAAAGGATCTCCACTCATCATAGTTCTCGCAAAGCGTCATACCAACAATTGCCCAAGAGACCCCAATATTATATTTTTCAAATAAGTCCAGCATCTCAGGAATTGCATTAGTTTCTCCTCTTACATTACTAATGCATTTATCTAGGTTCTTTACATCAAGCATCCCCCAAAGCAGTTCATAGTCTAATGAAATTATAAAGTTTGGTAGAGTTTTCATTGCTTGTCTTTTCTAAAGTTAAGAATATAACCTAGAAAATAACCAGGGGCCTTAAACAGATCTAATGTAAATGACAATGTACTGACCAATAGCCAGTTAAAGGGAAGCAAAAAAGAGATCTTCTCTTTTCTTCTTAAAGGTGTAATAAGTCCTCTAATTAAAATATATATTGAAAGGCATAATAGTAGAAATATTTTTGTAATATTAGGCACATAAAGTGGGTCTGAAAGATCCCAACCTGCAAAAATATTGTTCCAATTGAATACAAAAAACAAGGCAAAAAGACATATAGTATAAAAATACATAGCTCTATAGAGTCTAAGAATGTCGACTTTTGCTGATAATAAGCCATATGTGAAATATTTTACCAAGGCCTTAAGAAGATTTTTTTCTAATCCCCTGTACTCTATAACTGCACTAGTAGGATATTTGATTTGTAAGTTTAGATTTTTAATCCTTAATGACCAATCAATGTCCTCACCAGACCTGACATCTTCCCGTAAATACCCAGTGAAGTTTATTAACTCTTTTTTAAATACTGATCCTACCATTACAATGGTTGGGACTTTTCCATAGGAAGATGCTCTAAGCAGTTTTTGAAAAAATGTTTCTGCTGCAACATCGGTCCTAGAACCAAAAATCATCAGTCTATTGTTTTTCTTAAATTCGCCAGCAGCACAACTTAACCAGTTTGATTTTGCAGCAGTCTTACAATCAAGAAATCCTATAAAATCTGAACTTGCAAGTTTCAATCCAATATTTCTTGCAGCTCCAGGAAATGCAGGAGAAATTTTCTTATAAATAGTCTTTAAATTTTTTATTGATGAGTTCTCAAGTATTTCTTTAACAGTTTTTGAATTTTTACAAGAAGAGGAATCAATAATTATAATTTCATAAATAAAATCTGAATTAGAAATCAATGATTCCAAGGTTTCGATCAAAAAATCTTGATCATCTCTGACAGGAATAATAACACTAACAAAGTTATTCATTAACTTGGTATCTTTTTAACAAATTTTTTTTCAATTTCACTATATAAGAAAAATCCTAGGACTGATAACAAACCCATTGCAGGAATATGATGTCTTGAGGCCGTACCCCAATTAATAGTTCCCAAAGACCAAATGCCTTCAACAATTAAATAGGATATTAATAACGGAAAAATATAATCAACGCTAAAAAGTCCTTCTTTATAAGCAAACTTTATTAAATAAAATAATATCGTCACCCTAATTAAATTCTCAAGAAACAGTAATATATCTCCAAAACCAGAAACATTCCATGGTAAAGGCTCTAGTTGGTATTGAAAAAAAGCAATAAATGGATATGTAAAAATACCAAAAAAAGAATTCTCAGGTGGTTCAATCCTATATCTAGCTCTTGCCTGACCAGCATCACCGATCAAGCCTTCATTATGAGAAATCAATGATTCAACTATGCCTGCTTCAAAGCTATAAGATAATGTCTGTATGAGTGTTGAAGCAACTGGAACCAGTCCTATCATTAGTAAAAAAATCATATACAAGCCAAAGTTTTGCCATATTTTCTTAATGCCTTTTGAGTAAAGATAAATGGTAAACAGCAGAAGCAGTAGTATGGATGTAACAATAAGCGACTGATGAAGCAATGCAAGTCCTAGCAATGCTAAAGGAAGTAAAAATAAATGCAGCAATGATTTTGTTAAAGCAAACCTTAATATCGAATAAACAAGCAAGGTTAAAAAGAATAATTGAAAGGGTTCACGAAGAGTTACCGAGGAGTAAAAAATCATTGAGGGTAAAAATGACATTAAACTAACTGAGCAAACTTTCTGAAAAATGCTTGCATTTATCAATTCCATTATCCTGAGTACAAGCAATGTTGAAAGAAACCAAGCTAGAATTGACAATAATGATCCCAAAAATATCGAGTTAATAGAATATTTATATACGTATCCAAGAAATAATGAGTAATACCAACCCACCCTGTATATGTCATGTGCCAATGGATCTCCTGTTATTGCATAGTGAGAGCCAACAAAATGAAAGCCGAGGGCATCATTTTCACCTCCTGGCGTGGGCCCAATAAATGCATTAACGTAAGCAAGTAATAATCGAATTAATAGGCCGCAAAATATAATTGTTGAAATAGATTTGTATGTCATTTCTATAGATTGTTTTCAGACCAAAGTTGCAGCATATATATGCTCCACAATGATGGCGCCCAATTATGGCTTTTATTAAGATGCTGATTCCATTTTTTATTTATTAAATCATAGTCAATAAAATCATATTGTTGAATTGAGGATTTTGAAATCATTGCCTCAAAATCATCCTTTAGCGGACCTCTTAACCAATCTGCTACAGGAACACCAAATCCCTGTTTCTGACGATCAAATAGGTCTCTAGGGATCTTTTTATGTAATAAATCTTTTAATACTTTTTTCCCGGATGAGGATGAAATTTTATGCTCCAAAGGCACTTTAAAAGACGTTTTTATGAGGTCTATATCTAAAAAAGGAGCTCTAGTCTCTAAGCTATTGGCCATAGATGCTCTATCAACTTTGACAAGTATGTCATCAGGTAAATAAGTTTTTGCATCAACATACATCATTGTTTCTTCAAAATTTTCAAAGTCCATCCATTGTTGATTTAAAAAGTGTGCTGGCTCGTTAAGGCCATTTAATAAATTTTCATTATCATCCCATTCGACAAGAAAACTCTTATATAAATCTTTATTCGTTTTACTTTCAGCAATACGTCTTGATAGCCGAAAAAGTTTATCATTCATATTTGAACTTGATTGAAAAATCTTATTAAAGAGATAAGTAATTATCTTAAGATTAGACTGGCTCAGGCTTCTTATAAATGAACTCAATATAGGTCTAAGACTTATAGGAATTCTATGAATTAATTTGCTTAAAGGTACAACTTTAAAATGTCTGTTATAGCCTCCAAAAAATTCATCTCCCCCATCACCAGATAAACACACAGTAACATTTTCTCTGGCAATTTTTGATACTAGATAAGTTGGAATTTGAGACGAATCAGCAAATGGTTCGTCATAAATCTTGGGTATTTGAGGGATTATATCTATAGCATCATTTATAGAGATTACTTTTTGGTGATGATTTGAATCGATAAAATCAGCTATCTTTTTTGCATAAATTGATTCATCGAATTCCCTCTCATGAAAGCCAATTGTGAATGTATTAATCTTAGATTCATACTGATCAGACATGATAGATGCAATCAATGATGAGTCGATGCCGCCTGAAAGAAAACATCCTAAGGGAACATCAGAAATTTGCTGTCGTTGCACAGATAAATTTAATGCTTTATTTACCTCAAAGAGGGATTCATCATATGTTGAAAATTTATTTTTGTTAGCGTCATTTGCACACGTCTCAAGTGACCAGTACTCACATAATTCAAAATTTTCATTAACATATTCAAAATCCATATTCATTCTTTTTGAATCATTTAAAGCATCAAGGCTAATTCTTAATATTGAGCCAGGAGTCAATTTAAAAGTATTTTCGTAAATTGAGTATGGTGTTGGAATATAGTTATACTTAAAATAAAGAGTCAAAACGTCTTTGCTTATATTCAAAGAAGATCCAAGAATTTCTTTTATAGGTTTCAATTCAGATGAAAATATTAATGAGCCGTCTTGAATGTTGTAATAGAGCGGTTTTTCTCCAATTGGATCTCTAACAAGCGATATAGATCTTTCAAATTTATCCCAAAGGCCAAATGCAAACATCCCTCTTACTATTTTCATTGTGCTCTCAAGACCCAACAAACTAATAGAACTAAGAAGAGTTTCTGTATCTGAACTACCCACCCAATGATCTCTTCGTAGCTTAAAGCTTTTACTCAAATCATCTCTGATTTCTTGATGGTTATAAATTTCTCCATTGAATGTAATAAGATATCTACCGCATTTAGATTCCATAGGCTGTGAGCCAGCATCACTTAAATCTAAAATAGACAATCTAGAATGGCCAAAAATACAGTTATTATCCTTTTTTGCTCCAAAACCATCTGGACCTCTGTGATCGAGCAGCTTTAATAGTGACAAGAATTGCTCTTCCGATGGGAGTTGGTTTCTTGGATCAACTTGACCGAGTATACCGCACATTTTTTAAATCAAATTCGATAGTTAAGCGATAATTGTACATGGTATGATTAGAAATTATCACCATTTGTAATGTCTTCTCTGGTAAGCAATATAACAGTTTCTATAAATTTCTACTTTCTTGTAGCTATCTCAATATTTTGGGCTTTTTTTTTAAATTTTGGATTAAATTCAGGCCTGGGATTTTTTATTTTTTCTATTTTGACGCTTTTATATGTTCTCTATTCAACCTATAGATATATTGATTCATTAATCATAAAAATACATATTCGTAACTTAATAATACCTTTGATTATTTGTTCCTTAATAGGGGTATTTATGTATAGTTTTAATACTCCAATTTCTGGTGATCAACTCTTTCACCTTTTGAATACCTATCAAATTCCGATAGGAATTCTCAATATTATGAATCTAGGCATGCTAGAGGGAATTGCCATTCAAACGATATTTTACGTATATTCTTGCTTTGTATTAGCAGGAATTATCTTAGCTCAATTAATATTTTCAAAAAACAAGATTGCTTTCTTTACAATATTTTCTATTTTTGCATTTGTCCTCATAACCTCGAAATTATTTATTAATCCTGATGTCGCGCATCCTGAGCTAAGAACACTCCTTTTAGCTATTCTCGGAAGCATCTCAATAAATGAAGAAATTTATAAAATACAGAGTCTGGCACCAATTTTTATTCTAATTCTTTATTTATTGCACTGTAAGAATGATATTAAATTAATAATCTTAGTTGTAACAACTATCCTTTTTCTTCCAATCATAAATTTCAATCTGGGTAATATTGAATTTTCCGCATGGACGATGGTTTCAAACACAATAGTCCTCTTACATGCTCACCATAAAAAGACATCTATTACTCTTAGGGACGTAATGCTATTATCAATACTGATATCCATATTTTCTTTAATAAGAATTTCGTCTGCATTTGCATTTCTTCCGTTACTTACTTATCTGATACTGATAAACAGAAAAGATTTAATATTGAAAGCGTTGCCTATATCACTTATTGCATTTGTTCAAATAATAAATTCAATGGCAAGTGATTATCCTGCTATCTCTGATACTGACCTTCTTTTTTTGGATAGGTTTGCTTTATCAGAAACTACAATAATACAAAAAATAATCTACTCATTTGATCCTATCTTTTTAAAGCATAAGTTTGAAAATATGACTCTTTTAGGATCTTTACTAGTTTTGGCTGGCATGGTCCATAGAGACGGTAAGTTTCTAATATTTATAATAAGTTTTTTAGGAATTTATTGGATCGTCTTTCACCAATTATCAATAATATTATGGGGTTTGCCTAGGTACTTAATGGAATATTTAATTCCAATATCCATATTAGGAGTTAAAAATATTTTTTATTTGATAAAAACAAGACATTTTGTTTATTTAATATTATTGGCCTTTACAACCTCAACAAACTCATTCAATTCCTTAGTTGAAAGAGATAATTTCTCTGTAAAATATCCATTTAGTTATGAAAGAAATGTGGTGATTGATAAATTCGAAGATATGGTAATGCTAAATCCAAAATTTATATCCGTTGAATTATACGATTGGAGTTCTGCAATCAAGGAGCTTGATTCAGATTGTTTTGGTATCTATAAGGCTGATATAAATATTGGAGTATTTCCATTGGCATTTATTCCTAGCGTTTCTGTTAGAGAATTTATCCAAAGCCATAAAATAACTGGAAATAGTAATTTCTCAGGAATGTACTGCACGCTCGAATGGTCTAAAGGCAACAAAGGTTTGGGTTATCTAAAGGAATGGGATACAAGCCTTGAATTCAAAAAGCTAAATTAAATCATCTTTGCAATTAAATGAGATTGCTTCAATTGGTCTTGCAATCTTATAACCATTAACGCTTAAGCCATTATCTGCTAGAACTTTAATTATTTCTAAGAAACCTATTTCTTCTACTTGATTATGATGATGATCTAATAATTGCTTCAAATATTTAAAAACTTTATCTTTATTAAAAATAAATATTCCGATGTCACGCTCGCCTTTTTTTGGTCTCTCGTGAGGAGGTATATCTTTAAGCTCACTAACAGAGATCACATTGTTCTTTTCGTCTCTTTCAACAATTGTATAAGGATTATTCTCGGTTAAAGTCGCAAAACTTAAATCACTTTTGTTTGAAAAATGTAATTCCATTAGATTAGAAATAGTTTTATTTGTTATGTATGGCAAATCGCCCCACATTACAAAAAGATCTGTGAACTCATAATTTTTGAATATTTTCCTGGCCTGATATACTGCATCAGCCATTCCAATTTGCTTCTTCTGAGTTACAAAAATATATTCTAAATTTTCACTATTAAGGTATTCCTTTAAGAATGGCTCGCTAAAATCCGATACAACTATAATTGGTTTGTTATCTAGATCGCCGATTGCTGAATATATTCTTCTAATTATTGGGATATCGTCAACTTTATATAAGCTTTTAGGATACTTAAGTCCGCTTCTAGTTCCCTTTCCAGCAGCGGCAATAAGAAACTTTACTTTGTTAGGCATGATTTATTTTTAAATAATCTCTAAAGGTGTTAAGTGACATCTATTTTTTTATTGCTCTTACAACATTTGATTTAAAACCATCGGGCATATTTACTATTCCAGAAAAAGTAATTTCGCAGTTATGTTTTTTAAACATTGATTCTACAGATGAGAAAGATTGTGGATGATCATGCTCTGGTGAAAACATATCAAAAGTATCAAGAATAGCCCATTCTCTTCTTTCTTTGGTTGAAAGATCTTTTGGGAATGTTGTTTTAATATCAACAATTGGTAAAAATCTAGTTAAGAAGTGTAATCCAAACTTATTTAAAATATCAGATATTTTAATCAGCCAATCTATATTATTTTCAATTAGGTTTAAGAGCCTTTTATCAGGAATATTTTTTGTGAATGGTCTCAGCAAATATTTTGCATGAATTTTTGTCCACCATCCTTTTATTCTATAAAAATCAACTACAATCTCTCCACCTATCTTGGCTTTACTTATTAATGCTTTGATAGATTTATCAAAACTTGGAGTATGTTGAAGTACTCCAAAGCAAAATACTTTATCGAATGAGTTATTAGGAAATGGCATTTCGTAAACACTTGCTTGAGATAAGAAAAACCTATCCTTATTGCCTGGGAGATTATTCCTTGAATTAGCTTCAACAGCATTCGAATAATCAATACTGTAAAGGTTTGCGGATGTATTACTAAGAATAACCTCCGAAAATCTCCCAGCACCTGAACCAACTTCAAGGATATTTATATTCCTGAGATCAGCTGGATCCCAGTCACCTTGATAAAAGAGTCTGTCCTTGGATAACTCTAATTTCCTTGCTTTGCGGTTATCAATTTGTGTGTCATCAAATTTATTCCATTGATACCCAAAGTTATTCGCATAATTTGAAATCTCTGTAAACCGTGGAATATCGTTCAATATTTCATACTCTGTATTACATTTGGAGTTGTTGTAGTCTTTAGAACATAGATATTTAAGATTGTTCTGGATGACTAGAGGAGAATGACACTTTGGACATACATATTGAATATCCATCTTTATTAATCCTTGCTCTTATAAAGATTAATGATCTCATTTAATAATTTTTGACCGTCGTGTTTGCCTGGATGCGATGTAGATTCAAAATCTTTAAAAATATGTTTAATATTTCTATAGTCTTGATACTCTATGTCATTTTCTACGTAATTAGAGATAGTTTTTTCACCCTTAATATGAGGTTGATTGACAAGGTTATATGTAATGAGTCCATTCAGAGGGAAGCTTGAGTTGTCGAAATTTAGATAATTATAGGCTGAATTTATGTAGTCTGATGCTTTGTATTCAACGGTTTCATAGTCCTCTCCTATATTTGTTACAAAAAATTTTAATGCCAAGTCATTTTTATAAACTGCCAAACTAAAACCTTTAGTTAAATATGTTGGAAAGAGAGATGAGTGTTGGGTGCCAGGAGAATAAATTATTATATCTGCATTCTGAAGTACAGTTTTTGCTCTATCGTTAATCTCCACAAAAGAAGATCTGCTTTCAAGAAATAAAAATTTTTCGCTGTCAGTGAGCTTATCCAATGAACCTGATTCCAATGGAGCATCCAACAAAAAAATTTTTTTTATTCTAACATTTGATCTGAGTTCAACTATTTCAGCCTCTGAATATAGGACATCGCCATTTTCTCTGATAGCTACCAAAAATTTGTTCTCTGTATTACTTGGTATAACAGAGCCCCTTAGCTGAAATAATTTCTCGAAAGATACACATGTTTTATCAAAGTCTCTTTTATAATATACAAATGCGCCTGCATAGATGCAGTTCATTATCGAACAGTCCTGAAAAGAAAACTTAGCACCTAAAAACTTTTCAAAAACTTCAAGTTTCTCCAAGAAGGCGATTAAATACTTTTGAATTTCACCTCTTATATAATTATCATCTAGACTTAGTTTAAAAAGTGTTTTTGTCTTATTTGAGGTAAAGCTTTTTATCTCATCTAAAGCATCAGAATTTGAAATATTCTCATCTATTCTGAAATCAAATAGTTTTTTGTATTCTTCAGCAAATTCTGACTCTGGAATCATAAGAGATTGGACTTTTCTAATATCTGATGGACCAAGCATCTCAAAAAATCTTCTAATTTCCCCAGTTGATTTACCATCATCATAGGCATTGACTATAGAGGTAACATGAAAATTCTTATTTATTAACTCTGGAATAATTAATGAAGCCCCCCTTCCTCCATTAACAGTAACTACGTTAATCATAGAGGCTATTATATGCGCTTAGATAGAGGCGTGCACCATTTTGCAAAGTGAGGTCTTTGCTATTATTTCTAATAAATACTTTTTCAGAATTCCTGTCTATAAATTCAATAAAGCTTTTTATCTCATGCTCATCGATTGGCAAGCTTATTACAGTGGACGAGTTTTTTGGCATAGAAAGTAAAGAATCTAGATCTCCCACACCCTCATTGGCTAGAACGGGTACATTCATGCTGAGTAGCTCTGCTACCTTCGTTGGGGAGCATCCTGATTTAGAAAACGCAGGTCTTATAAAAACTAATGATAGATTAAACAAACTTATATAACTTGGTACCATGCTTCTGTCGCTACAGATTATCCTAAAATCATCATTACTGAACCTAGGATCTTCCTGAATTTTTTTTCTTGCATACTCAACCGTGTTTGTAACCATTAAAAATACTGAGGTATTTTTTAAAGACTTGATAATATAAAAAACATCAAGCATTTCATTTATTAAGTAGTCTGGGCCAAGACTACCAAGATATCCTAAAATAAAATCATCATTATTTAGACTGAGTTTATTTCTTAAGTCCGACTTATCAGAATCTTTTATTTTATTTGGATTAAAATGCTCAAAGTCAGCGCAGCAAGGAATAACAGTAATTGATTTTTTACCATTCTCAGAAATATCATATTTTCTTTGAATATGCTTTTTTGCATTTTCTGTAAGTATTACGTAGCCATCAGAAATTCTATAAATAAATTTTTCAAATAATTTTAAGAATCTGTAAATAAATTTATTCTTTCGTGTATCAATTCTTGAGTCTAGCCAAAAATCCCTTATATCAAATAATAATCTTGGGCCAACAAAAAAGGTAAGTATCTTTACTACTACTCCAATAAAAATACCTGGGTAGCATCTGCAATGAATAATATCAACCTTGTTATGAATAATTGTTTTTACAGAGATGTAAATCATTTTTATGCTCTCCAAGAAAAATCCAAATATTGATGAACTTGGATATCTAATTGGAGTCCAATGAATATTTTTATTATGAGAAAAGGTTTCTCTTAGCAATTTCACATTATTTAAATCTTTTTCTACAGATATAATCCAGAAATCATGCTCTGAACTTGTATCTAGAATATAGGGGAGTATTTGAGATTGCCCAATATGATCAGTGAGTCCATCGTGAGTGATATATATTATTTTCATTGACTATGAACGAATAAAAATAAACATTAAAAATGAAAAAAGAAGTGAAATAATCCAAAAAAGAATTATTTTTATGTTACTAATATTATTTTTTAGAATGAAAATCATCATCAAAACAGAATGCACCAAATAACCTAAAAAAAAGGAGATCAATAGCATTTCATGAATGATTAAGGATAAATCTATTGTGTAAATTATTATCACCGTAGTAACAATAATTATTTCTTTTATGCAATCAGCAAAAGAAAAGCTCTTATATTGTTCATTACTCAAAAGAAAATATGCTGTAATCCATGAAAATACCTGAATTGGGAAAAAGACTATCAGCGACTCCAAGATTACTAATCCCTTAACAAAATCCTGACTGTACAATGAGGTGATAATTAATCCACCAAATGAAGATACTAATAAAGCTACAAAAAATGTAATTGGTAAAAAAATAATCAAATTTTGGAAAAGGAAATTTATTTTTTCTTGATGATCTCTAAATGATGATGACTTTGGAAAAAAATAAACTCTTATGGAACTCATTCCCATTGTTAATATCATTGTAGAGAGTGTAAATGCTGCAACAAACAATGCATATTCATCTGCGCCATACAATCGCAAGAGAACCTGATTGAGTGAAAAAATACATCCGGTGGCAATTATCGGCTGGATAGCAAGACTGATTGAGGTAAGGCTATAAGAGTTGCTTATGATTAATTTAAATTTAGGCCGACCTATATTAAAAGATGATATCAATTCTTTGTAAGATAAAATAATCAAAAATATTATTGAAAAAAATCCGCTTGAAAGACTTAAAAAGACTATTTCATAGGGGTTAGAAGGTTTAATGAAAAAGCATGTTAATAATGTAAGTATTGAACCTACATAACCTAGGCCAATTACCCTCTTGAGCCTAAGTTTTCCATTGTTATACGCAAGAAGGAGTTCATAAAAGCAGGAAATAAGAGAAAGGCCAAAAATAATTCTGAAAGCACCATATTGAGTTTCACTCAGTAGTCCAGAAAAAAACTTTACAAATATAAAGTCAGCAAAAAGGAAATAAAGTACTAAAGAAAAAAGTAATTGAAATAGTATCAAAAACATAATGCTTGATAACAAAAAATTACTCGAATAAATTTGATCCGAATTTGATGCGCGATTGAGAATTACATTTTCAGATCCAAGCTTTAGGATAGATGCAAAAAGAGAATGGAAAGTTTTCGCTATACCAAAAAGAGCGATTCCATATGTGCTTGCATAAACTGCAACAAGTTTATTTGTGATTAAAGAAAAAATCATCCCTAACGAGGTGAAGAAAGTAATTGAACCAGTTTTTATTATGCTATCAAGCTTGGAAATTAGAGGCATTAGGTATCACAAACTCCAGCCTACTTTATTAAGGTAATCTTGATCTCCAACCATATTAGTAACCTTTGGATCAAGCCCTAGCAACTTGATTGAGGTATCATTTTCACTAAATTGATTAAATGACTCAAGAATCCAGCTGCCAAAGCCACCATCGACTAAATGATCTTCAATTACTATAATTTCTGAATAATGCTTCAAGGAATTATATGCCTCTTGCTTCAAATCCATACCCCAAATCGGCATACTTGCAACGTCGTAGTCTTTCTCAAAGAAAGCATGGTTCTCACTTACTGCATACTTTAGGCTTGCTCCAGTAGATAACACTAGTCTGGAAGATTGCTTATCTATTACTTTAATTATTGTGCCTGGATAAATTGAGGAATTTAAAGAACTATGAATGTTATCTTCGCCACCCCTTCCTAATCTTAGATAGGTCGGACCATCATATTCGATAAGTTTTTCGAAGCCTTTATCTAACTCAACAGGGTCGCCCGGTGCAAATATCCTCATATTAGGCATTGACCTCATAAGAGAAAAATCTTGAACAGCATGATGTGAGTAGCCCATATTTCCATAAGATAGGCCACCACCTACCGATACTATTACTACAGGCAGATTATGATAAGCAACATCATTTCTAACTTGTTCTGCGCACCTAAAAGTCGGAAAATTTGCAATTGAGTATACAAAAGGTCTTACTCCCTCAGAAGCTAGTCCCGCAGCTAAACCCATCATATTTTGCTCAGCTACACCTGCATTTATAAAAAGATCAGGGAATTTTTTTTGAAAAGGCTCAATAACGCTAAATCCAAGGTCACCAACTATCAAAACAATGTCTGTTTTGTCAGCACAGTTTATTAATGAATTTATGAACGTATTTCTCAACTCAATATCCTATTTGTTTTAAAGCATTACGGAGTTCTTCATCATTTGGAGGTTTATAGTGCCATAAGACTTCATTCTCCATATAATCTACGCCCTTACCTTTGACAGTTTTAGCAATTATTATTTTTGGTTTTCCAGCACTTTTTTTATTAAAGGCTTGAAGTATTTGATTATGGTCATGACCATCAATTAGGATTACATCGAAACCGAAAGATTCTAACTTTTTATCAAGTGGCTCAAGATTTAGGGTTTTTTCAATTGTGTCTAGACTTTGAAGGTTATTAAAATCAACTATGCATGTTAGATTTTCAAGCTTATGATGAGAAGCAAATAATAAGGCTTCCCAGTTAGAGCCCTCATCCATTTCTCCATCACTCAACATTACAAATGTTTTCCAATCACATTTATGCATTTTGCTAAATAGGGCTTTTCCTACACCAAAGGGAAGACCATGTCCTAGTGCTCCTGTAGAGAATTCAACCCCCGGCACTTTATGACTAATATGAGCCATTAAACTTGAATCATTTTTTCCATAAGTTTTAAGTTGCTCTCGAGATAAGATACCTTTTATCATCAATGCAGCATAAATACCTGCGCAACAGTGACCTTTGCTTAAAATGAATCTATCTCTGTCAGGGTGTTCATAGTTGTTTTTATCTACATTTAAAACGGAGTGATAAAGCACTGAGATCACATCTGCCATTGATAGAACTCCACCAATATGTGATGAATTAGCTGCATTTACCATTTGAAGTGATAAGCCTCTCAAGTGAACAGAGAAATCTTCAGAACTGTTAATTTTCTTGGACGACAGAAACAATTTTTAGCCTCGATTTTTAAAATAATTAATAGTATCTAAGATACCATCTTTTAAAGAAACTTCTGGTAACCAATTTGTTGCCTTAGAAATTTTTGAAATATCTGCCTGTAAATGCATAACCTGATCATCTCGATATTTAACAATACCAAAATTTGGATCAGGAGAGTTTGGTATATGGCCTGAGATACAATTTACTACCTCAGTAAGTGGAACTCCAATTCCAGAGCCGGCGTTAAACTCCCCTTTAATATCATTTTCTACTACCAAAGAAACCAAATTACAAAAATCATCAATGTATAGATAATCCCATATTTGCTCGCATTTAGTTAGCTCTGGAGAAAGTCCCTTTAAGTAATTATTTATTATGTATGGAATAAACCAATTGTCATTATCAAATGGGCCATATAGATTAAAGATTCTTAAGTTTATATACTCAACTCCAGTATTATTAAAATATTCCAGTAATAAGTTATTAATTATCTTTTTTGTCAAACCATACATTGTTGATGGTATTTTATTATCATCTTCAGAAATAATTTTATTAAGCGGTCCGAACTCTGCATGAGAGCCAAAATTAATAAACTTTTTTACGTTTAATTCACTAATACCTTTAAGCAAGCTATTACACATACTAACATTATCAAAAAACTGCCATTTCTGATTTCTCTCCGAGCCAGCCACTCCTCGCCAAGCACAATGTATTATTACGCATTCCTCACGACCAAAATGCTTATTTACAATACTAAAATCTGACCAATCATCTACAATTAAGCGTTTTGTATTTGTGAATTTCTTATTAATTCTAAAAAGGTTTGAATTATTTCGACAAAGATAGATAACTTCATAGCCACTATTACTTAATTTTTTAAGTAATGAGGAACCGAGAAAGCCGGTCGCACCAGTTAACAAAATTTTCATTCTTTTAGAATTTCTAAAATAGATATAATTTGATTATTCTTGTATCCAAGCTTTGATAGTGTTTCTCTAATTTCCTCAAAATAACCAAAGCTAAATACCAAAATAATATCTGCTTTGTTATATAACAATTCATTTACCTCTTTTACAGGAATATTAGATTTTGGCATTAAACAACCATCAAACTTAACATTCATGTCTACCATGTATTCTATATTTGGGGCGTTATTGCATGCCGCTAATGTCATAACACCTCTTCCTCCAGCTCCATAACCGACAATTTTTTTACCTAAACTGAAATTATGACCAAGGAAATTATCAAGTCTATCTATTGAACTATGAATATTTTCAGAAATGGAAAAATATTTTGAAATGTTTTTATATTCAGGAGGTGTGCCAGGAACAGCATTTGAGTCTATATATGCCGGAGAGGATTTCTTGGTAGCTGCAAAGAGGAGAGAATTTGCACGTCTATTTTTAATAGGAACTATATTGAAGTCTATTACTTTAAAGTCAAGTCTTTCCATGACGCTATTAACGGTACTTTCTGTTAAATAAATTGAGTGTTCATGCTCAAAGAGACAAAATTCATTCCTTTCAGCAATAAGCTCTAAATTATGTATTTCTATAACAATGATTCCATTTTTATTAAGTATTTCAGAGGCATTCTTAAGAAATGAAATTGGATCTGGTAAGTGATCGAATGTATAAGAAAGCATTATTGCATCAACCGTCTTAAATTTATCAGGTAAAAGCAGATTAGAGCCATCCTTATAGAGCCCTTGAATACTGCTAATACCCTTATCATCAGCAATTTTGCAGAGTGTGCTTGATGGTTCAAAACCAAGAACATCAAAGCCTATTTTTTTAAAACTTAAAAGCTGCTCTCCATCACCAGAACCTATTTCGAGAACCCTTGGCTTAGAATTATTCATATTAAAAAATTTTTGTTTAATATTTAGAGCCAAAATATCCATAAATTCTCTGGCAAACTGGGAACTTCCTACTGAGTACTGATAATCTTCATAGTAATCATCTACAACCACATCATGCTGTGTCTGAGCTACCATACAGTCGGGGCAATAAAAAACATTAATATCATTTAAAAACTCTTCCGCAGATTCATTTACTGATACAAAATTGTCTGTGAAAGGCATTTGGTCTAGAGTAAGGAACTTGGTAAGTTTAGGATTTGAGCATATTCTGCAGCATGAGAGATTATTAATATGGTATTTCTTCATATGCTTATTGATAGTAATCTTCTATTACTTTAAATGGTTTTTTTCTAAGTGTTGTATCAATTACTGTGTTGAGAGGTTTCAAAAAAACATTTGGCAAAAATGTAAGAAAAATACCTATAAAAGTTCTCAGAGAAAGGATTATAGTTGGTTTTGTTCTTATTGCCCACATGAATGCTTGTCTGGCAAATGATTTATCTCCAGATGACCTAACAGTATGCCACGCAACATTCTCTTTAAACTTTGCGGAATGACTAGTGACAAGATGTAAGTGCTTTCGGTTAAATTTTGTCTCGTGAATAAGCTTTTTTATCATTGTATGGTGAGTTTGGATATTTCTCTTTAGAGCTTTTCCAGTGTTTGTCTTATGATCTCTCATGAACGCTAAGGGTTTTTCTAGATAGAAAAATTTGTATTCCATTGCAAATCTTAAAAACAAACCTTCACCTTCAATAAAAACATCTTCATATGATGGATATTTTTTCCAGCAATCTATTCTAGATAATGGAGAAATTGGATTAATGAACCCATCAAAATAGTTTTTTAACAAATACTCAAAACAATAATCATGCGCATTAGTAACCCTGCCCAAGGACTCAAATTTGTTCTGATCAATTCTGATTACTGGACCGTGAACTACGCCCCACGTATGGTCTAGACTGTCGAGTATTTCAACTTGTGTCTTAATTTTATCATCGTGGTAGTAATCATCTGAATACAAGAATGAAATATATTCTCCTGTTGCAATTTTAATTGCCGCATTACATCTTTTTGTTACTTTTTCATTTTTGTCATAATCCAAGAATATGATCCTTTTATCATCCAGATAATTCTTAATTATTTCCTTCGAATTATCATTTGATCCATTATCACTAATGATTATCTCAAGATTTTGGTAGGTTTGATTTATTACACTTTCAATGGCATCTTTAAGATAAGGCCCTTGATTATAAGAGAGGATTATTACTGTTACTTTGGAAGACATTCTAGGCATTAATTAATGAATGATATGTTTTCTCAATACCATAATCTAAGGAATAATTTGGAGCCCATCCTAATTCTCTTAGCTTTGTAAGATCAGGAATCTTAAACAAAACAGGGCTATCATCATCTTTTTTGTAAGAGCAATTTAAGTCTAATTTAAGAGAATTTTCAATTACATCTTTTAAATTAAAAAAGTTGTGAAGTTCTAAATCATTGCCAAGATTAAATATTTCATCAAACCTCGCGTTATTAATGCATGTGATTAATCCTGTAATGAAGTCCTCAATATAACAAAATGAATTAATATTTTTGGGATTAGATTGTAGTAAGAATAATTGATTATTAATTATGGACTCAAAAATATCGCCGATTAATCTTCCCTCACCCAACCTTAATCCAGGACCATAAGTGTTAAAAGGTCTAAAGATGAGATATTTGTAACCTAATCTTTTTGATTCTTTTAATAATATCTCCTCAGAAATCAATTTAGAAATTGAGTAAGGATTTGAGTCATTAGTTAACTCGCTGCTCACTGCTAAATTCTCTCTTAGTTTGATTCTCTGTGATTGCTGATCATAAACATCACCTGAACTCATATGAACAAAGATTGGTTCCTGGATACCATCATAATTTAAGGTCCCAGTTAGGTTTTTAATTCCCCTTGTATTCGATTCAGCAAGATTTTGATGATCTAATCTTTGATAAAGTGGGCTTGCCGGGCTTGCAAAATTAAAAATTAAATCAAAACTCTTTTCAGGTAAATCTAAATTATTTATGTCTTGTTCAATGAAATTAAAATCTTGTTCTTGATACTTTAATAGGTTTATAGGAAGTCTATTTTTGTTCCTAGCCAACAAGGATATAACTATGTTTGAACTAGAGGATTTTTTCAAGTTAACTAGTTCTTTTGCTAGTGAGGAACCTAGCATTCCTGCTGCACCTGTTATTAAGATATGCTTATTGTCAAGAACAGATGCAAAATTGTCTAATAAAGAGTCTTTATGAATAGGCATTAAAATATTTATTAATTTGACTATGCATTATCTCAATTGATTCGAATGGATCGTCCAAATAAGCTTTATACCACTCTACAACCATTGCAATTGTCTCATTAATATTCATCCTTGGTCTCCAAATAAGATTAGAACTAGCTTTTGAGATATCAAGCGATAAAAGCTGAGCCTCATGAGGATGATCTTTCTTTGAATAATCAACAAAATCTTTATAATTTAGTCCCCACTCTTTAAAAAAGATTTCTATTACCTTCTGAACACTCAAAATATCTTCATATCTAGGGCCAAAATTCCATGACTCATACGGAGAAATTTCCTTATTAAAAAGTTTCTTTGCAACCTCCAAATATCCGCTTAGGGGCTCTAAAACATGTTGCCAGGGTCTGGTTGCTTGTGGATTTCTGAGTAAAGTTTTGTTGTTGTCTCTAATTGCTCTTACTACATCAGGTAACAGTCTATCAGGAGAAAAGTCTCCTCCCCCTATTACATTGCCCGCTCTGACCGAGGAAATTCGAGTATCTGATTTCTCATCAAAAAAAGATTTTTGATAAGATCCTATGATTATCTCTGCAGCAGCCTTGCTTGCACTATAAGGATCATGACCTCCTAAAGGATCGCTTTCCCTATATCCCCATACCCATTCGTTATTTCTATAGCATTTATCAGTCGTAATCATTACAGCAGACTTAATTGTCTTACTCTTCCTAATTCCCTCTAAAACATTTAATGTCCCGAATGAATTGATATCAAATGTTCTTTCTGGGCTAGAGTACGAATCCCTAACGAGTGGCTGCGCAGCTAAATGAAATATAATTTCAAAATCATGATCCGATAAAAGCATTTTAATTTTCTTTGGATCTGATATATCGATATCATGTTCTCCATGAAACATGTCTTTTTTATTTAAGTCATAGAAATCATGGTTATTATTTTCTTTAGAGAAAGAAACACCGTGAACTTCGGCACCGAAATTTTCAAGAATAGCAGATAACCATAGGCCCTTAAAACCAGAGTGACCTGTTACGAGCACACGCTTTTTATCCCAAAAATCATTCATTTGATCAATCAATTATACCAACATCTCTTGTAACTCCATCAATATTGTCTTGACTATTATTTAATATTATTTTCTTACGTCTTAATGATGGCGATATTAAAAAATAAATTGAAGGTGGGATTAAAATTAATAAATTAATGAATAATTTTATAAGGTTTTTTTGAAAGTTATTTCTTAAAGAAATTATTTCTTTAAAACGATTACTATTTATTATTTTTTTTGTATCTGTTTTGAACATCACATGAGAAGTAATAACAACTTTAAAAAAACTTAATTTAGATAATTGTCTAATTGCTATTTTTTTTCCTATATCAGACCTATTTGCTTTTTTTGAGGCATTATAGAAAATCTGACTTCTATTGATAGATAGCTGAAGCCAGTGATGTGGTTTCCAGTCCAATGCTGCTTCTGCAAAAGCCTGTCTAACTATTGGTTTACTAAAAAAAAATGTTGGTTTTCTAAGTGAGTAAAATGCAAGTAAATATAAACTTGGCCAACCCATTAGTTCTTTAAGTGCCGTTGATTGCAAGACTGATGCCAGATCATTTGTAAATACATGGCTCCCAACAAATCCAAACTCCTCAATAGAATTATTAAAAATTTGTTTCATTTTAGGCGCTGAAATTGAGCCATGTTGCAATGAAAGTAATAGATTATGATTAGTTAAATATGAGTTAATAAGAACGTACTTATGTTCCTTATTATTTTTAAGTTCTTTGAGTTTGTTTAAGAGCTCGCTAAAATACTTTTCTTCAATTAAATCATCATCACCAACAATTAATATCCAATAGGATGATGCAATTCTGGTAACATCAATAACGTTTGGTGTACTTCCTAGATTTTTAATTTGTCTAGATATTACCAAGCATTCATTTTTCATGCTGAGGTTTTGGATAAATTGCCAGGTACCATCATCAGAAGAATTATCTGATACGCAAATTTCAAGGTTATATTTATTAGCTAAGTAAATAAGGTTTGGTAGGGACTGTTTTAAATGATTTATTCTATTAAATGTTGGAACGCAAATTGATAGGATTTTTTTGTCCATGTAAATTTATAAAAACTACCAAATTTTCCAAGGCGGATCTTCATGAAATATCTTATTTAAATATTCTCTATCTTTAAGAGTATCCATTGGATGCCAAAATCCATCATGCGGAAATCCAAATAACTTTCCTTCATTTGCCAGTGTTTCAAGTGGGTATTGCTCCCAAATTTCATCATCATCTCTTATTAAAGAAAAAACATCTGGCTCAAGAACAAAAAAACCACCGTTGATCGAGTTACTAGATTCAGGCTTTTCTTCAAAAGATTTTATCTTGTCACCATCAACGATCAACTCTCCAAAGCGACCGGGTGGCTTGACTCTAGTTAAGGTAGCAATTGCTTTATTTTTCTTGTGAAAATTTATTAATTTTGCAAGGTCTATGTTTGATAATCCATCTCCATAAGTCATCATGAACGTTTGATTATCTAAGTACTCTTTTATTCTGCCAAGCCTTCCCCCAGTCATTGTATTTAATCCTGTATCTACAATGGTTACTTTCCAATCCTCAGTTTTATTGTTGAAATATTGAGTATCACCTTTCTTAAAATCTATACTGACATCGCTTTGTGTTAGAGCATAATCAAGGAAGAATTTTTTTATACTCTCTGATTTATATCCACCACAAATTATGAAATCACTAAATCCCTGATGATAAAAAATTTTCATAACATGCCACAAAATTGGCATCCCACCAATTTCTATTAGTGGTTTAGGACGAAATTTGGATTCTTCGGATATTCTTGTTCCAAATCCGCCGGCTAATATAACTACTTTCATAAATAGTTATCTGGAGCAGAAGAAGACTCATCATGAGTTTTATTTCTTATAAAATTAAATAGTGAAATAAGTGAAAAAAAGATCATGGAAAAAATAAAAGTCGTGATAGTAATTTGAGTTCGGTTAGGAAAAAATCTATAAATAGGATAGCTGGGTTCATCTATCACCTTAAATAGATATTCATCTGAACTCTCAACGAACATCAGATTCTGAATTCTCTGCTGAATTAATTGCGCAAGAACTTTTCTAATCTCTAAAATATTTGTACTTTGAATTTGGTTTTCTAAAAAATCAAGAGCTTTCATTGTTTGAGCTCTATCATCTGCTCTAGCATATTCATTTACTCTAAATATAGTTTGTTGGAGCCAATACTGAGCTTTTTCAGCATGCATATTTTTTAGTGAAAGAGTAATTAATTCAGATTTACGGTTATAGCTGATATATAGAAATTGATTATGAAAGTCCTGAAATGCCTTATCAAAGTGAGGTGAACTAAGAGATGAAATCTTATCTTCATCCACATTTTTGTCGGCGTGATAGAAGTCTTTAATATAATTCTTATCAGTGTAAATCTTTTTGAAAAATTCTCTTGAAATTAGTTGTTGATAAGCAATCTCAGCATCAGAAGATCCAGTTGAAACTGCTCCACCTGTAATAGTTTCTAATACTGATGATGAACCACTAGTTTGAGAGCCTTGTGAATTATCTTTATTTAAAGTGATTAGAGCAGTAGAAGAAAATATAGGTGTTACTAATAGTGAATAAATTATTGCAACCAAAGTAACTGCAAATGAGGAAAGAAAAATTGATTTAAAATTCAATCTAAATGCTGTAAAAAAGTCAAAAACAGTAACTTCTCTAAAAGATTTATCAGCCATATTTTTCATTCACGATGAAATTTATTAAATTCATCCCCTCCCAATGCCGACATATTGTATATTATTTTTATTACATTTAATCTTATCAATACAGTTTCTTCCATCAAAAATTACTTTAGTTTTTACTAAATCAAAATCTAAATTCTTAAATTCATCCCACTCGGTAGCAATGACTAATCCAACAGTATTTTTAATTGATTTATATTTTTCATTAAAAATTGTTAGTTTTGAATTGTTTCGAAACTGCTTTAGTATTTCACTTTTTTTGCATACGGGATCATAGATATTTATCTTTTTACAATGTTTAATAAGCCTCTGAACAAGTTTTATTGATTGTGAGTCTCTAAGATCGTTTGTATTAGGTTTAAAAGACATACCCCAGATACAAAGTGAAAAATTTTCAAAAGAAATCTTATTCTCCTTTTTAAACTCTAAAATCTTGTCAACAAAATTTTGTAACTGTAATTCATTCCCATCAAGAGCTGCTTCCAAGATTCCTTCAGGCAATCTTAATTGACTCTTTTTAAAGGATAATGATTGCAAATCTTTTGGAAAACATGACCCTCCGAAACCAATTCCTGAATTTAGAAATTGATCTCCAATTCTAGAATCAGTTCCAAGCCCTAATTTAATTTCTTCAATATCTGCTCCACATCTTTCGGAAATTCTTGAGATTTCATTTATGAAACTAATTTTCGTAGCAAGAAATCCATTAGCAGCATACTTTGTTAATTCGGCTGATTCTGGGCTCATAATCAGGATCTTCTCTTGAAAAGAATCTTTACAATAGATCTCTTTAAATAAATTAATGTCACTTGGATTCCTTGTTCCAAAAACTATTCTTTCAGGATTAAGAAAATCAGATACAGCACTGCCCTCTTTAAGGAATTCAGGGTGAACACAAAGACTAACATTTTTTTTCATTTTTCTTTTATTAACTAAGCTTTCTATTTCCCTAAATGTTCCAATTGGAGCAGTTGATTTAATAATTATTAATGAATCATCTGAAATAACTGAAAGTAATGATTCAATTGAGTTGATAAGATTTTTTTTATAAGGTTTTTTATTAATGAAGGGTGTATCAACACATATTATAAAAACATCATTCTTAGCAACATCATCATAAGAGGAGGTTAGTAAAAGTTTTTTCTTTTTTAATTGTTTTCTCAGTAATTCGGGTAAATCTTTTTCAAATATTAAGGAGTTACCTTTTGTCAGTGATCTAATTTTAGAATTATTTTTATCAAGGATGGTAACTCTATGACCAAAACTTGAAAGGCATACCCCCGTCACCAAACCAACGTAACCTGCACCTATTATTGAAATTTTCATATTTTTGGAGGCTGAAGCCGGAATCGAACCGGCGTAAACGGCTTTGCAGGCCGCTGCATAACCACTCTGCCATCCAGCCCATTTATTATCATTATACTTTGGTGACTTTAAAATATATACTTCAAAGATCTTCGCACATCAAATAATGAATCTTAAAAAAATTAATCTTGACAAGGTGAAAGGCATCCTTATTGATCTAGATGATACTGTTTATAATTATCAAAAATGTCATGATTTTGCACTAGACAAAACTTATAAAATTGCATGTAGTTTGATAAAAAAAGAAATTACTGAAATACATTTTAAAAGACTATATAGAAATTGTAGAAATATTGTAACTGAAAAGCTTAAAGGAACTGGTTCATCTAGATCAAGACTATTAGCATTTCAAATGCTCCTTGAGAAAGTAAAACATAATAATGTAATTGAACATTCGTTAATACTTGAAAAGAACTACTGGGATAATTTCATCAATAAAATGAAGATCGATAAAGAGATGTATTCTTTCCTAGAAAAAATTAATAAATTGAGTATACCTGTTTGTGTTGTAACAGACATGATGTTGGGAGTGCAGATTAAAAAAATTCAAAAACTTAAAATCATTAACTTTATTAATTGTATTGTTACTTCGGAGGAAACCGGTAAAGAGAAACCAGCATCAGAGAATTTTGAACTTGCGTTGAGGAAACTTGGATTAAAGCCCTCTGAAGCAATAATGATAGGTGATTCTAAGAGTAAGGATATTAATGGTGCTACTAAAATTGGGATTAAGGCGTACTTGTTCCAAGCTAGTAAATGATTGGCAATCAATTAGCTAAGTTTCTTATTACAGGCCTAATTAGTACTTTTTTAAACTTTTCTTCATATTATTTGATTCTGCTGCTTGAAATTAATTATCTGATTGCAGCAACAATTGGTTATTTTATTGGTGTTATAGTTGGATTCATTTTAAATAATTTTTGGTCATTTAAAAAACATTCCATATCAAAAAGAACAATTAATAATAAAATTGTTAGATATTTGCTTGTTTACATTTTCAGCCTCATATCTGGATTAATATTGCTTGAGATCCTAGTAGGATATTTATCTTTTTATGAGGTTTCAGCTTATGTAATAATGATAGTTATAACTACTGCAACTAATTACATAGGGTTAAAATTTCTTGTTTTCAATAAATAAACAGTTCAATCATATCCTCCAAGATCAATCTTTAAGATTATTATTCTTTTTGGGCTTATCAATTAAGTTAATTTTTATGATATTTGCTCAATCGCAAGTTATGTCGTCTTATTTTTACCCATTCTTATCTTTTTTTGTTGAAAGTAGTTTTTCAAATCCCTACACATTTTTTTTAGAATCAGATAATAAGGAAGCTTTTCCATATCCTGCTGGAATGCTTTTTTTGCTTGCCATACCGCAAATGATCTCTAGCTTTTTTGATTTAAATCAGGCGTTTGCAATTGGAGTCCTTAAAATTCCTCTTTTATTAGCTGATATAGGAATACTATTAATTATTTCTCAATGGGTTTTAAACAAAAAACACATCTTTTATTTTTTAATTCTTTATTGGTTATCGCCTGTAACCATTTTCATAAGTTATATTCATGGGCAACTGGATGTAATTCCTATTTTCTTTTTAATAGTCTCTCTTAACTTATTATTTAACAAAAAATATCTGAGTTCTGCTGCACTTATTGGTTTTTCATTAGCAACAAAAACTATGATTCTCATATTAATACCGCTTTTATTTTCTTATCTATTTGTCCAAAAATTTAGCTACAGGCAAATCTTTTTATATGGATTGACGTTACTCTCTACATTCATAGTTATTAATCTACCATTCTTTTTTCAGTCAGGATTGTTTGAGGTTGTTTTTCAGAATAGTGAACAAGATAAGTTATTCTCAACTTTTTTAATGGTTGATGATTTAGAGATTTTTATAATACCTTTTATATATTTAATAGTTTTAGTTATTTCTCTAAATATTTTTTCATATAGCAGAGATTTATTCTTGATGTTCATTGGTTTTGCTTTCGCAACAGTGCTATCTTTTGTTATTCCAAGTCCTGGTTGGTACTTTTGGGTCGTGCCGTTTCTTGCTTATTTTTTTTCAAAGTTCTTTTCAAAGGTTCTTATCTTCTTTATTTTACAAATTTGTTACCTTGGGTATTTTGCATCTTCAGGAATCATTAATATACCTTTTCTAGAATTTATAGAATTAAATGAGAGCCTTATGTTTACCCTGATGCAGGCATGCATGGTAATCAATTCTTATTTAATATTTAAATATGGATTCTCTTCATACTCAAATTTAAAATTATTTTCTAAACCCCTTTTAATTGGTATTGGTGGAGACTCGGGATCAGGCAAGACCACACTTGCAAATAATTTAAAGAGTCTAATTGGAAGTGAAAAAACACTTATTCTTAAGGGTGACGATACGCATAAGTGGGAGCGAGGAGATAAGAATTGGGAGAAGATGACTCACCTAAATCCAAAAGCAAACTATTTGTATGAAGATATTAATAATTTGAATAATATCAAAAATGGCAAAGCAATTTACAGGAAAGAATATGATCATCAAAATGGTAAATTCACAGACTATTTAAGATTATCTGCAAAAAATCTTTTAATTTATGAGGGTTTGCATCCATTTTTCTTAAGTCATCAGAGGAAACTTTTTGACATAAAAATTTTCTTAAAACCTCAAGAAGAACTTCAGCTTGATTGGAAAGTTGAAAGAGATGTTGAGGCAAGAGGCCATGACTATAAAAAAGTAATGGATCAAATATCTAAAAGAAAAACTGATAAAAACCTTTACATAGATTCTCAGGCAGAATACTCAGATATTATTCTTAGAGCTTTTAAAATCCAGGATCAAGAGGATGAAATCTTAGATATTGGGTATGAAATGTTTCTTCCAAACTCAATTTATATAGAAAAGATTATAAATGCTTTTGAAAAGTCTGAATCATTGCAAATAGCTCATGAGTATGTTGGTACTGAAAGCCAAAAAATAACACTAATTGGAAAGTCTGAATCAGACTTCTTGAATGATCTTGAAGAAAGGTTGATTCCAGAATTAAGTGAGTTGCAGATTAAAAAAACTTATTGGCCAGATTCACTTTTCAGTGTTGTTTTATTTTTTATTGTTTACTCCATACTCTTCATTTCAAAAGAGGAATTAGAATGAATGGTTTAAATGACTTAGTTAAAATTTCTAACCTTGTTGGAAATAACATCAACTATATTCAAGGAGGTGGTGGTAATACTTCCATAAAACTTAATCATTATGATATGGCAATAAAATCCTCGGGTTCGAAACTAAAGGAAATGACTCTAGAGAATGGAATTTGCAATGTTAATTTTCAGGATATAAATGTTTATCTTGGTGAATTACCAGATAATGATGATTTGTTTTCAAAAAGAATGTCTAGTTTTGCTAATAAAAACCAAAAACCGTCAATAGAGACTGGGTTTCACTCGATGTTGGGTAATTTCGTTATTCATACTCACTCAGTTTTTGTAAATACGCTGCTTTGTGCTATGGAAGGAAAAGAAATGATAGAAAATCTATTTCCAGAATCTATTTGGATTGATTATGCTACGCCAGGATTAGGCATAACTAAGCTTTTGCAATCTCAACTTGAACAAAATCCTCCAAATCTAGAAAGTGGTCTCACAATATTCCTTCAAAATCATGGTGTAATTATTTCTGGGCAATCAGGAGATTCAGCTTACACACTCCATGAAGAAGTTAATAACAAGGTTAGATACGAGTTTAATCTTCCGAAATTTAATATTGGAGACGAGTCTAATTATTTTACTGAAGAAACTCTTTTTCCAGATCAAGCAGTATTTGACCAAAATTCTAATAATTCGTCTGCTCATGAAAATTTATTAGCAGCTAGGTACATAGTTGATGCGATTAGATCAATCGGTTTAACACCAAATTTCCTTGAAAAAGATGAGGTTAATAAATTAAGAAATCTTGAGTCTGAAAAGTTTAGAGTAAACATTGATGGAAATAATCAAACATAGAATCAATCTAAGAGAGGATTTGGCTTCTTTGAGTGATGAATATGGTGCTGAAATTGATATTAGGTATCATAATAATGAATTAGTATTGCATCATGACCCATTCAATCATCATAATGATAAGGATCTTCTAACTCTCGAGGAGTTCTTATCAAATTGGCAAAATAATAAGACCTTAATATTTAATATAAAATCTGAGGGAATTGAGAATAAATGCATTGAATTGGCTAATAAATACAATATAAAAAAATGGTTTTTTCTTGATTTATCAATGCCTTACTTTGTGAAATATATAAATATTCTTAGATTAGAGAAAAATAAAGGCTTTAATAGAGATAATCTTGCAGTTAGATTTTCAGATGAAGAGCCCATAGAGTACTGTAAAAATTTTCTTGATGAGGTTTCTTGGGTTTGGATTGATTACTTTCATTTACATCCGTTAAACGACATAACATATAAAATTTTTAAAGATCATAAATCTAAAATTTGTTTAGTGTCTCCTGAGCTGCAAGGGAAAGATCCCAAAGAAATAGCAGTACTTAGAAAAAATTTTATAGACTTTAAAATTGATGCGGTCTGTACAAAATATCCGGATTTATGGATCTCTAAAGAATGAATTTAATAATTCCATTAACAGGAAATGGCAGTCGTTTTAAAGTTGCTGGTTACAAAAGACTCAAACCCTTTATAAAAATACATGATATAGAAATGATATGTTGGGTGAGGTCAATGTTCCCAAAAGATGTCAATACAATACTAATATGCAGAAAAGAACATTATGACAAATACTTGTATGTTAGAAATACTCTCAAGAATCTTATTGGTAAAAATATTATCCTTAAAATTGATGATTGGAAAAAAAGAGGTCCTGCATTTGATGTATTAAATGATTTACCAATTGATAGAGATGAGGAAGTCCTGATCTCGTATTGCGATTACTTCATGAAGTGGTCATATAAAAAATTTGCTCATCAGATAAAATCAAGAAAACCTGATGGAGCTATACCATGTTATTCAGGGTTTCATCCGCATCTTTTTAGAAAATCAAATCTTTATGCTTCATGTAAGGTTGATAAGCAAAACTATTTAAAAGAAATTAAAGAGAAGCATCAATTCAATGATGATAAAAAAAATGATCTATATTCTCCAGGTGTTTATTACTTTAAAAGTTATAAAATTATGGAGCATTACGTTACTCAAATGATTAATAATAAAGATCATATTAATTCTGAGTATTATCTAAGTCTTCCATACAACTACATGGTTAATGATGGCTTAAAAGTTTGGTGCCCTCATGATGTTAAATACTTTTGCCAGTGGGGTACTCCTCATGATTTAGAGGAATATTTGTATTGGAATAAATGTATAGGGGGATGGAAATGATTGTTTTGATGCCAATAGGGGGTAAAAGTTCTCGATTCAAAAATGCAGGATATAAAATTAATAAATCAATAATGCCTGTAACCGATAGATTCACTGGAAAAAAAATATTGATGACTTTAGCAGCTCTTAAAGATATACCCTGGTTGCAAAAAAAAAGTACTCAATTGATATGTGTTGGAACTCATGAACATAAACATAACGGATTAGAAAAAAAGATATGCAACTCATATCCTGGGACAATATTTATTTACGACTTTGTTCAACTAGATCAAGCATATGGTTGTTTTTTAGCAAGAACACTATTGCATAATAATGATGAGCTGTTCATAGGGGCTTGTGATAATGGTTTTGATATAGACTTAAATGTATTTGAGAAATTTAAAAAGTCCTATGATGCAATTATGATCAGTCATACAAATGATACAAATATTGAAAATAATCCAAATGCTCATAGTTGGGCATTACTCAACAAACAGAGAAATCAAATAAAAAAAATTTCTCTAAAGAAAACCGTTAGTAAAAATTTTATGCAAGATCATGCAACTACAGGAATGTTCTGGTTTAAAAATAGCTCAATATTTGTTGAGAAACTAGAGAAAATGATAGGCAATAAAGATACGCTTAATGGAAAATATTATCTTGATAATTTATTAAATTACTATGTCAGGGATGGATCGCGAGTTGGATTCTTTGATGTTAACTACGTTTGTTGGGGAACACCAGATGACTATGAACAATATGAAAATACTCTCACCTACTGGAAAAAGTTTAAGTGATCCAACTTTCAATAGTTTTTCCAGTATTTAATGAAGCAAAGAATTTGCCACACCTAATTAATTCAATTAATAACGCTTCTGATAATAATTTCTCAACTGAGTTCATTTTTGTTGATGGTGGTTCATCAGATGGTAGCAGAGAATTACTTGATAATATCTCTAAAGAAAATCTCTCAATTAAGCTTGTTTGTTCAAATAATTCAAGAGGTTACGGTTACGACATTATTGAGGGACTCAATCACGCCAGTGGGGATATTCTTGCATGGACACATGCAGATCTTCAAACTGATATTAATGATGTCTTTAGGGCAGTTAGTAAATTAGGCTCACAAACAAGAACTATAGTTAAAGGTAACAGAATTCGCAGAAATATACTAGATAAGTTATTTTCATTGTTAATGGAATGGTATGTTTTCTTTAAGCTTGGTGTTAAGTTAGACGAAATTAACGCACAACCTAAGGTATTTAGACGCAATTTTTATCATAATTTGCTAAAAAAAAATGCGCCAGATGACTTCTCTTTAGATTTATATCTTCTTTTGGTGGCTAAGAAAAGGGGGTATAAAATTCAAAATATACCTGTTTCATTTCACAAAAGATTATTTGGTATTGCAAAAGGTGGCGGCAGTTTAAAAGGGAAATTTCCGCTTATTAAAAGAACCATCTCTTATATAAACAAAACTAAGGTCTAACTCACTTTGATATGGCCTAATACATTTTTTGTATAATCAAGTCCTGTTTTCACTGTTATTAACATACTCATAAAAAGTATAAAATTTGATAAAAATATTCCTAACTGAAATTGTATTGCGAAGGTAATAAAAAAAGTGGCAATCCCGATGAATTGAACTGCGGTTTTTATCTTAGCAAGATATGTTACTTTTGTAATATCATCAGAAAATCTCTTTACGCTAAACTCCCTAAGTCCAGATACCCAAAACTCCCTAATAATAATTATCAAGCACACCAAATTTAAAAAACTTTCATTTGCAATTATCATTATTGCAAAAAGAGAAGATACAAGTAATATCTTATCAGCAATTGGATCAAGAATTTTTCCCAAATCGGATTCAAGATTAAATCGTCGAGCAAGTATGCCATCAAGATAATCAGTTATAGCGGCGAAAATAAATATCCAAAAACTTAGCAAAAAAGCATCAAGAAATGCAGAAAAGCAGAAAATCAACGGGCCACTTATTACCCTAAAATAAGTTAAGTTCATTATAAAGTTTTTCATCTCTTCTTTAGCTTTATGATCTCTTTCGCAATTCCCTTCGAGACCCCCTTCACACTTATAAGATCACATTCAGTAGCGTTTAGGATAACATTAATGGATTTAAATCTTTCAAAAAGTCTTTGTTTAGTTTTTGGACCTAAACCCTTAATGGAATCAAGGATTGAATTTCGTACATTTTTAAGTTTTGCTATCCTATTTGCTTTTATAGCAAATCTATGAGCCTCATCCCTTGCTTTTCTTAATAGACTGAAGAGTTTAGAATTTGTTTTTATAGATTCTTGGCCATCCATTGAATATACACTCTCAGTGAGAAGCTTTCTCTTGGAACCTTTCTCAATTGCTAAAACCAGAACATCTCTATTCTTCATGAGTGGGACGATTGCATTCAATTGAGCTTTCCCACCATCAACTAAAATAATACTTGGATTTTCTTCTTTTTTTTCTAATCTTTTATTAATTGCAAAAGTTATAGATCCTATGTCATTACCACCTAATTCTTTTGGAATGTCATATGCACGATAAAGTTTTTTATCGAGGCCCTTAATGCTTAACCTTACAATTCCAGCCTTTGGATTCGCGCCTGAATGATGACTGATATCAATACAATCTAAAGTTGGATTTGTAATATCTAAATTGAATTTTTGAATTAGCTCATCAAAGGCCTGCTTCATTGTAGGCTCTCTATTTTCTGAATTTATTAGAGTTTGTTTTGAGTTTAACTTTGCTAAATCTAAAAAGCTTTTACTGCCCTTTGGTGCTTTTATTAAGATATTAACACTGGTTTTATAAATCTTTTCAAGCGCTTCTTGTAATAGTCCTCTCTCCAGAATTTTATTAGCAATTAATATCTTGCTTGGGATTTGATTCTTATTTGAGTAATTATGGAAAAGCGCTCTTCTAAAAACACTATCTGTTTCTGAGGATAAATCTGAATTGATTAGGTAAGTTTTAGTAGATCTTACCCTTCCATCTCTAACAGAAATTTTTGCTAAACCAGTTTTATCTTCAAAGGAGCCATGCCAAATATCAATATCTAATGGGTGAATGTTTATTGATGTCTCATCTTCGAGTGAGATTATACTTTCTAATCTCTTTTTATATCTATCAGCTTCTTCGAATTGAAGTTGCTCTGAATGTCTATGCATTTTTTCTTTAAGCATTTTTTTTACATGTTTTTTTTCACTAGTTAGATATCTCTTAGCAGATAATATATCTTCAGCATAGTCAGATTTACTTATTAATTTGACGCATGGTGCGCTGCAGCGTTTCATTTGAAATTCAATGCAAGGCCTAGATCTATTGCTAAATGTGCTATTTGAGCAATTCCGTATCTTAAAAACTTTTTGTAACTCTTTAATCTGATTACGAACTAGCCTTGCATTAGTATATGGTCCAAAAAAATTTTCGTTGGTTGCCTGCTTGCTTCTTTTTAATTGAATTTGTGGAAAATGGTGTTTGTCCGAAAAATAAATAAATGGATAGGTTTTGTCATCTCTTAAAAGAATATTGAACTTAGGTTTATATTCTTTTATAAGTTGTTGCTCTAGTATTAAAGCTTCGGCCTCTGAATGCGTTGCAAATGTTTCTACTTTTATAGCTTGCTTTTTAATTTGTTCAGTTTTTCTGTCTTTAATTGCTGGAGTGAAATAAGATCTGACTCTTTTATTCAAATCTTTTGCTTTGCCAATATAAATGATCTGTGATTTATCAAAAAACTGATATACTCCTGGCTTGTTAGGGACATGTGATAAGTCTTGAATCATTAGATAATTATATAGAGCTATTTATCTAAAATTTTCTTAGCAACTTTCTTGCCTGCATTTACACCAAATTGATCAAAAGGATTAATTTGAAGCATAGCAGCAGTAACAAACACTCTATATTCCCAAAAAGCTATAAGAGAACCCAGTGAAAAAAGATCTAACTTATCTAATGAGAAAAAATTTCCTCCAATATTACTATTGGTAGCATCCATCCCTTTTTTGAATTTAATCTTTCCTGATAGTAGCTTGAATTGCCCTTCAGCTTGAGAATTTAACAGTGCTGAGTGGCTGCTTAGGCTTGCAATAAAATCACCTGAGGTTTCAGAAGTTCCTTGATGTAAGAGTTGGAAATAAGAATGTTGAGCTGTTGGGCCAAACCCACCGTAAATAGTTTGGCCTGTATACGTGAATATTGATTCAGGATTATTTGGTTTTCCAAGAGATTCCATTTCAAGTTGCTGAAGATAATTTGTTATAGATCTTAGCTTCCAGTTATATGAAAGAATAACTCTGTTTTTTTTAGCCATGAAGTTATGAGACCAAATATCATTAAAAACAATATTTTTAAGAGCACTTTTTACAGTTGACTTTATTTGAATATTATTA
>MDTD01130125.1_pt1 | contig 44020 bp, 44 predicted proteins | sample 811221 | NCBI WGS metagenome assembly MDTD01 (sample SAMN05326646, study PRJNA326480) | marine metagenome | isolation source: seawater | place: Pacific Ocean: South West | collected 2011 | reverse complement strand
TCTAGGGCGTGTCTCATAAAGGCTGAGTGGTCTGGCTGAAACTCTGAAGGGGTGTCGCGTTTCCAGCTCCTCTCGGATGATCAGTGGGCGTTGATCGCGCCGTTCCTCCCGTCCCGGACGGGCCGCCAGGGTCGCCCGTTCTCGGACGCGAGGATGATCGTGGAGGGCATCATCTATCGGTATCGGTGCGGGATCGCGTGGCGCGATCTGCCGCGGGAGTTCGGCCCCTGGCAGACGGTGTGGCGATGGCATCGCAACCTCGCCGGCGACGGCACCTGGGACCGGATCCATCAGAGACTGCTCGCTGCGGCAGACCAGGACGGGAAGATCGGCTGGACGGTATCGGTGGACTCCACGATTGCTCGTGCGCATCAGCACGCGACCAACCTCACGCGCCTCACAGGGGGCTGGATCGAATTACACGAATCCGGCCGTCGAGCCGCCTGATCACGCGATCGGACGCTCCCGCGGCGGACTGTCGACGAAGATCCACCAGCTCGTCGACGACCACGGCCTCCCCCTGGTGATCGCGGTCGCACCCGGCCAGTCTGGCGACGCGCCCGCGTTGCTGCCGCTGTTGTCCAGGCTTCGGGTCGCGCGGCCGGTCGGGCGTCCGCGCACGCGCCCGGACGCGGTCCGTGGCGACAAGGCGTATTCCTCACGAGCGATCCGCAGTCACTTGCGCGACCGCGGCATCCGCGCCGTGATCCCGCAACCGCGCGACCAGCAGGCGCACCGGAAACGACGCGGGTCGCGCGGAGGGCGACCGCCTGGATTCGACGCGGTCGACTACAAGGGACGTAACGTCGTGGAGCGGCGCTTCTGCGACGTCAAGCAATGGCGGGGGCTGGCGACCCGCTACGACAAGCTCGCGGTTGTCTTCCGCGCCGCGGTGGTGCTCAACGCGGTGATCGCCTGGAGCCAACGATGTTTATGAGACACGCCCTAATACTACAGTCGCGTTTATGGCGTGTGTCCGCGGCGTAGATAATGGTGTCGTCGGGCGGTGTGTTGGTGTTTTCGGCGCCAGCGTGACCGGTGGAGCACTCGCGCGGGGTCGGCGGGCGCATTCAGCACGAGCGCGGCGATGAGGTGTCGGATCTCGGGCAGGCTCAGCTCGACGAGGTCTCCGTCTTTGTCTCCTCGAGCCCCCTTTTTGACCGGGTGACGGTGAGGAAGGCGTGGGCGAGCATGGAGAGCGTGATGTGCCGGTACCAGCCGGTGTACTGCCGGACTTGGTAGTGGTCCAGCCCGGTCTGCCCTTTCGCCGTTTGGAAGGTCTCCTCGATCGCCCATCTCGCGCCGGCGACGCGGACCAGCTCGCCCAAGGCGACGCGCTTGGGGCCGTGGCAGAGGTAGTACGCGAGCTCTGACGGGTCGGTGAGGCTGCGGCGGGCGAGGAGCCAGTACTCGGCATCCGGGTCGCGTTCCCCGTTGATCCGGGCGCGTGCCCACGCGTATCGGCGGTCGCCTTTCAAGCCCGCGCCGGCGGACCTGGTCCGCCACGCCGTGGCTGGGAGCTCGCCGATGAGCGCGTCGGCGCGGTACTCCTTCCCGAGGATCGACACGGTGGTCTTCGCGATCACCCGCTGGCTGGACGGCACGGCGAGCACGTACGACATCCCGCGATCCTCGAGCGCCTTGCGGAGCCGGTAGTACTGGCCGTAGACGGCGTCGCCAGTCACCCATGATGCGGGGACGTCGGCATCGATCGCGCGGGCCAGCATGCCCATCGCGAGCTCCGGCTTCGTCTGAAACCCGCGCTCCTTCGGGACACCGGCGCGGGCGCAGCGGGCACGGTCCTCGGTCCACGTCTTCGGCAGATACAGCTCCCGATCCAGGAACGTCCGGCCCGTGGGTGTCGAGTACGTCAGGAAGACGCCGACCTGCGCATTCTCGATCCGTCCCGCCGTGCCCGTGTACTGCCTGGCCACGCCCGCGGACCGGTCACCCTTCTTCAAGAACCCGGTCTCATCGACGATCAGGATTCCGGCACGGTCGCCGAGGTGCTCGACCACGTAGGAGCGGAGATCGTCACGGACCAGGTCGGGATCCCAGTCCGTGGTCGACAACAGCCGCTGCATCGGATCCGGCGTCACCTGACCGGCGTGCTCCGACAGCGTCCACGAGTTCTTCCGCTCCTGCTCCGACAGCAGCCCTCGCACATACGCGACAGCGTTCCGGCGCGGCTCCGAACGAGCGAACCGCGGCCCGATCAGACCAGCGACCTCATCCAGCTCCGCCGCCCACTCCCGCACATCCGCCACACCAATATCGTCACCCACCGCCAAGGGTTAACACGATCATCACCCACAACGGCGCCAACGCGCCGCACCACGCGAAATAAACGCGACTGTAGTACTAAGGCCACAGCAGGACTTCGTTGTCATCGACGGGGCGTCTCCAGGTCTGCGCAGCTGGACTTCTCGGTGGCATTCGATGGTGCTTCTCAGCGACGCCCGTCACAGCGCTCTGCCGAGCCTGCCCTTCCTGGGCGACCAACGGCGTCGGCCGCGTGTCGACGAGATGATCGAGTACCTGAGCTACGTCGAAGGCGATCTCGGCGTGAAGACCGTCTGGGGTGTGCGCGCGGCAGGCGTGGAGCGGCGCGGGTCCGGCTCGGTCCTGCACTTGTCGACCACGGAAGGTGAGGTGCAGACTCGCAACGTCGTGTGTGCGACCGGCGCATCCGCGCATCCGCGCATCCCGACATGGGTAGCGGATCTTCGGGTGCCCGGAGTCGTGTTGCATAGCAGCGAGTACTTGTATCCGCGTCAGGTACTTACGAGCGATGTGCTGATCGTCGGCGGCGGAAACAGCGGTGTTCAGTTGGCTCGCGAACTCGCGCCTTCGCACGCGGTGACCCTGGCTGTGCGCACGCCTCGCCGGCACCAGCCGGCAGCGCGCTACCTGCGCAGACAGTTCCTTGCTCGAGGTCCGCGACCGGAGCCGGTGTTCGAGGATAGCTACGAGCAGCTGCGTGACGCTGGGGTGAGGATCTGCCCTGCAGTGGCAAAGGCCGGGAAGAGCAGCGTCACCTTCGTCGACGGAACAGTGACGACTCCGAGCTCCGTGATCCTCGCCACCGGATTCGATCCCGGAGACGATTGGCTGCCGGACAGCGCCCGGATCGATCCTCCCCAGCGGGCCATGACCGGGATACCGGGCTTGTTCGTCGCCGGGATCCCCCAGTACGGCGGCAGGGGCTCCGACACCATCGCGGGGGTCTGGCGGGATGCCACGGCCATCGCCCGCCGCATCATCGAACGCCCGTGAAGAAAGCAGAACTCATGACATCCATCCGCCGCCGAAGGCTCTCGGCCTCTCGAACGTCGAGCAAGCGGCGCCGTGGTTTCGCCGCGTCCGCCAGCCTGTCTGCTCTGCTGGTCATCGGCGGAGCCGTTCTCGGCACGGCGAGTCCCGCCGCTGCTCACGATGAGCTGCTCTCCACCTACCCCGAGGCATCCGCGACCGTACCTGGCGCCCCGGCGGAGATCTCCCTCACCTTCACGGGCGAGCTACAGACGCTCGAGGGTGCCACGGTGATCGAGGTCATCGCAGAAGACGGCAGCAGCCTCGTCGACGGCGCTCCCGAGGTCCTCGAGGCGACGGTCACGCAGAACCTGTCCGACCAGCTGGTCGTCGGAGAGGTCACGGTGAGGTGGCGGGTGGTGTCCAGTGACGGACACCCGATCAGCGACGAGTACACGTTCACGGTGGAGACGACGGGGACGCCGACGAGCAGCCCCACGCCGACGAGCAGCCCATCCCCATCGGAGGAGAACACGGAGACCACGGCGCCGGCCGCGACGCCGACCGCCGAGTCCGGCTACGGCGACATCCACAGCCAACCGAGCACGGATCTCGATGCGCTTCCCATCCTGGTCGTCGCCGGGGGAGCGGCGCTCCTGGGCAGCGCAGCACTCCTGATGTTCATGGCCGGTCGCGATCGGCGCCGTCGGGATCGGGCGGCACAGCAGAAGAAGGAGAATGCCGATGAGTCCTAACCGGCCAAGACACCTCGCGGTCGCCGCCATTGTGGCGGCGGGGATCGTGGTGATCGATCAGGCCACGAAGGCGGCCGCACTCGCGACGTTGAGCGAGGAGACGCGGATCCCGCTCCTGGGCGACCTGTTCGGTCTCCAGCTCGCGTTCAATCCGGGGGCGATCCTCTCCCTCGGGTCCGGATTCACCGGTGTGCTCACCCTGGTCGGAGCGGGTGCGGTGGTCTGGCTGATCATCGCCGCGCTCCGTGCACGCACGGCTGGGCTCGCGGTGGCGTTCGGGTTCATCCTGGGCGGGGCGCTCGGGAACCTGATCGACCGGCTGTTCTCACCGCCCGGCTTCGGGGTCGGGCACGTCACCGACTTCCTCGCCTACGGGACCCTGTTCATCGGGAACCTCGCCGACGTCGCGCTCGGCATCGGCGTCATCCTCCTTCTCGGCATCACCTGGACCCGGCGGCGCAAGGTCGAGCTGGCTCCTTCGGCACGAGTGGAAGCAGGTGCCGCATGAGCGCGAAACAACGCACGCCGTCCACCTTCCAGCGCAACGCGCTCGCACCGGGGCTGCTCGCGGCAGCGGTGCTCTTCACCGCTCCGTTGTGGACCGGGGCCGGCCTGTTCCAGGTGGTGCTGTTCGTCACAGCGATCCTCGCGGCGATCGTGGCCTGGTTCGCGGGGCAGGCGCGCCAATGGTGGTGGATCCCGGTATTCGTCGCGGTCCTCGTACTGTGGAACCCGGTCGTGCCCTTCCCGTTCACGGGGCCGGTCTGGGCGGCGGCGCAGCCGGCCGCAGCCATCGTCTTCCTGGTCGCGGGGGCACTGATCAAGGTGCGTCGCACATGATCCGCCGGATGATCGCCGCAGCCACAGCAGTGCTCCTGGGCGTCGCCCTGACGGGGTGCTCCGCGAACGACTCCCTGGCGCAGCAATATCAGGAGGGGAACGAGAAGGGGTACATCGCCGGAGACTTCCGCGTCGTGGAGATCGCGGCGGGGGAGCGGGGCGACCCGGTCGTCTTCGAGGGCGTCACCGAGACCGGGGAGACGGTCTCCAGCGACGACTACCGCGGCGAGGTGCTGGTGGTGAACTTCTGGTACGCCGCCTGCGGGCCGTGCATCGTCGAAGCGCCGCTGCTCGAGGAGGTGTGGCAGGAGTACCAGGACCAGGGCGTGTCGTTCCTCGGAGTGAACACCTACGATCAGCCCGCCACGGCGCTCTCCTTCGCTCGGGACAACAACGTCACCTACCCCAGCGTGATCGACGTCAACGACGGCAAGGTCAAGCTGGCATTCGCGCAGGTCACCCCGATCCAGGCGACTCCGACAACGCTCGTGGTCGACAAGGAGGGGCGGGTCGCCGCGCGCATCATCGGGCAGCTGCAGAGCGCATCCATCCTGTCGACCCTCGTCCGCGACGCTCTCGGGGAATTGCCATGAACCCCGGCGATCTCGTCGCCGACGGGGCGCTGTGGGTCGCGATCCCCATCGCGGTCCTTGCGGGGCTGATCTCCTTCGTGTCCCCGTGCGTGCTGCCGCTGGTGCCCGGATACCTCGGATATCTGGGCGGCGCCTCGAGCGCCACCGCGGTCGGGGGCGCCTCGACCCGCACGGCGACGGCGGAGCGCACGCGGCTGCTGCTGGGAGTGACGCTTTTCATCGCCGGGTTCACCGTCGTGTTCGTCACCGTGACGATCCTGGGCGGAACGTTCGGGTTGTTGCTGCTGCAGTACGCGAACGTCCTGACCCGTGTGTTCGGCGTCGTGGTGATCATCCTCGGCCTGGTGTTCATCGGGTTCTTCGGCGTCGCGCAGCGCACCGTCCGTCCGCGCATGCAGTCCCGTGCCGGGCTGCTCGGCGCGCCGCTGCTCGGGTTCGCGCTCGGCGTCGGGTGGACACCGTGCATCGGCCCGACGCTCGCGGCGATCCTGTCGGTCTCCTGGAACCTCGGCGACCCGGCCCGTGCGGGCCTGCTGGGCCTGGCCTATTCGCTCGGGCTCGGTCTGCCCTTCCTCGTGCTCGCCCTCGGCTGGGGGTGGGCGTCCCGGTCGGTCGCGTTCCTGCGCCGCCACATCCGCACCCTGAACATCGTCGGCGGGGGAGTGCTCGTGCTCCTCGGCGTCCTGATGGTGACCGGGCTGTGGACCGCGCTGATGTCCGCCCTCCAGCAGGTGGTGATCAATGTCCCCCTCCCGCTCTGAGACCGCCACCGACGCGCCCGTCGACCCCCTGCGCCCCGACGACCACGCCGACGGCAACGATTCCGGTATCGCCCAGCCGGCGCTGGGGATCGTGGGATGGGCGAGATGGGCGTGGCGTCAGCTGACCAGCATGCGCACCGCTCTGCTGCTGTTGCTCCTGCTGGCAGTCGCCGCCGTGCCCGGATCGCTGTTCCCGCAGCGCAGCGCCGACCCCAACGGGGTGATCCAGTGGCAGCGTGACAACCCCGAGGCCTATCCCATCGTGGATGCCATCGGGCTGTTCGACGTATACCTGTCGCCGTGGTTCTCGGCGATCTACCTGCTGCTGTTCGCCTCGCTGATTGGATGCGTTACCCCGCGCACGAAGCACCACTACAAGGCCCTGCGATCCCAGCCGCCCCGCACGCCGGTGCGGCTGTCCCGGCTCGATGACTACGAGGAGCGCACCGTCCCGGCCGCCGACCCCGCGAGCCAGGCGCGAGAGGCCGTCGACGTCGCCGAGCGGCAGTTGCGCCGTGCCGGCTACCGGGTGCACCGCTACGACGGCCGCGGATGGCTCTCCGTGTCCGCCGAACGCGGGTACCTGCGCGAGACCGGCAATCTCGTCTTCCACACGGCGCTGATCGGCGTGCTCGTCTCGGTCGGTCTGGGAGGCGGGTTCTCCTACACGGGCCAGCGGGTCGTCGTCGAGGGCACCACCTTCGTCAACGCCCTCAGCGACTACTCCTCGTTCGACGCCGGCCGGTTCATCGACGGGACCGGTCTCGCCCCGTACTCGCTCACCCTCGACGAGTTCCAGGTCACGTATCAGCGGCCGGGCACGCCGGGGGCCGGGCAGGCAGGGGACTTCTCCGCCGACGTCACCGTCCGCATCCCCGGTGAGGAGGATCGGACCGAGAGCGTGATCGTGAACTATCCCATCTCCGTCGCCGGCGACCGCATCCACCTGCTCGGCAACGGCTACGCCCCCACGATCACCGTGCGCGACGCGGCTGGCGAGCTCGTGTACACCGAGTCGCAGCCGTTCCTCCCGCAGGACTCGAACATGACCTCCCTCGGGATCATCAAGATCCCCGACGGGCTGCCCGAGCAGGTCGGCCTGGTCGGGTTCTTCTACCCCACCGCGGGCGTGCTGGACTCCGGCGCCTACACCTCCATCTACGGCGACGTCGTCAACCCGCTGCTCACCTTCAACGTGTACAGCGGCGACCTCGGCATCGACGACGGAACCCCGCGATCGGTGTACACCCTCGAGACCGACGGCCTCACCCAGCACACCGGCGGTCAGACCGGAGTCGACTCCATCGAGCTGACGCCGGGGGAGACCGCGGAGCTGCCGAACGGATGGGGCACCGTCACCTGGGAGATCGCGTCGCCCGAGGATCCGGTCAAGCGATTCGCGTCGCTGCAGATCCAGCGCGACCCGACCGCCGGATGGGTGCTGGCCTTCTCGATCCTCGCGATGCTCGGCCTCTTCGCCGGGCTCTTCGTGCCCCGACGCCGCGTCTGGGTCAAAGCCCACCCGACCGACGAGGGCGTCCGCCTCGAGTACGCGGGACTGGCCCGCGGCGAAGACCCCACCCTCCGCAAAGCCGTCGTCGACATCGCCGACACCCACACGGAGGCGCTCACCGGCGTCTCCGACCCATCCCCAGAGAAGGAGAGAACCGATGAACTGCCCCGTTGACGGCACGACGCTCCTGGTCACCGACCGTTCCGGCGTCGAGATCGACTACTGCCCGCAATGCCGTGGCGTGTGGCTGGACCGCGGTGAGCTCGACAAGATCATCGACCGCTCATCCGGCTACCAGGCCCCGGACTACCCCGAAGACGAGCATCGCCGCTCCCGGCATGACCGCGGCGGCAAGAGACGACGCGAGGGCTTCCTCGGCGATCTCTTCGACTTCTGAGCCCGCCGACCGATGACACGCCATGAACGACTGGATTTCCGACACACCGCCGACGCTGGAGGCGTTCCTCACGCCGATCCTGCCGCCGGTTCCGGTGCTGCCGGTGCTCGGTCTGCTCATGGCCGTGATGTACCTGGCCGGCGCCATCCGGCTCTGGCGTCAGGGACGGCGGTGGTCGGTCGCCCGCACGGTGTGCTTCCTCCTCGGATGCATCGTCCTGGTCGCCGTGACCGGCCTGGCGGTCGAGGGATACGGGTACCTGCTGTTCTCGGTCTTCATGTTCCAGCAGCTCACCCTGATGATGGCCATCCCGCCGCTGCTCGTGCTCGGCTCCCCAGGCACACTGCTGCTGCGCGCCACCCCGCATCGCGGCCTCGGGCGAGTGATCCTCCGCCTCGCCCTGGCCGGGCTGCGCAGCCGCATCGCACGATGGGCGCTGAGCCCCTGGATCGCGATGCCGCTGTTCCTGATGTCCTTCTACGGCTTCTACCTTGGAGGTCTCGCCGACCCGATCCTGCAGACCCCTGGCGGGCATCCGCTGCTCGAGATCGCCTTCCTGGCAGCCGGCGTGCTATTCACAATCCCGATCCTGTCCAACGACCCGCTCCCGGTGCGGATGACGTACCCCGGCCGGGCGATGGACCTGTTCGCCGAAGCAGCTCTGCACGCGTTCTTCGGCGTGTTCCTGATGATGAGCCCGACGCTGTTCGTCGAGACCTTCGCCGGCCCCACGACGGCGCTGGGCATCGATCCGCTGGACGATCAGTGGCTCGCCGGCGCCCTGGCCTGGTCCTACGGAGAAGGCCCCACCGTGGTCATGCTCCTCTACGTCATGCACCGGTGGTTCCGTGATGACACCGCCCGTGCCGCCAAAGCCGACAAGTACGCCGACGCCCACGGCGATCCCGAGCTCGACGCCTACAACGCCTATCTCGATGCCCTCCGCAAGAAGGACACCTGACCGATGCACCCGACCTTGACACCAGCCGCGGCCGTCGCCACGCCCGCCGGCGGGGCGTCGTCCTCCCCGCCGAGCGGGCTTCCGCTCTGGGCAGCGGTCCCCGCCGCGATCATCGGAGGACTCGCCCTGAGCCTCGCCTCGCCGCCAGTCGGATGGTGGCCGCTGGCGCTGCTCAGCGTGACTCTGGCGCTGATCACCCTCGTCGGCCGGAGCATCGGCGGGGCACTGCTGGTCGGCGCCGCCTTCGGGGGAGTGTTCTTCTTCACCCACCTGATCTGGGTGGGGGAGTTCCTCGGCCCCCTCCCGTGGATCGCCCTCGCCGGCCTCGAGACAATCCTGTTCAGCACCGGCGCCGTCCTGATCACGCTCGCCTACCGGTGGACGGCGCGGTTCCCGCACCGGGGCACGGCGCAGCTGGTCGCGATTCCCCTCCTGGTGGCCGGCCTCTGGGCGGGCAGGGAGGTCGTTCTCGGCTCGTGGCCGTACACCGGGTTCCCCTGGGCGCGCATCGGGATGACGCTCGTCGACGGCCCGCTGTCCGAGGTCGCATCCTGGACGGGCGTGACGGGACTCTCCTTCCTCTTCGTTGCGATGTGCGCCGGCGTCGTGCAATGGGCACGCGCCGGCGGGCCGCGGTTCCTGCGTGGCGGCGTCTCCGCCCTGGCCGTGATGGTCCTCCTGCTTCTCGTCCCGCAGTTCCCGACATCGCCCGCGGGCACGCTCGAGGTCGGGTGGGTGCAGGGCAACGGCCCGGCGGCCTACTTCGACACCCGAGAACGCGGCGACGTGCTCGCCGCACAGGCGGAGGCGACCGCTCCGCTGCTCGGACAGCCGATGGATCTGCTGGCCTGGCCGGAAGGGGGAGTGGACTCCGATCCGCTCGCCGACCCCGCCACCGCCGCCACGCTCGACCGCATCGTCCGCCAAGCCGACGCTCCGCTGCTGATGAACGCCGCGACCGCACGAGGAGCGGACGTCTTCAACTCGTCCCTGCTCTGGACCCCGGAACCCGACGAACGCCAGCGGCACGACAAGATCAATCCCGTCCCGTTCGGGGAGTACGTGCCGGATCGCTGGCTGTACGAGATGATCGTCCCCGACCTGGTCGGGCTGATCCAGCGCGAGTACACCCCCGGCACCCTCCCGCCCCTGGTCACCGTCGACGACGTCGGGGTCGGCCTGGCGATCTGCTTCGACGTGATCTACGACCAGGTCATCTGGGACGGAGCCCGCGCGGGCGCGCAGCTGTACGTCTTCCAGACCAACAACGCCGACTTCCGCGGCACCGCCGAGAACCTGCAGCAGCTCGCCTTCGCCCGCATGCGCGCGATCGAGACCGGCCGCGCCGTCGTCAACATCTCCACGACCGGCACCAGCCAGGTGATCGCCCCCGACGGTACGACCATCGCCAGCATCCCCATCGACACCGCCGCCGCGGCGATCACCACCGTCCCACTGCGCACCGGCCTCACACCCGCCACGATCCTCGGCCCCTGGATCAGCGCGCTGATCCCGCTCGGGGCCATCGGAGCCCTGACCGCACTCGGGATCCTCCACCGCATCCGCAACCACTCGTCCGTATGAAGGAGCTCACCATGCCCGGAACAGAAACGCTCTCCCTCGATGGCCTCTCACTGCTACTGGTGTGGACGGCCATCGCCACCTACGCGCTGGCGTTCGTCGCCTACACCGTCGATCTCGCACAGCGTTCCGCACGCCCCGCCCCGGTTCGGGAGCAGCAGCGCGCACCGGTCCTCGTCGGCGCCGTCGACCAGGCGTCTCCGAGCGCTCCGGCCCCGCCCGACCAGGCGCACCCGGACGACATCCATGCTCCGCCCTCGCAGCGTCCCCGGCTGCTGTGGGCGAGGATCGGCACCGCGCTCACCGTGCTCGCCTTCCTCTTCCAGCTCGGCGGAACCGTCGCCCGCGGCATCGCCGCAGAGCGGGTGCCGTGGGCCAACATGTACGAGTTCGCTCTCACCGGGACGGTCCTGATCGTCGCCGTCTACCTCCTCGCCCTCCGCTGGTACGACCTGCGCTTCCTCGGCGCGTTCCTGGTGGGCATGATCGTCCTGCTGCTGGGCGGCGCCACGCTCAGCTTCTACGTCGAAGTCGTCCCGCTGATGGATCCGCTCAAGAGCATCTGGCTCGTCATCCACGTCTTCGTCGCCTCCCTCGCCACCGCCCTGTTCGCCCTCGCCTGTGGCCTCTCCGTCACTCAGCTGCTGCAATCCCGCCGTGAACGCCGCACCAGCGTCTCGCCCGATTCCGCAGGGCGCCGAGGCGGGTTCCTGCGCACGCTGCCCGCCGGCGAAGTCCTCGAGACGCTCGCCTACCGGTTCGTGATCGTCGGCTTCATGTTCTGGACGTTCACCCTGATCGCCGGAGCGATCTGGGCCAACGACTCCTGGGGACGCTACTGGGGCTTCGACACCAAAGAGGTCTGGACCTTCGTGATCTGGGTGCTCTACGCCGGCTACATCCACGCCCGCGCCACCCGCGGCTGGCGCGGCAACCGCTCCGCCTGGCTGTGCATCGTCGGATTCGCCGCCGTGCTGTTCAACTTCACGGTCGTCAACGTGTACTTCCCGGGCCTGCACTCCTACTCCGGCCTCACTTGACCCCGCGCTCCGGCCGCGCCATCGCCGCGGCCGGAGTCGCCGACGCATGATCGCCTCGATGAAGGGAAATCCGCCATGCCGCCGATCGACCAGTGGGTCGTGTTCGAGCCCCTCGCAGGCTCGCCGGTCGCCATCGCCGCCCTGCTGCTCGCGGCGCTGTACCTGCGAGGAGCGATCCGGATGTGGCGGCGCCGCCGCCGCTGGGCAATCGCCCGCACGGCATCGTTCCTGATCGGGTGTGCCCTGATCTTCGCCGTCACGACGTTCGGCGTCAACCGCCTCGCGACGGAGTCCATCACAGCCCTGGTCTTCCAGCAGATCACCCTGCTGACCGTCGTCCCGCCCCTCCTGATCGCCGGGTCACCGGGGCGGCTGCTCCTGCACAGCACACCGCACACCGGCCTCGGACGTCTCGTGCTCCGCGCAGCACACGCCGGACTCCGCTCACCGTTCTGGAGCGCCGCGCTGCACCCCGTGGTCGCCATCGTCACCGCGATGGTGCTGTACCCGGTCCTCTACCTGACCGACGCCATCAGCGTCGTCATGCGCGTCCCCTTCGGCCACGACGCCCTGCTCTTCATCGTCCTCGTCCTCGGCGTCGTCGCGGCGACACCCCTGTGGTCGTCCGACCCGCTGCCGCGTGTCCCTTCCTTCGCCGCGCGATTCGTCGACATCGCCGTCGAGATCCAGATCCACGCCGTGTTCGGCCTGATCCTGCTCCGCACCAGCACACCCCTGTTCAGCGCGTACGCCAACCCCGCCGGCGGCCATGACCCCATCCTGGACCAGGCGATAGCCGGCGCCCTGGTATGGACCTACGCGGAACTGCCGCTGTTCGTGGTGCTCATCGTCTGCCTCTCCCGCTGGCGTGCCCGCGAGGTGCGCACCTCGCGACAGCGGCAGAAGGTCGAGGACGCCGAGCTCGACTCCTACAACGAGTACCTCGCGAGCCTCTCCCGTGGACGGAATCGGAGCTAGCTCCCGGTGCGTCGCAACACTCCCAACATCTCTACTCGCTCACCCACCCCTGGAGGAAGAATGCCCCGTACAACGCTCGCCTTCGCCGCCGCTCTTATCGCCGTAGGAGTCATCTCCTATGCCACGACCGGCTTCACCAGCTGGACGGCGCTGATCCCCGCCTTCCTCGGATTGCTCATCGAAATCTGCGGGCTCATCGCACTCAAGAACCGCAAGATCGGCCTCTCGATCGGACTCGTGATCGCCGTCATAGGAGTCCTCGGCACCAGCATGAACGTCCTGAAACTCGGCGAGCTCATCGCCGGTGAAGCCGAGCGCCCGATGGCCGTGGTGGCCAGCACCGTGACGTTCGTCCTGCTCATCGTCTACATCATCCTCGGGGTCCGAGCGTTCATCACCGCACGGCGAGAGGACGAGGCCAACGCAACGACTGACTGAGCATCCTGTCAGCTATTTCGCACGACGGAAAGAACGATGCCGACAGGGATGCTGACAGCAAGGATTACCAACAGCAGCCGATAGGCAACGGTCCAGAGCGGTCCTCGCGGATGCACTCTATCGCCGGGCTGACGGTCTACAAGAAAGGCCAGCAGCACGGCGACGAGAAGCGCCGCAGATCCGATCCAGACCGCCATCACGGTCCTCGCGAGCGCGCCCACCATCACCGCGAGACCCCCCAGATTCCAGAGGCCGAACTGAACCCACCCCAGGGGGACTCCGGTGACTCCTTGGCCGCATCGGCGTGCGGCGCCCATGCTGTACTGCGCAACGCCGACGACGAGCACGAGATACGCGGCCAGCCAGCTGCCTCGAGCAAGTGCCAGCGGGCCAGTGACGGCTGCGACGATCCCTCCGGCCAAGACGGCTGCACCGCCGACGGCGCGCATCGCCGTCGCTACGGCCGCGTCACTGAGCGACGCGCTCGACGCGAGCGGCCAAGCGTCTTGATCTCCGGGTCGACTCGTCATAGCTGGTTCCCGCGTGCGTCACCATCCTGAATGCGGTAGCGGAATCGGCTGACCGGGATGCTGGTCAGCATCAGCACGACCTCCTCTTAACGGTATTTCCCCGCGCGCAGTCACTCGCGATTGGGAGATCGTGTCGCTCTACGATCGCACGAGTCGTGCGATTGCTTGTGACGCTTCGGCTAGTTTCTGCTCGGCTTCGGGGCCGCCGTTCTTAGCCGCGTCGAGGACGCAGTGCTTCATGTGGTCGTCGAGCAGGCCGAGCGCCACCGACTCGAGCGCCTTGGTCACGGCGGAGATCTGGGTGAGGATGTCAATGCAATACCGCTCGTCCGCCACCATGCGGTCGATACCCCGCACCTGCCCTTCGAGTCGGCTCAGCCGATTGCGGTACTTCTCCTTCTCGGAGATGTAGCCGTGGTGCGCGTGCGTCTCGCGATGGTCGTCGGCTGCCGGAACAGTGATTTGAGTAGTCATGGGCGTATCTCCAGTATCTCGGGTCCCCGGTCTGGGTCGGGGACTAGACCATGTTCGCTGCGTACTTGGCGGGGTCGACGTCGAACTTCTGGTCGCAGCCGGGGCAACAGAAGTAGTAGCGCTCACCTTCGTAGTCGCGAAAGAGACCGGCCTCGATGGCCTTCTTCTTGCTGACAGGTGAGCCGACCATGACCGGGCAGGTGGTCATGTCCTCGTCGGCCGCGGCGGCTCCGCCGCAGCAACTGCTTCCAGCGAGCAGGTTCTCGGGCGTCTCTGTTGCGGCCTTTGAGGCGGTGGTACTGCAGCAGCTGGTTGCGGCAGGGGTGTCGTTCATGATGTTGTTCTCCCTCTTCGATCGGGGTTGCGGTTGATTGGTTCGGATTAGTGCTTGGCGATGCTCGTGAATCCGCGGAGGCGGAGGCTGTTGCCGACGACGAATACGCTGGAGAAGGCCATCGCAGCTCCGGCGAGCATGGGGTTGAGCATGCCGAGCGCTGCGACGGGAATCGCGGCGACGTTGTAGGCGAAGGCCCAGAACAGGTTCGTCTTGATCGTGCCGAGGGTCTTCCGTGACAGACGGATCGCGTCGACCGCGCTGCGGAGGTCACCGCGCACGAGGGTGATGTCGGATGCCTCGATGGCGACATCCGTGCCGGTGCCCATGGCGAGTCCCAGGTCGGCCTGAGCGAGCGCGGGGGCGTCGTTGACGCCGTCGCCGACCATCGCGACCGTCTTGCCCTCGCCCTGGAGTCGGGCGATGACGTCGACCTTGTCCTGCGGCAGCACCTCGGCGATCACCTGATCGATGCCGACCTCGGCGGCGATCTGGCGCGCGACCGCCTCATTGTCGCCGGTGAGCAGCACGGGGGTGAGCCCGATCTGCTTCAACTGCGAGATCGCCTCGGCGCTGGTCGGCTTCACCGTGTCGGCGACGACGAGAATGCCGCGGGCCTGTCCGTCCCAGCCGACGGCGACGACCGTCTTCCCCTCGCTCTCGGCGGCGGCCTTCGCATCGGCGACGGCAGGACTCAGCTGCTGTGACCAGTCGGCCAAGAGCGACTCGCGACCGACGAGCACGGCGGTTCCGTCCACGACGCCCTGAACGCCCTTGCCCGGAACATTCGCGAAGCCCTCGACCGCTGGCAGCTGCCCGACCTCGGCCGTCGCGCCCTTGGCGATGGCCTGCGCGATCGGATGCTCGGATGCCTCCTCGAGGGCACCCGCGAGCCGCAGCAGGTCGGTCCGCTCGACGCCTGGTTCGGCGACCGCGTCGACGAGGGTCATCTTGCCGGTGGTCACGGTGCCGGTCTTGTCGAGCACCACGGTGTCGACCTTGCGGGTGGACTCCAGCACCTCTGGTCCCTTGATGAGGATGCCCATCTGCGCGCCGCGTCCGGTGCCGACCAGCAGCGCGGTCGGGGTCGCCAGGCCCAGGGCACAGGGGCACGCGATCACGAGGACCGCGACCGCGGCGGTGAATGCGGCTGCAGGCGGGAAGCCCGCCCCGAGCCATGCGCCGAGAGCCGCGACAGCGATGACGATCACGATCGGCACAAAGACGCCGGAGATGCGGTCAGCAAGACGCTGCACCTCCGCCTTGCCCGTCTGCGCGTCCTCCACGAGCTTGGCCATCTGCGCCAGCTGCGTATCCGATCCCACGCGGGTGGCGCGAACGACCAGCCGGCCGCCGGCGTTCACGGTGGCACCGGTCACGGGATCCCCCTCCGCCACCTCCACGGGCACCGACTCGCCGGTCAGCATCGAGGCGTCCACCGCCGAGGTGCCGGAGACCACCACGCCATCGGTCGCGATCTTCTCGCCCGGTCTGACGACGAACTCATCCCCCACCTGCAGCTCGGCGGTCGGGATCTTCACCTCGACCCGAGATCCATCAGGGCCGTCGCGCAGCACCGAGACCTCCTTCGCCCCGAGCTCGAGCAGCGCGCGCAGCGCAGCACCGGCCTGACGCTTGGAGCGCTTCTCGAAGTAGCGCCCGGCGAGGATGAACATCGTCACCCCGGCACCGACCTCGAGATAGATGTTGGCCGCCCCATCCGACGGCGCGATCGTGAACTCGAAGGGGTGGGTCATGCCCGGCGTACCAGCGGTACCGAACAGCAATGCGTACAGCGACCAGAGCAGCGCGACGGAGGTACCCATCGAGATGAGCGTGTCCATCGTCGCGGTGCCGTGCTTGAGGTTCGCCCACGCCGCCCGGTGGAAGGGCCACGCCGCCCAGATGATGACGGGTGCGGCCAACGCCAGGCTGATCCACTGCCAGTACGTGAACTGGAAAGCAGGAACCATCGCCATCGCGATCACCGGCACCGTGAGCACGATCGACCCGATCAGACGCTGCCGCAGTGACACGAGCTCGAGATCCGGCGCATCCCCATCGCCATCGGCTCCCGCCGCCGGACCCGGGTTCTTCGGCTTCGGCAGGGCCGCCGTGTATCCCGCGCCCTCCACCTCCTTGATCAGCAGTTGCGGGTCGAAGCCCTCAGGAGCGATGACCTTGGCCTTCTCGGTCGCATAGTTGACCGTCGCCTGCACACCGTCGAGCTTGTTCAGCTTCCGCTCGATCCGGTTCGCGCAGGACGCACAGGTCATCCCGCCGATCTCCAGCTCGATGTCAGGTCCAGCCGTGGTGCTCATCCTTCGTTCCTCGATCCTCTTCAATCCCGCGATCCGGCGACCTCGCTCAGTGCGCCGGCTGCATCTCGCTCTCGACGACCCACTTGTGGTTCGTCATCCGCATGCCGTCGGCATCGAGATCGACCATGTACACCGTCTCGTCGGTGGAGTAGTCGATCGCCGCATCCGCACCCTTCATGCCCGTCATGTGCTCAGCCAGCAGCACCGCCTGCGCCCCATCGGCGAGCGGCGCCCGGCCAGGATTCTCCAGCTCTTCGTGAACGACCCAGCGATGGTCAGTCACCGGCTCACCACCCGTGGTCGGCGTGTAGCTCACCGCATAGGCAGTCGTGGTGAACGCCCCGGAGACCGTCGCCTCTGCGCCATCCATGCCCGGCATGTGATCAGCCGACAGGATCACCCTGCTGCCCACCGGATAAGTCGGATCGATCGCGTCCTGGATTCCCGCCGGCGCTGGTCCGCCATCAGCCGGATGATCGTGCGCGGAGTGCCCGGACCCAGCCGCGTGGTCGCCGCTATCGGCACCGTGCTCATTCATGTCACTCCTCTCCGTCCAGGACTGGACGAAACTGTCGGGAACGATGACGCCGGCGAGGCCGTAGGCCGCGCCGAACGCCACCACCAACCCGCCTCCGAAGAGCGCGAGCCTCCCTGCCGCATTCATCAGACGCGCGCCGCCTGGTAGCCGGCCTCCTCGACGGCGGCGATCACCTTCGCGTCATCGACCTCGCCATCGGCGGTCACGACCAGCTTTCCGGTCTGAGCGCTCACCTGGATATCGGTGACGCCCGCGATCTCGCCGACCTCCTCGCGCACCGACTTCTCGCAGTGCCCGCAGGTCATCCCGGTCACCTGGTACTCATTCGCAGCCATCGTCGATCCTTCCCAGTAAGGATACCCGGTAGGGGTATCTAAACGATGCCAACAAGGATACCCCTACCGGGTATTCCCAAGTCAAGACGAAGCGCCCTGGGTGTCAGCATCGCTGTCAGTGAGTTTGGGCTGAAGCAAAGCGGTGCGATCCTATGTGGGACCGTTCGGCGAGCACCGGACACAGCTGCCAGGCGACAACGGCGTGCTCATGGTGGTGGGTCGTAGACGGCCGTGACGGAGGATGGCTCCGTCTACTCCTCGTAGTGTCGGGCCAGGGCGTCCGCCCCGTGGAGCGGGCACAGTGTCACGGCGTCGCCGGTCAGCGCGAGTAGACGTTCGGCCGCGGAGAGTAGATCGACAAGTGCCTCGGGGTTGTTGAGCGAGTAGACCGAGGCGCGGCCTTCCGGTCGGGATTCCACCATGCCGGCGTCCTTCAGGCAGGCGAGGTGCTTCGAGACGGTGCTCTGCGAGAGCCCGAGGTGTTTGACCAGGTCGACGACGCGGTGCTCGCCCAGCTGCAGGTGCTGCAGGATCACCAGTCGGGAGGGATCGCTGAAGCTGTGGAACAACGACGCAGCCGGGATCACCGCGTCGGCTTCCGCGACAACCCCGCCGGACTGTTCCTTGAATGTCATCGTCATATCTCGATGTTATCCCGAAGTGGCGCCGGATGGGGGCCGTCCGTGGTTGCCAAGGCCAACCTGACTTTCCGGGGGATGCCGGATGCGCTATTATCGTCGTTGAGCGATGATATCGTTGATATTCGTATTTTGTTCAGGTATCGAGATCCAAGAGAACGGAGTCCCCTCTGATGGGCGCAGGTCATGACCACGGACCGTCACTGGACCAAGCCGCCGGGCATCCAGGCGATTATCGCAAGAAGCTGGGGATCGCTTTCGGCATCACCGCGACGATCGTCGCCGCCCAGGCCGTCGGATCGGTGGTCACCGGCAGTCTCGCGCTGCTGACCGACACCGCGCATGCGATCACGGACGCGACCGGGCTGCTGGTCGCCCTGATCGCGGCGACCCTGATGCTCAGGCCGGCGACCTCGAAGCGGACCTGGGGGTTCCGGCGCATCGAGGTGCTCGCCGCGCTGGGGCAGGCGACGCTGCTGATCGTCGTCGGGTTTTACACCGCGATCGAGGGCGTGCGCCGCCTGTTCGAGCCGCCGGAGGTGCCCTCCACCGAACTGCTGATCTTCGGGATCATCGGGCTGGTCGCGAACATCATCGCCATCACGATCCTCTCCTCCAGCAGGGGCGCGAACTTCAACATGCGCGCGGCGTTCCTGGAGGTCCTCAACGACGCCCTCGGCTCACTCGGCGTGATCGTCGCGGCGATCGTGATCGCCACCACCGGGTTCCAGCAGGCGGACGCCATCGCCGGCCTGTTCATCGCGGCGCTGATCGTGCCGCGCGCGTTCAAGCTGATGCGCGAGACCACCAGCGTGCTGATGGAGTTCACGCCGAAGGGCCTCGATCTCGATCAGGTCCGCGCGCACATCCTGGAGCTCGACCACGTCACCGACGTCCACGACCTGCACGCCTCCACCGTGGCCACCGGGCTGCCGACGATCACCGCGCATGTGGTCGTCGAGGACGAGTGCTTCACCGACGGCCACGCCGCCGAGGTTCTGCACGACATCAGAGCCTGCGTCGCCGAGCACTTCGACGTCTCCGTCCGGCACTCGACCTTCCAGGTCGAGACCGCCCACCTCAGTGACGACGAGCCCGACTCCATCAGACATCCCTGACCGCAGCACCGCGCGATCGGCCGGGCGCGCCCGCCGACCGCCGCGGACGCCGGCACCATCGAAAGGCGACCATGGACCTGAGAGCGTCGGACGCGCTGGTCAGAGCACTCGAGAACGAGGGAGTGGAGCGGATCTTCGGGCTGCCGGGGGAGGAGAACCTGCACCTGGTCGAGTCCATCCGCCGCTCGGGCATCGAGCTGGTGCTGACGCGACACGAGCAGGCCGCGGCGTTCATGGCGGCGACGCACGGCCGCCTGACGGGACGCCCGGGGGTGTGCCTGACCACGCTCGGGCCGGGTGCGCTCAATCTGTCCACGGGCGCCGCTTACGCCCTGCTCGGGGGGATGCCGATGGTGATGATCACCGGGCAGAAGGGGATCCTCTCGGCCGCCCAGGCGCGGTTCCAGATCGTCGACACCGTCGCGGCGATGACACCGCTGACGAAGATGACCAGGCAGATCGCCTCGCCCGCGATGATCCCGACGATGATCCGTGAGGCGTTCCGCGTCGCCCAGGCCGAACGCCCCGGGCCGGTGCACCTCGAGCTCCCCGAGGACATCGCCGCGGCGCCGGTCGAGGAGATCCGCCTGATCCCGCCGCATCACACCGAGCAGCCGGTGGGATGCCCGGCCGCGATTGCGGCCGCCGCGGAGGTCGTCAGGGGCGCTGAGCGGCCCCTGATCATGCTCGGCGCGGATGCCGCCCGGCCGCGATGCTGTCACGCCCTGTCCGGTTTCGTCGCGCGGATGCAGATCCCGTACGTCACCACCCAGATGGGCAAGGGGACGGTCTCCGGGGCCACGGACCTGTACCTGGGGACCGCGGCGCTGACCGAGGACGACTACGTGCACGACGCGATCGAGCAGGCGGACGTGATCGTCACGATCGGCCACGACACGAGCGAGAAACCCCCGTTCGCGATGAGCGACCCGTCCAAGACGGTCATCCACATCGGATTCCGGCCCGCCGTCGTCGAGCAGGTGTACTTCCCGCAGCTGGAGGTGGTCGGCGACATCGAGCCCACCCTGCAGGCCCTCGGCGACCTCCTGGATGGCACCGTGCCCCACGCCCAGGCGCTGCTGCCGCTGCGGGAGGGGATCCTCGCGAAGATCGCCGAGCGTGCCACGGAGGACCGGTTCACGCCGCAGCGCATCGTGCACGAGGTGCGCCGGATCATGCCCCAGGACGGCATCGTCGCGCTCGACAACGGCATGTACAAGATCTGGTTCGCCCGCAACTACCGCACCACCGTGGCGAACACGCTGCTGCTGGACAACGCGCTGGCGACGATGGGCGCCGGGCTGCCCTCGGCCATGACCGCCGCGATGCTGTACCCGCAGCGCCGGGTGATGGCCGTCTGCGGCGACGGCGGGTTCATGATGAACAGCCAGGAGCTCGAGACCGCGGTGCGCCTCGGCCTGGACCTGGTCGTGATGATCATCGAGGACAGCGCCTACGGCATGATCCGCTGGAAGCAGGCGGCGGAGGAGCTGACCGACTACGGGATGACCTTCGGCAACCCGGACTTCGTCGCCTACGCGCAGGCGTACGGCGCGACCGGACACCGGGTCGACGACATCGCGGACCTCGGCGACGTGCTGGAGGGGGCCTTCTCAGCCCGTGGGGTGCACCTGGTCGTGGTGCCCATCGACTACACGGAGAACACCAGGGTGCTGATCGACGAGCTGCAGAACCGACGAACGGCGAACTGAGCACGGCGAGACGGGCACGATGCGAGAGAGCATCCCGACGGTAACGCAGGCGTCCCAGAACGCACACCGCTGAGCGGACATCCCTGACCGTGCCGGGGCCGGTGCCCGCCGGTGTCGCTGTGACCGTCACCACGCAGACAGGACCCGCCGAATCGCCCACCGACGAAGTGTCGTAGCCGGGTACGGCACCGCGTTGACCGCCGGCAGCGCCGTCCTCCTGACCGCCGCGATCCTCGCGCTGCTCACCCTCAGCGGCCGCACGACGACGGCCGCACGACAGGGCGGAGGGCTGACCCGGCGACGCTCGGTGACTGAGCAGGCAGCGGGACAGCGCCGGTGTGGGCGACTATCAGCCTCGGCGTGGCTGCGTGGACGCCGCGGAGTGCTCTCCGCGTCCGCTGCCCTGCACCCGCTGGATGCGGAGGCTGTTGTAGACGACGAGGACGGAGGACAGCGACATTGCGGCGGCGGCGATGAGTGGGTTGAGCAGGCCGGCGGCGGCGATGGGGATGGCAGCGACGTTGTAGCCGAACGCCCAGATCAGGTTGGTGCGGATCGTCCGGAGGGTTCTGCGGGAGATCGTGAGCGCGTCGGGGACGACCAGGAGATCCTCGCGGACCAGGATGATGTCGGCCGCTTTGAGCGCGATGTCAGTTCCGGCGACGAGGGCGAGGCCAAGGTCGGCAGTGGCCAGTGCGGTGGCGTCGTTGATCCCGTCGCCGACCATGGCCACGCGCCTTCCCTGCGCCTGCAGGTCGCGGATGACGTCTGCTTTCGTCGTGGGCATAACGCCGGCGTGCACCTGGTCGATGCTGAGCGTGTCGGCGATCTGTCTGCCCGCAGCTGGGGAGTCCCCAGTGAGCAGGACGGTGTGGAGCCCTTGGGAGCGAAGGGCGGTGATGGTCTCGGCGGCGTAGGGCTTGAGGGTGTCGGCGAGCTGGAACGCACCGATCAGCTCTCCGTCGCGAGCGACGAGCACGACCGTGCGCCCGTTCTCGGCTGCGGCGCCCAGGTCTGTGTCCGCCCGGGTGATGTCGATGCCGCGCGTGCGGAGCAGCTCGGCGTTGCCGATGAGCACGCGGGCCGCGGCGATGTCCGCCTCGGCGCCGAGGCCGGGGAGTGCGGTGAATGTCTCGAGGGGGAGCAGGTCGGTGACGTGACGGGTCGCGGCGTTCTCGATGGCGCGGGCGATGGCGTGCTCGGATCCTCGTTCCACGGAGGCGGCGATCCGCCACAGCTCGTGCTCGGGGACGCCGTAGGCGGTGGCGGATTCGACGGACATCCGGCCGGTGGTGAGCGTGCCGGTCTTGTCGAGGACGACCGTGTCGACGCGGCCGGATGCTTCGAGCGCGTCGTGGCCCTTGATGAGGATGCCCAGGGACGCGGCGCGACCGATGCCGACCATGAGCGCGGTCGGCGTGGCCAGCCCCAGGGCGCAGGGGCAGGCGATGATGAGCACGCTGATGCCGATCCCGAACGCCTGCTGCAGCGGTGTGCCGGCCAGCGCCCATGCGGTGGCGACGATCACGGCGAGGACGATGACGACGGGCACGAACCAGGTCACCACGCGGTCGACGAGAGTCTGGACGCGGGCCTTGCGAGCCTGCGCCTGGTCGGTCAGCGCGGCCATCTGGGCGAGCCGGGTGTGCGCGCCGACCGCGGTGGCGGTGATCTCGAGGCGTCCGTCGGTGCTGATGGTCCCGCCGGTGACGTCGTCGCCAGCGGCGACCGCGGCGGGGAGGGGCTCGCCGGTCATCATGCTGGCGTCGACGGCGGCGGTCCCACCGCGGACGATGCCGTCGGCGGGGATGGTCTCACCGGGGAGGACGATGAAGACGTCTCCGGTTCGGAGCGTGCCCGCGGGCTCGATGGTCTCGACGCTGTCGCGGAGGACGCGGACGTGGGTCGCGGCGAGGGCGTTGAGGGCGCCGAGGACGTCGCCGGCCTTGCGGCGCGAGCGGGTCTCGAAGTAGCGGCCGGCGAGCTGGAAGGTGGTCATCCCGGCGGCGACATCGAGGTAGATCGAGTTCGCCCCGGCGGGCGTGAGGCCGAAGCCCAGCCAGTACCCGCCCTGGTCGTCGCCGAGGCCGAACAGCAGCGTCGCCACGGCCCATCCGAACGAGGCGGCGATACCGAGGGACACGAGCGTATCCATGCTGACCATGCCGTGTCGGAGGTTGCGGAGCGTGGCCCGATGGAAGGGCCAGGCGGCCCAGGTCACGATCGGCAGCGCGAGCAGCACGCAGACCCATTCCCATCCCGGGAACCGCCAGCCCGGAACGAGGGCGAGCACGATCGTGAGGTCCATCAGCGGCACGGTGAGCAGCGCGGCGAGCACCAGGCGGCGACGCAGCGAGGTGATCCGGTTCTCGGTGGCGCGTGCGGACCAGGTGTCGTCGGCGCCTTCGCGGACATGCGCCCCGTATCCGGCGTTCTCAACCTGCTGGATGGCGCGCGGCGCCTCGGTCAGCGGCAGGCCGGTGATCACCGCGCGTTCGGTGGCGTAGTTGACGGTCGCGGTCACCCCCTCGAGCTTGTTCAGGGCCCGCTCGACGCGGCCGGCGCAGGCCGCGCACGTCATCCCGGAGACGTCGAGCTCGAGCGCCTCGACGACTGGTGCCGCAGTGGGGGTGAGGGTCATGGTGCGGGATCCTCCGGGCGGGGCTGCTCGGGTCGCGCGGTTGCCGTGTCGCGGTCGCTGAGACGTTGCAGCATCCGGTTGTAGACGTCGAACTCGTCATCGCGACCGGTGTCGAGATGACGGTCCTTGCGGCGGGCCTCCCGAGCGTCCTGCCGTCCCCACTGGATCGCGAGGATCGTGATCACGATCATCAGGGGAATCTCCCCGCCCGCCCACGCGACCCCGCCAGCGAAGTATTGCTGCGCGGGCAGGTCTGCCCAGGGGAGCGCGAGGTTGAGGTAGAAGTCCTCGGCGATGATGAAGTTCCCGGTCATCAGGATGACGCCGAAGAACGCGTGGAAGGGCATCGCGGCGAGCACGTAGCCGAGCTTGCCGATGTGCGGCAGCGGCCGGGGAGGACGGTCCACGCCGATCACGAGGCTGTAGTACAAGTAGCCGATGACGAGGAAGTGCACGTTCATCATCTGGTGCGCCCAGTGGAACCGCATCAGGGTGTCGAAGATGCCGGTGAAGTACAGCCCGTAGTACGAACCGACGAACAGCACGAACACCAGCAACGGGTTGTAGAGGAACTTCAGCACCGGCCAGTTGAGCACCCAGGTGAGCCAGTCATGCCAGCCGGCCGGGGCGCCGCGGACCGAGCGAGTCGCGCGCAGCAAGAGCGTGACCACACCGCCGAGGACGAGGAGGGCGGGGGCGAGCATGTTCAGCGACATATGCACGATCATGTGCACCCCGAAGTCGGGAGCAGAGTACTTCCCGAAGCCGGAGCTGGTCGCGAACACGACGACCGCCCACCCGGAGATCCACGCGATCGTGCGCCCGACCGGCCAGGAGTCGCCGCGTCGACGCAGCGCCCGCACGGCAAGGAGGTAGACCGTGACCGCCGTGGCCGCGAGACCGAGGAACAGCAGATTCGGGCGCCACTGCGTGAACAGAACCACGGGAGTCGGCGCATCGGGCACGTCGAACCCCATGAAGACCTTCGTGATGCTGGACGGGGCGAAATACTGCGGCGGCGGCTGCCGGGTCATCGCCACCGCGACCCCGAGCCATCCCGCGACCGCCAAGGCCATGACCGTCATCAGCACGGTGATGTGATGAGCGCGCAGGAGCGAGCGCCGCATCAGCGACCACGCCCACAGCACCGCCGCGACAACGACGATCAGACAGGTGGCCCCGGCGATGATCAGCCACCCCGTCAACGAGGCGGTCACGACGCCACCGGAGAGCTTGAACAGGGCGATGATCAGATCGGAGACCAGCAGCACCGGCAGGGCGACCACGGCGACGGCGAACAGCCGCCGCAGCGTGACCGGTGCGATACGCCGACCCGAGGCTACCCGCAGCGCCGCCACGACCACCGACCCGAAGAACACGTTCACAGCCAGCGTCTGGAACACCGCCGCGTCGCCGCCGAAATCATGATCCGGGCCGACGAGCACCTGGCCGGTCACAACCGGCGCGAGCACCGCCACGATCGCCGCCCACAGCGGGATCAGCATCGCGGTCCAGCGGTCGGCGAAGTACGCGCCGAAGAAAACGATCATCGCCGCACCGAGACTGATCGTCCAGGCCCGCGGCGCATCGCTGGTCTGATACAGGAACTCGAACGCTCCAGGGATCATCAGCCGCGCAAGAGGAGAACCGCTCGCATCAAGAGACTCGAACACCACCATGCCGGCCGCGCACACCGCCCAGACGGCAGAGGACACGCGCAACACCTTGATCTCGAACCCCTCCGGGATCGACCATGCCGATCGCGCGGCCGCGTCCCGAAGGAACAGGATGTGCACGAGCGCCCCGATCGCGATCATGCTGCTGGCCTGGCCCACGACGTTCAGCACCGACGTGACGACGGCGACATCCACGCCCGGATAACCCAGATGGATCTGGTCAAAGGGTCGTTCGCCAAGCAGAACCGAGACGGTCACCGGCACCGCGACCGCGAGGACCAGGAAGCCGACGAGGAGGAGAGCAGCAAGACCCCGACGGACGGACGGCTGGGGTCGAGAACGCTCCGGAGTCGCAGCGGCGCCCTCGACGGCGAGGTCAGACATCAGCGCCGACGGGAAAGGACCTCAGCTCGAAACCGGCATCCTCCACCGCCCGCTGCACGGCCGTGCGCGTCACGGGGCTGTCGCTGACCAGCTGCACGCGACCCGAGGCGCTCTCGACCTGCACGCGGGTGACTCCGCGGAGGGTCGTGAGCTCAGCCGTGATGGCACTCTCGCAGTGCGAGCAGGTCATCCCGTTCACCCAGAACTCAAGCTCCGCCACTGCGCACCCTTCCCGCGACAATCCACGCAACTCTACATCATGTAGTTGTGGAGATTACGGGGGTCGAGCCCCGCTTACTCACTGTCCTCACGCCCCGAACAATAGTCAGCTTATACTGACCGTACATCGGCTGGTGACCAATGAGGGAGGGGTGTGATGATCGCCGCGGCAATCGCTCTGGGCCTGTACTTGGCCTACCTGCTTGTCACGTTCGGGCTGCGCGCATGGCTGCTCTACCGAGGCACCGGCACCACCGGATTCAACGGCTTCACCGAACAGCCAGGATCAGCGGGCTGGTGGGGCGGAGTCCTGTTCGCCGTCGCCGTCCTGACCGGCCTCGCCGCACCGATCCTGCAGCTGACCGGCGCCATGCGACCAATCGCCGTCCTGGACAGCACTCCGGTGTTCATCGCGGGGATCGTCGTCACCCTCGTCGGAGCAGCGATCACCCTGGTCGCGCAGCAGGCGATGGGCCGGTCATGGCGCGTCGGCGTCGACCACGATGAGACCACCGAGCTCGTTCGAGACGGCATGTTCGCCATCGTCCGCAACCCGATCTTCACCGCCGTCATCCTCACCGCGATCGGCCTCGCCCTGATCGCCCCGAACCCGGTCGCCATCGCTGCCGCTGTCATCCTGATCCTCGCCATCGAACTGCAAGTGCGCGCCGTCGAAGAGCCCTACTTGATCGACACCCACGGCACCGCGTATCTCGACTACGCGCAAACGGTCGGCCGGTTCATCCCCGGCGTCGGCAAGATCGCCCGCACCTGACGCGAAGGCCTGCGGAAGGTCGCGTCCGGATGCTGGCCTCTCCGGTGTCAGATCCGGATCGGCTCCGGCAGCCGGCGGCGCGCCGCCGTCGGCCAGCGCCGGAGCGTGAGGCGCTCGGCTCTGACAGCCAGGCCGGGGTCGTCCGTCGCGGCCGCGAGCCGGGTCAGGGCGTTGGCGAGGTGCGCGGCTCCCGCCTGCCGTGCCGCGGCGTCATCCGCGACCAGCTCGATCAGCAGGCTCGTGGCGCGCTTGAGGCCGCGGCCCGCTCGCAGTGCTCGAGGGAGGCACAGGGCATTCAGCTCGGCGATGCGCATCGCCCAGCCATGGCGAAGACGCAGATGGGCGTACTCGTGCGCGATCACCGCCTGCAGCTGTGGCGCCGTCAGCAGATCCCGCATACCGGAGGACACCAGGATCTCCGCGGGTCTCCCCGGCGCGGCGCACGCCACAGGGGAGGGGGCGTCGAACCAAACCAAGGTGAACCCGCGGCGCTCCTCACGCGCGACCGCAATCGGGACCAGACGAGCGAGCGCCTGCTGGTGGGAGTGAGCCAGAGGCTCAGCCGACACGCCGACGAACGCGATCCCGGCACCGATCGCACCGACCCCGAGCCACGCGGCCATCGTGACCATGATCGCCTCGGCCGCAGTGGGTGCCGCTCCGGCGTTCAGAGCCGCGGCGATCGTCGTGACGACGGAGCCGAGGACCAGCACGCCACCGCCGAAGAACGCCCCGAACCACAGCGTCAGAGCGATCCGCGGATGCCGCACCTGCCAGTGCCCAACGGTCAGCACGCGCGGAGCGAGCATGAGGACCAAGACGGACGCGGCAAGAAGGGCGCCAGCGGTGATCACGGCGTCACCGACGCTTCCGCGAGGAACCCGACGTGATCGCCGCGCGAAGGAGCTCGACGTCCTCTGCCGCGAGGTTGCCCGCGAAGCTCAGCAGCGCCGCCTGGCGATCCTCGGCACCGTCCAAGGCGGTCATCATGGACACGCTGGCGTGCTCATTCTCGCTCTGCGCCGCATGGAAGCGAACCTTTCGGGGCGAGTCCCCGGAGCGGACGACCTGCCCTTTCTGATGCAACCGCTCCAGCGTCGTCATCACCGTGGTGTACGCGGGCGTGTGACCCGTGAACTGTTCCTGGATCTCCCGCGCGCTCACCGGCTGGGCGGAGCCCCAGAGGATGCGCATGATCTCCGACTCGAGCTCGCCGCGTTCACGCGTGCGTTCACCGGGCATCGATCGCCTCCTCGCGGAAACTCTACAAGATGTGGATATCCGGATCAGGCTCCAGGGGGTCACCCGTTCATCAACAGCAACATCGCCGCCATCCCCGCCGCCATCGTCGCATGACAGGCGACATGCAGCCGGTGATGGCGAGAGGCGATGAAGCGGTAAGCCCACCACCCGAATGCAGCGACGCTGAGAACCACGAAGCACGCGTTGATCGCGTCAGCCCACGCCGGGGTGCTCATCAGGGTGAGGCCGCCGTCCGCCACGGTCTCATGCCCTGTGGTCATGCCCGCCTCCGGTGCATGACTCATGCCCATTCCTGCCATCAGCAGCGGCATCGCCGCGAGCATCCAGACCATTGCCGCATTCAGTAGGACGTGCCCGACCAGGTCGACACGCTGCGCTGCCGTCTCCCCCCGGCGAATCGACGGCAGGAGCGCGATCGTCAGGACGGTGAACAGGCCAGCCTGCGCCCACAGGGCAAACTCGGACTCCATAGACCACGCCATCCAGATCATCGCGGCAGACATCAGTAGGTGGTTGAGGTCGATCAGGATCTCCCCGCCGAACCGAGCCTGCTTGCGTCGAATCCGCCCCAGCCGACCAGCCAGATCGAACGCACAGACTAAGCCCGTGAAGGCGAACGCGAGCGTGAGAATGAGATTCCAAGGGGAGCCGATCACACCGAAGAATCTACTACAAGATGTAGAGATAATCCGGCCTCGCGGAGAATGGCCATCCTTGTCGACACATTGTTCAGCTGGCGATGTATAGTCATTGCATGCTGACTATTGCTTCGCGCGTCGACGTCATGAACAGGCTGGGTCGGGCGATGGCCGACCCGACCCGGTCGCGGATCCTGCTCGAACTGCTGTCCGGACCTGGGTATCCCGCGCGTCTGTCGGAGACCCTGGGGCTGACCCGCACGAACGTGTCGAACCATCTAGCGTGTCTGCGCGGGTGTGGGATCGTCGTGGCGACGCCGGAGGGGCGGCAGACCCGGTACGAGATCGCCGACCCGCACCTCACCAAGGCCATCACCCTGCTGGTCGACACTGTGCTCGCCTATGACGACGGCGAGCCCTGCATGGACGAGCACTGCGACGTGCCGCTGTGCTGCGCGCCCGTCGACGAGGCAGCAGGGGAGGGGGACCGGTGAGCGAGGAGTGCTGCGGCCCGGACGAGCCTCGCAAGCCCGTGGCGACGGTGCGGCGGATCCCGCTGCGCACACTGCCGCCCTCGGGAGACGCCTGCTGCGGCCCCGAGCCTGATGCCGTGCAGCGGAAGGCTCCCGCCCGTCATGACGCTGGTGACGCGTGCTGCGGCCCGGATGAGGCGGCGCACGGCCACGATGACGAGCACGGCGAGGTCGAGCACGAGGTGCGGCCGCCTTGGTGGCGTGACCCGGCGCTGCTCCCGTCCGCCATCGCCGGCGTGACGCTCCTGGCCGGATACCTCTTCGAGTGGTCCGGAGTGCCGGTTCCGGCACTGGTGCTGCAGGGGATCGCGCTGCTCGCCGGCGCGTACACGTTCGTGCCCGGCGCGATCCGCCGACTGTTGCGCGGACGCCTCGGCGTCGGCCTGCTGATGACGATCGCGGCCGTCGGCGCGGTCGCCCTCGGCCACGTCGGGGAGGCGGCGACCCTGGCGTTCCTGTTCTCTCTGGCCGAGGCGCTCGAGGACCGGGCGATGGACCGGGCGAAGGAGGGGCTGCGGGCTCTGCTCGCGCTGATCCCGGACTCGGTGCGTGTCTCCCGCCTGGCCGGGGATGTCACGATCCCGGCCGCGGAGGTCCGGGAGCTCGATATCCTCGTCGTCGGCGCGGGGGAGCGGGTCGCCACCGACGGCGTCGTCGTCGAGGGCCGCTCGAGCCTGGACACCTCGGCGATCACGGGGGAGTCGATCCCGGTCGAGGTCGGCCCCGGCAGCGTGGTAGCCGCCGGATCCGTGAACGGCTCGGCCACCCTGCGGATCGAGGCCACCGCGGACGGCCGCGACAACTCGCTCACCCAGATCGTCGAGCTCGTCGAGCAGGCCCACGCCCGCAAGGGCGAACGCGCTCGCCTGGCCGACCGCATCGCCCGCCCCCTCGTGCCGATCGTGCTGATCGCCGCCGCGCTGGTCGCCGTCTTCGGATTCATCGTCGGCGACCCCGGCCTGTGGATCGAGCGGGCCCTGGTGGTGCTCGTCGCCGCCTCGCCCTGCGCGCTGGCCATCGCCGTGCCCGTGACGGTGATCAGCGCGATCGGGTCGGCGTCGAAGTTCGGCGTCGTGATCAAGTCCGGCGAAGCTTTCGAGCAGTTCGGCACGATCCGCACCGTCGCGCTCGACAAGACCGGCACCCTCACCCGCAACGAGCCCCAGGTCGTCGAGATCGAAGCCGCCGCCGGCCGCACGCGCGAAGACGTGCTCGCCCTCGCCGCAGCCCTCGAAGCGACCAGCACCCACCCGCTCGCCGCGGCGATCACCGCCGCCTCACCCGGCACCGCCCCAGGCGAGGACGTCGTCGAGGAAGCCGGCCACGGCATCATCGGCCGTGTCGGCGCCACGCGCCTGCGGGTCGGCAACGTGCGCTGGCTGAACCCCGGCCCGCTGCAGAGCAGGGCCGACGACATGGCCGGCGCAGGGATGACCGTCGTCGTGGTCGAAGCCGACGGCCAGATCGCCGGACTCATCGGCGTCCGCGACGAGCTGCGGCCGGAAGCGGCCGAGACCATCCGGATGCTGAACGCACAGGGCATCCGCACCGTCATGCTCACCGGCGACAACGAGCGCACCGCCCGCGCCCTCGCCGCACAGGCCGGTGTCACAGACGTGCGCGCCGAGCAGCTCCCGAAGGACAAGGCCGACGCCATCGCCGCGCTCGTCGCCGAAGGCCCCACCGCGATGGTCGGCGACGGCATCAACGACGCCCCGGCCCTGGCGACCGCCACGGTGGGGATCGCGATGGGCGTGAAGGGATCGGCGGCCGCGATCGAGTCCGCCGACATCGCCTTCACCGGCAATGACCTCCGACTCATCCCCGGCGCCCTCGCCCACGCCCGCCGCGGACGCCGCATCATGACCGTCAACATCGGCCTCGCGCTGGCGATCATCGTCGTGCTGTTCCCCCTCGCCCTCTTCGGCATCCTGGGACTTGCCGGGGTGGTGCTCGTCCACGAGGTCGCCGAGGTAGTTGTGATCCTCAACGGCGTCAGCGCCGCCCGGCGCCCCGCATCGACCCGACTGCAGCAGCCGGCCGAACTGCAGCCGGCGCTCACGCATGCATAGATCGCACCGAGGCGGCCTCGTTGCCAGCTGCACTACCGGCCACCTGAAAGCGGCATCCATCCTCTCCTTCGTGATCCGGGATGGCCTGGACGAACAACCCTGACCGCCCACCCTCTCGCCCGAAGGACACCCCCGCTGATGAGCACCCGGACGAAGCCCCGTTCTGCCCCGACCCCGCCGCCGAAGAAGCGCATGAGCACTCCGCTGAGGGCCACGATGATCTCGATCATCGTGGTGCTCGTGCTCGTGATCGCCGCGACCATCTACGTGATCGCTACCCGCCCGCAGGCCCCTGACCCGGCCGGAGCCGAAGGTGCGCTGCCGGGCACCCGGAACAACACGCACGTCCTGGACCAGGCCGGCCCGGATGCGCCGACACTGGTGGAATTCCTCGATTTCGAGTGCGAAGCCTGTGGAGCCGTGTACCCCGCAATCGAGCAGGTGCGGGAGCAGTACGACGGAAAGATCAACTATGCGTTCCGATACTTCCCGATCCCCAGCCATGTGAACTCGATGAACGCTGCCCTCGCCGTCGAGGCGGCGGCGCAGCAGGGCCAGGCTGAGGAGATGTACGACATGATGTTCCAGAGCCAGTCGGGATGGGGTGACCAACAGGTCGACCACTCCGACCTGTTCCGAACGTTCGCCGAGGGGATGGGGCTCGACATGGCCGCATACGACGCGGCCGTCGCGGACCCGGCCACCAGGGAGCGGATCGAGGAGGACTCGGTCGACGGCCAGTCGATGGGCGTCTCCGGCACGCCGACGTTCTTCCTCGACGGGGAGAGGCTCGAGCTGACCCAGCTCAGCGACCTTACCGACGCCCTCGACCGGGCCATCGGCGACTAGCTTTCCCCTCCTCCTCGGCCCCCGCCGACGTATGATTTCGGTGTGCCGAAAAATGCCCTTGTTGGGCGTGTTGCTGACGAGGCGACGATCCGCCGGTCGCCTCGTCGCTTGGCATGGCTGATCGGGCCGGCACTCGTCGCAGGGGTCGCCTACCTCGACCCTGGGAACGTCGCGAGCAACATGACCGCGGGCGCCCGATACGGCTACCTGCTCGTATGGGTCGTCGTCCTGGGCAACGTCATGGCGTGGCTGATCCAGTACCTCTCGGCCAAGCTCGGTGTCGTTACCGGTCAGAGCCTTCCAGAAGCGCTGGGCCACAGAATCCGGAGTCCGTGGGGGCGGCGCGCGTACTGGCTGCAGGCGGAGCTCGTCGCGATGGCTACCGATATCGCCGAGGTGATCGGCGGCGCCGTCGCCCTCTACCTGCTCTTCGGCGTGCCACTGCTCTGGGGAGGTCTCATCACAGGGGCGGTGTCGATGACACTGCTGATCGTGCAGTCGCGCGGTGGCGCCAAGCCATTCGAGTTCGTCATCATGGGACTCGTTGCGGTGATCGCGATCGGTTTCGGCTACGGAGTCTTCGTGGCACCCCCCGACGGCGCCGGAGTGGCCAGCGGTCTCATGATCCGGTTCGACGGCACGGATTCAGTCCTGCTGGCTGCATCGATCCTCGGGGCGACGATCATGCCCCACGCGATCTATGCTCACAGTGCGCTATCGCGAGACCGCTTCACTGCAGTCTCGGCGCAGAACGGAGCGAAAGCGGCCGCGACGGTGTCACGGGGGGTGCCCCTGGAGAACCTCCGCGGGATCTCGACCTCTCGACTGCTACGCGCCACCCGATGGGATGTCACGATCGCGATGCTGATCGCCGGCACGGTGAACCTCTGCATCCTGTTGCTGGCAGCGGCCAACCTTGCAGGTGTGAGCGGAACCGACACGCTCGAGGGCGCATACGCCGCCCTTCACGACGGCATCGGCCCGGCCGTCGCGACGCTCTTCGCGGTCGGCCTGCTCGCCAGCGGGCTGGCGAGCACATCGGTCGGAGCGTATGCGGGCGCGGAGATCATGCGTGGCCTCCTCCTCGTCCGAGTCCCGCTGCTCACCCGGCGACTGGTCACGCTCATCCCAGCTCTCGCGATCCTCGCCTTCGGCGTCGATCCGACACTCGCGCTGGTTCTGAGCCAGGTCGTGCTGTCCTTCGGCATCCCGTTCGCGTTGATTCCCCTCGTCGTCCTGACTGCGAACAGGGGATTGCTCGGCAGATTCCGCAATCACGGAATCACGACGGCGGCCGGGATCGCGGCATCGGCCTTCCTCGTCGTGCTGAATGCGCTGCTGCTGTGGCTCATCTTGACCGGTAGGTAAGGCGGGCTCTCTCTCATGAATCCGTCTTCGGCGTTCCGGCACATCCTCGGCGGTGTCGTCCTGGTGGCGTCAGTATGGGGGTCGGGATGCCTGCCCGCCGTAGCCGCCCAGGAGGTCTCGGTTTCACCTCCGCCCGTCGCAGCGACCGAGATCGTGGCCGAGACCCTCGCTGCCGACCCGCCCGTGGCGAGCATCGAGCCGCACACCGATCCGACAGCCACGACGGACAGGATTGCCGGCGGGTCAGAGGATCCGTCGACCGGGGGAGTGCTGGCGGCGATCATCGGAGGGAGCATCCTGCTCGGCGCCGCTGGCCTGATGATCCTGTCCGTCTGGTTGCGACGCTACGCAGCACGGATCGGACGCAAGCCCGAAGCGGATCCACCGGGCCGCTGATCCCCGATCCTGCCCTAGGCCGCCAGACGCCCGCGGCCTCAGTGGGAGGGGCGGTCTTCGTGGTCGATACCAGCGTGCTCTTTGCCACGCTCGAAGCCCAGGAGGCGAAGAGCGTTGGCCACGACGATGAGTGTCGAGCCCTCGTGGATGAGCACCACGGCACCGATGTTCAGCCCGATGAAGGTGGCGATCACCAGGAGGACGACGATCGCGAGGCTCGCGATGAGGTTCTGACGGATGATCCGGCTGGTCGCGCGGCTCAGACGCACGGCGAACGGGACGCGTCCCAGGTCGTCGCTCATGAGAGCGATGTCACAGGTCTCCAGTGCGACGGTGGAACCGGCAGCCCCCATCGCGATGCCGATGTCCGCGCGAGCCATCGCGGGCGCGTCATTCACGCCGTCCCCGACCATCGCGATGGGGCGATGCGTCTCGGCAAGACGAGTGATGTGCGCAACCTTGTCCTCCGGCAGCAGCTCACCGATTGCGGTGTCGACGCCGACCTCGCGGCCGACGGCATCCGCGACGCGCTGGTTGTCGCCGGAGATCATCACGAGCTGGCCGACGTTCGCGCTTCGCAACACGCGGAGCACCTGCGCGGACTCGGCGCGAGAGGTGTCCATCACGCCGACGACTCCCAGGAACCGATCACCGCGTCGGACGATCATCAACGTCTGGCCGGAGTCGCGCGCCTCCGTGTAAGCGATCTCGACTGACGAGGGGAGGGTGAGGCCCTGCTCGTCGAACATCCGCAGGTTGCCGACCTCGACGATCTCTCCGTCGACCGTGGCACGTACACCGCGGCCGACGACGGCGTTGAGGTCCGACGCCTCGACGCGCTCCGCCTCGGACACCTGACCTGCGAGGTCGCGGACGATCGCTGCTGCGAGCGGGTGATCGCTGAGAGACTCCACGGCGACCAGGATGGGGACGAGGAGGCTCCCGTCCACGCCGTCCACGGGAGTGACCGACGTCACCTGCGGGTTGCCCCAGGTGAGGGTACCGGTCTTGTCGAAGGCCATCGCCCTGACGCGCCCCAGGGTCTCCAGCGGAGCACCGCCCTTGACCAGCACGCCGGCGCGGGCCGCTCGGGCGACTCCAGCGAGAACGGCCGCCGGCGTCGCGATGGCCAGTGCGCACGGGCTCGCGGCCACGAGGACAGTCATTGCGAGATAGAAGGCATCCGTGAACGGCTGCGAGAACACGGACATCGCGACCACCAGGGTGGCGGCCACGCCGAGGATCACCGCGGGCACGTACCACCGCTGGAAACGGTTGATGAACTGCTGCGTCGGTGACGCAGCCTGGTCGGCCGTGCGGACCAGCTCGACGACTTTGCTCAGCGTCGAGTCCGCGGCTGTCGCCGACACCACGACCTCGAGCACCCCGGAGCCGTTCACCGTGCCGGCGAACACGCGATTCGAGGCCGGAAGGGTATCGACGGTGCGCATCGCCCGCTCGCGATCCGCGACCGGCTCCTTCTCGATGGGCATCGACTCACCGGTGACCGCCGACTGGTCGACGGCCGAGATCCCGGCGATCACGAACCCGTCCGACGGGATCCTCGAGTTCGGGCGCACCATCACGACATCACCCACCACGATCTGCTCCACCGGAACCTCGACGGGATCGTCGTCCCCGCGGCGTACCAGGGCGGTCCGTGGTGCGAGCTCAGCCAGCGCTTCGATCGACTTGCTGGCGCGGCTCATCGCGTATTCCTCGAGAGCGTGGCCGAGGCTGAAGAGGAACAGCAGCACTGCGCCCTCCGCCCACTTCCCGATCAGGGCGGCGCCGATTGCGGCGACGATCATGAGGAAGTCGACCTCGAACTTGCCCCGCAATGTCGATGCGACCGCCGTGCGGACAGTGAAGAAGCCACCGAAGAAGTAAGTGGCGATGAACAGGACCAAGGGCAGACCCATCAGCGGCAAGCCGACCGCATACTCTGCGATCATCCCCGCGGCGTAGGTGATGCCCGCCACGATGGCGAACCACAGCTCCCATCGGGCGGAGCCGTGCGCGTGCTCCTCTATGACGGCAGGAGATTTCGTGGCAGTCGAGGTAGTCATACCTCAACAATACATCACAAGAACATGATACTATGATGTATGTGAATGATAATCGTGCTCATGAGAGAGGAACTCGCCTATGAGCAGTTCGGTGGAACCAGCGTCCGCTCCGCTGTCAGCGGGGGATGCCGTGCGGCTAGCTGAGATCATGCGGGCGCTGGCATCACCAGTCCGGCTCCGCATCCTGAGTGTGCTGCGCATCCATCCCAGCACGGTGACCGATCTCGGCATGCAGCTCGGCATCGGACAGACGACGCTCTCCAACCACCTACGGCTTCTCCGGAATCTCAGCGTGGTCCGCGGCGATCGTGACGGACGGCACATTCACTATGTGCTGTTCGATGATCATGTCGCAGATCTTCTCGACGAAGCCATCGGACACCTCCGCCACCTTCCCGGCGATCGTTGACCGCTTGACATTAGCCGAACACGGCGGCGGGCCATTGGGTGGGTGTGCTAATTCTCATTAGTCGGTCGTCATTGCACGTCTTTTGAGGAATGGATCTCAGCCGAGTTCGCCTGTGATCACCACGCGGGTGACCGCGGGGTCCTGCAGTGCGTCGCAACCGGCGTCGATTTCATCCACAGCGATTTCCTTCGAGATGGGCTCGTCGAGTCGGAAGCGGCCCTGCAGGTACAGGTTTGCGTGAAGCGGGATGTCGTGCTTGGGCGTTGTAGAGCCCATGTCGACGCCCCGGGATGCACATTTGTTTGCCGATGAGGCCGATCCTCTGCATCGGCACTGTAGCGGTGGGGTCCAGGAGGGCGGCCCAGCATAGGCCTTCGCCCGGGCGAGCTATGCCTACGACCTCCTGGGTGACGGCGGGGATTCCGACGGGATCGAACGCGCCAACCGCACCGCGTTCAGTGATCCGCTGCACCTCGGCGGCCGGATCGGTGGTGGTCGAATTGATGGTGTGTGTGGCCCAGAATAGCTTGGCCTTCTCGAGCTTGTTGTCGGCGACATCGACGGCGATGAGCGTGGCTGCGCGGGCGACCACGGTTCCATTCATCGCGTTTAAGCGCACACTACCGACCGGCTCTTCGCTGCCCAGCGCACAAGGCTCGGTCTCCAAAGCGATGCCGCTCAGATGCCCTGACGAGTCACCACAGGTTCGCTCTGCTGCGGTCGCCCGATGACGGGGCGCGGCGTGCCCAGCCCTCGTACCCGCTCGCCGACGGCCTGCGCCACCTTCCTTGTACCGGCTACCGTGGCGTCCCGCGCAGCCCGGTGCAGTCTCTCCTGCCCGTGACTGATCGCGTCCGCGACACGTTGGCTGCTGTGTCGCATCAGTTCCGATGCGGGCATCCACGTCAGCCGCGACCGGTCCTTCACCTGGGCGGCGATGCGCTCCCGACGCGCCGCCAACGCCGGGTCCGACAAGCGAGCCAGCGCGTCCGAATCCATTTGCGCCGTCTCCACATGCTCCGCCTCCGCCTTTCGTTCCGACGCCACAGTCACTACCGTGTCCCTGCCATCGCGCTCCAGTGGGATGTACCGCTCGTCGTCACCGGTGTTCATGATTCCTCCTTCTCCGCGGTGGTTTCGGACCGCTTCGCGACTGATTTCATCCACCGTCCGACGGTCGTCGGATGGACACCGAGCTCAAGCGCGATCTGTCTGTTCGACAGACCCTGCATGCTCAATCGGATCGCGTCTTCAGGCCTGCCCATATCCGCGCGGGCCCGGCTCGGCGTAGATGATGCCGCGTGCGTGTTCTCTGCCGCGACTGCTGTCCTCACTGTTCCGGACATCAACGCTTGAACCGGCATACGCTCGGACCTTCCTTCCTGCACCAGGGTCGTGGCCGGGTCGACATCGGCATCCTCACCGACGGTCGGCATGGCGCGGCGGTAGCGGCCCAGCTCCACAGTCAAGTGCGTGGCCGCAAGCAGTACGATCGGTGGCACCGATGCCACGAGCGCCGCCACTATGCCGGGCACGGTTTCGTCGGCGGCGACCAGCGCGTGCGTGATATTCGCCGTGATCGACACTAGCGCCGCCCCGCCCAACAGCAGCCATGGATACCGGGTCGCCGCCCGCCCATACGGCGACAAAGCGACCACCGACATCGTCGCGATGACGATTACCCCGTCCACGATCAACGGCCATACCCACGCGAGCCCCACCGCGGTGCCCGCGCGGGACGCGAGGTCCGCGAGCGCGGTGAACGATAGCCAGAACGCTCCCACTCCCAGCAGCACCGTGCCGATGATGGAGGCGCCCACCACCCATGCGCCCATCCGCCGTTCCACGGACGTGCTCGTTGACGTCGTCACAGCGCTGGAACCGACACGTCAATGCTCGTCGTCGATCGAACGGGTGCCGCCCCGCCCAACTCGACTGTCCGGGCCTGCGACGTCTTGCGTTCAGCGCCAGGGCCGGAGCGGTCAAGCCCTGGTGGGTAACCGTCGCCGATGCCCGCATCCGGCAACTTGTCGAGGATATCCAATGCCACGCGACGCACCCGCTCGCCGGTCTCGCGCACCACGTCCACCGGTTCCTTGTCCGCCACCGACTGCGCCCACGTCGCGACGTAGGGAATCGTGTAGTCGCTGGTGTCCATGCCGTATGCCGCGCCGATCATCATCGCGACCGACTCCGCCTCCACCTCTCGGATGCCGCGATGATGGGTGACGGCCTCAACCGGATCGTGCATACGGACGTGCCCGAGTTCGTGCGCCAGCGTCTTCACCCGCGCTGCATCGTCCATGTCCGCGCGAACCGCGACAACCTTCGTGTCGTAGATCGTCACGCCATTCGCTCCCCAGATGGAAGACGCATCCGCCGCGTCCTGCAACTCGAATCCCTCCGTCGCGACCTGCGCGGCGAGCCCCGCCCACAGCCCAGCCGGCGCCTCTCCCTCCAGCAGCCGCGGCATTGGCCGCTCCGGGATCTCCGACCCGCTGGTCTGCGTCACATCCCACACGTACGCAGGCTTCACGTTGACGATCTTCGAACGCACCACCTCGCCCGCGGCAGGCTTCTCCCGAGCCTGCAATCGGCGCCACGACATCGGATCGGAAGGATCTTTCGACGCGAACCGCCCCATCACCGGGGCGTAGATCATGTACCCGGACTGGCCCTTGTCCACCGACCGGTCAAGTTGCTTCCACTGGTTGAACCCCGCTACGTACGTCGGCACCGGCGTCGACACTCGCCCCTGCTCGTATGCGTCAGCATGCTGGGCGTAGATCAGCAGGGTGTTCCGAAAACTCCGCGATCTGAACCGGGCTGCGAACTCGATTGCCCGCTTCCAATCCTCACCCGTCGTCAGCCCCGCGACGGCAGTCTCGAGCTTCTCCGCCATCTCGTCGAGCTTGGTTTCACGCGCCGCCTGTACTTCGGCCGGGGAACGTCTCATTCGGGCCACCCAGACCACCGCCTTCACGTCCGCACCGACCACGCTCGGATCGGCTATTCGTGAGGACAGGTGCGCGCGTCACACCCCACAAGTCCGTGCCGGAGGTAGCCACGCGTGCGCGTCACTCCCTAGCCGCCAGCGCAGGTGTGCCGGACAGGTCCTCGAGAACGCACCGCTGGCTCCGTGGGCCATGGGCCATCACGCCTACTTGCCACCGTGCACGGCCCATCCTGGTCGCCGTCGCGCGCAGATTTCATTCCCCGAGTTGCGGGCTGCCGCTGCCGCCGCTTCTGCACGGATAGTCAGGCGGTCACCGCTGACGCGGTGGCAGCACTGGTTGGGCAATCCTGCGGATTGCCTTTCGGCTGCTTGATTGTGCGGGACCATTCCCTTCTGCGCAAGGCACGCAAAAACTCTCCCCGATAGTCGATCTCCTTCCCCTGGTGTCGGGAGGAGATTTTTTGACTCTTCGGCCTTGCGCATTCATTCCTGGCCCCTTTTCTCGGCATGTGCCGAAAGGCAATGGCACGGAGGGAACAGCCACACCACCCGGTGTGACCGCCCTCCGGGATTCAGGAAAGGAACCGAAAGCCATGACCATCATCGACACCACCCCGACCCAGGCCGCAGACCTCACCCCCGCCGAGGAGGCCGTGCAGGGGCCGGAAGTTCGCCGGATCAGCCCCCACACCCTCGTCGTGGAGGACAACATCCGTTCACAGGTCGACCTCGACCGGGCATTCGTCAACTCGATCAAGCTCCACGGCGTGATCGTGCCCATCCTCGCCCACCCCGACCAGAACGGGAACATCATCGTCCGCGACGGACAGCGCCGCACCCTCGCCGCCCGCGAGGCCGACGCCGAGGACGTTCCCGTCTACGTCGTGGACGCCTCCGACGAGAAGCGCATCCGCATCATCCAGCAGTACATCACCAACGAACACCGCGCAGGACTCACCGACACCGACCGGGCCGAGGCATGGCGGCAGTTGGCGCTGGACGGGATGAGCGTCACCGCCATCGCCAAACAGACCGGCACCAAGCGCACCACCGTCAAGACCGGCCTCGCCGTCGCCGAAAGCGACATCGCCAAGACCGCCGTCACCCAGCACGCCCTCACCCTCGACCAAGCACTCATCCTCACAGAGTTCGAGGACGACCCCGACGCGCTGGCCGAACTCACCAGCATCGCCGCACACGACCCGGAATCGTTCGACCACTACGCCCAGCGGCACCTGGACGACAAGGCCACCAAGGAAGAAATCGCGGCCCTGCGCGCCCAGTACGAAGCAGACGGATACACCGTCATGGACTACCCGGCATGGGGCGACGAGGACGTGGCTTTCCTCCACGACCTGCTCACCGCCGACGGCGAGCGCGTCACCGAAGAGAACTACGCAGGCAAAGACGGGCACGCCATCGCTATCGGGGAGCGGTGGGGGAGCATCGACATCGCTCACGTCGTCGTGAACTGGCGCGAGCACGGCCTGACCTCCATCCGACACAACCAGCCCAACACCCGATCCGGGTCGATGACCGAGGAGGAGAAGGCCGAACGCCGCCGCGTCGTCGCCAACAACAAGGCATGGGTCAGCGCGGAAAAGGTGCGCCGCGCATGGGTGACCAAGTTGCTCGGACGCAAACGCCTGCCCTCCCAGGCACTTGCATTCGCGGCAACCGTGATCGCAGACAACCGGCACGAGGTCGCGCGCGCCGCAAGCGACGGGCACGACATGGCAGCGACCCTCCTCAGCCTCGACGGCCAGCGCCACTACGGACAGCCGCACCCCATCGCCGCGATGACCCAGGCCACCCCGACCAAGGCAGGACACGCCCTGCTCGCCGTCGCACTCGGCGCTCTGGAAGCGGCAACCAACAAGAACAGCTGGCGCAACCCCGACCAGGCGACCCGCGCGTACCTCGACCAACTCGCCGCCTGGGGATACACCCTCTCCGACGTCGAAACCCTCATCACCGACCCCGACAGCGCCCACCGAGCCGAGGACACCACCAACGACGCCGACACCCCCGCCGACGCGGACGCCTCCACCGAGGAGGAGACCGGCGAGGAGGTCAACGGCGAGGACACGAGCGCGGACGAGACCGACACCACCAGCCCCGACCCGGAGCCGGAGGAGGAGGCCCCGCTCGACAACCCTGCCGAGGCCGAGGAGGTCGAGGTGTCCGAGGAGTCGCCCAGCGAGACGGACGACGCCGACGCCGCAAGCGACGACAGCGACGATGAGCCGACCGTCGAGGACGAGCCGGCCGACGCGGCCTGACCCACCGCACCACCCACGGCGGGGCCGGTCATCGCATCACCGGTGACCGACCCCGCCCCTCCCCACCTCATAGGAGCACACAATCATGAACACCCAGATCCTCGACCAGATCACCGCCGACCCCGGCCAGCAGGAACGTTTCGCACGCATCGCGCTGGCCTGCCTGACCATTCCCGGGGAGCCCAATCCTCCCGCCGCGCGCCTGACCGGCACGAACGGCCCGGCTGTGGTCCAGCACATCCTTGAAACAACCCCGCACCCCCTCGCGGACACACCCGTCATCGAGACCATCGAGCGCGTCGCGGACGGCACGCACACCGTCATCATTCCCGGAGACCCGCAATGGCCCACCGGTCTGGACGACCTCGGACCTGACCGACCCGTCGCACTCTGGGCAGTCGGAGACCTCACCCTCCTCGCCAGCGCCCCCGGCCAGACCGTCACCCTCACCGGCGCGAGAGCCGCCACGAGCTACGGCGACTACACCGCCGCCGAACTCGCCCACGACCTCACCCGAACCGGGCACAGCATCGTCACCGGAGGCGCGTACGGGATCGACGCCGCCGCAACCCGCGCAACCCTCACCACATCCGGGCATGCAATCGTCGTCCTCGCATCCGGCATCGACCGCCCCTACCCGGCAGGCAACATCGGCCTGCTGCATCAGGTCACCGAGCACGGACTCGTGCTCACCGAGACCCCGCCGAGTGCTGCACCGACCCGCTCCCGGTTCGTTGCACGCACCCGCATTCTCGCAGCCCTCTCCGCTGCAACCGTGATCGTGGAAGCCGGAGCACGCTCGGGCGCAGCCCACGTCGCGCACACCGCGCACCGCCTCGCGCGCACGGTGGGAGCAGTGCCCGGCCCGATCACCAGCACCACCAGCACGGGATGCCACCTCCTCATCCAAGCGGGCATCGCCCGCCTCATCACCAGCGCGAACGACCTCGCGCTCACGGTGGACGAGTAACCGCCAGCACCCCCGGACGGTGCCGACCACACCACGATCCACGGCCGGCATCGACCAAACCCCTCGCACACCGCGCCCTGCGCCCGACCCTCACCCCAGCACCACGACCAGCCCACGCCCGCAGCCACCTGTACCTGCTCCGCCGCCTCTTGACCCGAAACCGGCGCCGCAAACCTCCTCCACCACGCTCCGCACCCGTTCTTCTCACATTCGGATACACGTCTTGCATTTACACGCCGTGCCCCCGGCGCGACCGCCCCGAAGGGTACGCTCAGGCACCCGCGCTCCGCGCGGTCGTAAACCCCGAATACCACACCAGATGCGTCGCCGAAACCGGAGAGCACGGGACCGTTTCGACCGGAGCAAGAGCCACGATGCCTCGCGCGCCCGCCACCGGACACGCGGAGGCGACGGCAAGAGTAATCTGCGCTTGCCCGAGCCGTCGAAGAGTAAAAGCGAACGGTCGACGAGTACAAAACTCGAGAGACCCAGGCCGCGCCCACCCGACGCGGGGGAGGGCTCACTACGTCCAAGCCGACGCGATCACCCGCATTCCCGCAGAAGATGCAAGCATTGCCTCTGAAGCAACGAGGAAGCGATGGGTCAGATGGAGCGCGCCAGCGTTGCAGAAACAGCGCGAAGCGTGCTGCACCACCCGGCAGGACAGTAGTGCGCGCCGCGTGCACACAGCAGCTGAGGCGCTGCAACAGTCCCGTTCGGAGCCGTGCAACAGGGGGCTTCACGAATGCTGCAGCACCAAGTAAAATCGAACTCACCAGGCGAGCAATACACGATTGGCGTTTCAGGACGCACCACCGGTGCGAAGGGGCTCAGCCACCAACAACACAACCGAGCACGCACGTGCTCGACTCGTTGAAGGAGGCCCACCATGTTTCTCATCTCCCTCGCCATGCGCCCCGCCGCCGCCGTCTACCACTGGTGCCAACGCTGGCTCCCCAGCAACCGCCTCACCGCACTCCTCCGTACTAGACGCGGACACCGATGGGGGATCCCGGCGGCGCTTCTCGGCGTGATCTACTTCGTCGCGGGCGTGGCCTGCTACGGAGCCGTCAGACTCGGCCACACCGAATGGCTTTACCTCGGCATGCTCATCTGCTGGTGGACTGCCCTCAAACTCATCGCCCATGGCATCACCGCCGCCATCCGACTTCTCGGAGCGCGCACACACGAAAACCTCGCAGTTCGCCGCGCGATCCGAGACCGAGAACAAGCCGTGGCAGAGGCAGGCATCGAACCACTCGAATACAGCAGTGCAGACCGTCGTCGCGTCCTGCGCGAAGTCCGCGAAGAACTCAACGCTAGACGGTATGTAGTAGCCCTCTTTTGGTGAGGGGGTCGCGGGACGGGGCCTCACTCGCAAAGCTCGTGGGTTACCGGGTGGAGGTGGTCC
>MDTD01045916.1_pt1 | contig 44029 bp, 31 predicted proteins | sample 811221 | NCBI WGS metagenome assembly MDTD01 (sample SAMN05326646, study PRJNA326480) | marine metagenome | isolation source: seawater | place: Pacific Ocean: South West | collected 2011 | reverse complement strand
TTGCCGCACGTCCGGTTTTCGGCCACGCCACGGAATCGCCAAGCCCGGCGGCGTGCGTCGCGACGGAGTGCACCGATAACGCACACGATTCGGCGTATCGACGAAGCGAGTTATCACCAGTAGTGAATGATTTCTTTTGAAACAGCGCGCCGTCGAGGATGGCGTCGATGGCGCGCACGGTTCGGCGCATGGTACCGTCTTGAAACGTGACGCTCGGAATGTTTTCAAAGACGCCGTCGATGACGGCGTCGACGTCTTGAAACAATTCAATCTTGTCTCGAATCTTATCCAGGTGCGTCTTCCCGGTCTCGGTATCGAGCCTGGATTTCGGAAACGTGTGCCTGCCGCGCAAGAGATCTCGCCACACCGTCACTGCGTGCGGTTTATTATCTTTGGCGCCACCGCCCGACGTCACTACGTCTCGCATCGAAACTTTACCATCGTCGCTCGTCTTGGCGATGAGTTGCATTGAGTTTAACGCAGCGCGAATGTCGTGATCGACGCGATCGACGATGAGCGCCACCGCTCGCGGTTCGACCTCGACGTTTTCTCTCAGACACACGTCTCGCACGCGCGCCGTCAATTGCGTCGTCTGCGGCGGTTTCATGCGAATGATCTTGGCGACGTCTCGAAGTGGCTTCAATGCCGGCGCGTATAAATCGTTGCATATCGCGATGATCGGTCTCGAAAGCCTCGACGCGCCATTCTTCCCGTGCTTCAACGCATTGATGACGGTCCACACCGCGCCTCGATCGCTTCCGGTGTGATGTAACCCGTCAATCTCATCCACGATGACGCACTTTGGCTTTTGCTCGACGAAGGCGTGTCTCGTTCGCGTTGCGTCGTTCAGTTTCGTCTTCAGCGTCGACGCGCTTCGATCGTCGCTCGCGTTGATCTCCACCGTTTCGTATCCACAGTGTCTCGCCGCGACGTGCGCGGGCGTCGTCTTCCCCGATCCCGGAGGTCCGCACAATAATAAAATCTTCTCCATCGGTCGGCTCGACTGGTCCAACAGCGTGTGCGTCGTCGTCTTGGCATCGCGGCGTCTTTTCCCTCCGCTCAAACTCGACGTTTTCTCCGCGTACCTTTCGGCGTAATACTGTCGCATCGTCGCCGGCGGCGGATCTCGATCAAACACCACCTTATCCCACCCCTTGATCCAGTGCACGACCTCTCGATTGACGTATTCGGGACTCAATAAATCGGTAAACGCGCGAGGGGCGTACTTTTGAGACCACATCGCGTTTCGAAGCTTTTTACGCAATCGATCCGCTTTCCGCGCGCCCTCCGTCAGAGGCTCGGTCTCCTGCTTCTTTGTGCCATCGTTGTCGTCGTCGCGTTCCCCCCCCTCTTCCACCGCTTTCGCCGCCTCCACCGCCTCGGCGTACCGTCTCTTTTCGTACTCGTCCAACAAATCTTCTATGGGCCTCGCCAACCACGATTCCTCCTCCCCGCGCGCGTACATGTCCTCATCCCTCGCGATCGGTTCATCCAGAGGTTCTCTCTTCAAATACACCCGTCTTCCATCCCCGAGCGTCATCGCGACGTGATCGCCGTCGATATCCGCCGCGTTCGTCGCCGCCGGCGCGTCTCTCGCCCTCGACGCGTATCTTCGAGACGTCCCCACCGCCTTCATCCCCATCCCAAACCTCTCCTTCGACGCCGCCGCCATCATCTCACTCGCCATACGCATCACCTCCTCCGCGTTCATCACCGCACCGCCGCCTTTCCTCTTCTTCTTTTCCGCCGTCTTCCCGTCTCCTCCGCCGCGCGTTCCCGTCGTCTCATTCTCCTTCTCCTCGTTCTCCTTCTCCTCGTTCTCCTTTTCGTCGTCGGGAAACGCGACGTCATCGTTCGCGTCCTCGTTCGCGTCCGTCCTCATCGTTCGTCCCGCCTCGTCGTCGTCATCGTCGTCGTCGTCCGGAAAGGCTGGGTAATCGTTCGCGTCGTCGTCATCGTTCGCGTTCGCGTCCATCACCGTCGCTCGCGCGCGATCGACGTCTTCATCGACGAGGGCATCGAATCCGAAATCACCGTCGTCGTCGTCGTCGTCGTCGTCTCGCATGTCTCTCTCGCTCTCCGGTGCGTCGACGAGTGATGATGTCTTTCATTCGTCTGTCTTTGAAAAATTTAAAATTTTGACGGGACGGGACGGGACGGGACGGGACGGGACGAAAATACCCCCGCGGTCCCGTGACGCGCGTCCGCGCGCGCTGGTACACGCGCGTAAAAATACACCACTACCCTAGAACTACCCTAGAACTACCCTCGCGTCGCGCGGACTCGATGGACCGCGCTCGGCGGGGATCACGCGCGATTCTCGGCGCGCGCGCGCGGCGGCGACGGTCCATCCATTCTCGCGAGATCGACGCGAATCGCGTCGGCTTTGCGACACATCTCGGCGACGGCGGTGAGGAGATCGTCGTCGTCGACGTCTCGCGCGAAAAATGGGGACGACCGCGTCGGTCGTCGTTTTTCGCGCGCCGAGACGGCGCCGGAGACGCGCGGCGACGGAGACGGAGACGACCCCGTCGTCGTCTCCCACGTTCGCCGAGACGACGTCGTCGGTGAATCGACGTCGAGGACGGTCGGGGAGAACGAGGACGGGGTCGACGACGCGCGAACCGTCCCTTTCCGCGGTCGTCGACGGCGAATCGTCGCGATGAAATCATCATCATCGACATCATCGATATCATCATCATCATCATCATCATCATCATCATCATCATCGTCGGCATCGTCGGCATCGCGCGCGCGCGTCGCCTCGCGAGCGATGCGACGATCGCGTCGACGGCGTAATCCCTCGATAAACTCCGCCCTCGCCTCTCTGACGAAGCGCGCGTGCGCGTCGGCGCTCGCTCGGGCGCGTTCGCGCGCGTGCGTCGTCAACGACTTGGACGTCTCCGCGCGCCACGCGCGCATCGCGCGTTCGTTCGCGCGTCTCGTCTCGACGTCGTCGCGCGACGAGAACGAGGACATTCTCGTCGTCGTCGTCGTCATCGAGCGCGTCGAACGGGACGCCGCGGACGAGGACGAGGACGCGGTCGAGGTGTGAGGCGTCAGACCGTCGCGCGCGATGATGACGAGGATTCCCGCGCGCGCGTCGACGTCGAGGTCGAGCGAGGGCGGTGGAACGAGGGATGACCGTCCCGTGGTGGACGTCAGACGCGCGCGAGGGCGCGCGATGGATAAGGCGTGGCACAGGACGTTCATCAAGACGAGACCGAGGATGAGCGCGAGGCAAAAGAAAAATCACAGAGATTTATTCCCGAGGCACGGCATCGCGTTCGACGCGTCCGTCGGGGTCGGGAAGACGAGGGATGGACGATGGCGTGTGTTAGATTACGATCGCGCGTTCGAAGGGAGGAGAGAGGGGCGACGGCGCGTGCTCGAACTCGGGTTCGGTCTCGGCGATAATCTCGTCGAGAGCGCCGACGTCCTGCGAGAGACGCACGTGTTCGTAGGTGCGGAGGTTCATCGTCCGGGCGTCGCGAGCGCGCTCGGAGCGATCGATGCGAGAGGTTTGGATAACGTCTTGGTGGCGGAGATCGACGCGCTGTGGTTGTTGAGAGATTTTTGCGAGGAGTCGTCGCTCGAGGAGTTGGTGATTCATTTTCCCGACCCGTGGTTGGGAGAAAACAAGGCGCATCGACGATTGGTCAATCCCATGCTCCTCGAGCTCGCCGAGCGCGCGTTGGTGCCGAACGGTCGTCTGTCCGTGGCCACGGACGCGGACGAGTACAAGGCGCACGTGGAACGCGTGTTTCGTTCGTTCGGCGAGCCGCGCGGGTGGACGCCGGACGACGAACCGTTCGCGAGATTCGAGAGTAAATACAGTAAAAAGGCTCGAGACGAGGGTCGCAAAACCGTGGATTACGCGTTTCGATTCGCGAAACCGTCTCGTCGCGACGTGGACGCGGCGTAGGACGAAGCGCCGACGACGAGTTCCCGTGTCCATCATACATAGCTCCCACGTTTGTTAGTCTTAAATCTAGTGTATTACGTAGTTCACACACGTCTCGAACGACCTTACCGATGGCCAACCCCGCGCGAGAGACGGCAGACGTTGGCGCGTGGCGACGCCCGCGCGAGAGACGGCAGACGCCGCGCGTCGACGCCCGCGCGCGGTGGGGACTCGTCACCGTCTCCACCGCGAGTGATGTCCCGACCGTCGCGCGCCGAGCCGCGAACGCCCCATCTCTCGAGCGCCGCCGCGCGTTGGAATCCGCCCGAGGAGTGGACGTGGCGACCGGTGCGAGGGTTGGCGATGTGCGCGACGTCCATCATCGTCATGACGTGGTTAACCCTGTCCCTCGTCGGCGACCTCGCGGGAGAGGCGCGGACGCCGCGCACGGGAATAGCCGTTTTGGACTGGGCGCTGAGAGACGAGTATTACTCGCGAGCGCTCCCGGTGTTGATTCCGGGAACGATCGCGTACGTGTATTTTCATTGGCTCAGCGCGAGGTTTTTCGAGCACACGTAACGTGACGGTGGATGCGTACCGTCGCCGTGTGCGTCGCGGCGCGAAAAGTGTAAGGTAAGCGCTCGTTTCGGGAGGGAGCGACCGTCTCGTATTTTTCACCCGGCGACCGAAGGCGACTCGACGCGAAGACACTCGACTCAACGCTTTGCGGTGAAGCTCACTCGTGTCGGCGGGACGACGCTCATTCGATCCGTCGCGGGGTTTTACCGCATAAATTTGGTTACGCCAGATATAAACCAATGTCGGGTTAACGCAGTACCCGTCGTTGACCTGTCTCGCTGGTACATTTGTTACCGCAAACGTTGCGTTTCGCCGCCGTTTCGCGAACGCGAACGCGATTTGCATGGGACATTCCACCCCGGGCGGTGCGGTGTCATCAATCACCGGACGCGTCCCAAGTCCTGTGCTACAGCCGAAGCGTGCGTCGTGTTGCGCACCGAGTTTGCAGATATTCGGTTGCGTGTCTTTAAGTTGCACCGACATTTTCATGATTTTTTTTGCCTGACGGCGTGCGCCGCCACGGGCTCCTCTGCCACGGTTCCCTGAGCTTTGCGTTGATTGAGATCTGTCCAAAGAGAGCCCAAAATAGATTTTTCGCCTTCATGATAGGAAGCCGTTTCGTTCGCTTTCGAGCAGTGACTTTGCGGTGCCAAACGGGCGATTACATTTTTCTCTGCGAACTTACTGATGAATATGGGTGGAAGAGCCGTATGAACTGCATGACTTAGAAACCAACCCTTCTTAAAGTTCACATTTGTGTTTTTTTTCACGTCGAGCGCGGCTTCGCTCGAGAAGGACGACTGACCTTTACTCTTTCTTCCTATTTCTTCCTATTTCTAGAATACCCGCGCGATTAGAAAAACGCCGCGTAGCAGCACGCTGTAATTTGAACATTATCAGATAGAATTACATCGCTAAGTTTTCAGATATGTCCCCAAGCGCGGGTCGTGCTTTCTTCGCCGAATGCGGAGCTAAAGGTTTCTTTCCGGACATCGGCGCTTGATGCACACCGTTGTTTTCGTCGCCGGGCGTGGAGTAAACATTCGAATCCAAACCTGTTTGGTTCGATGGCAAATCGTTGAAACAGATTTGATCCGCACGCTCGTTGAGTTTGTGAATGTTCTCCTTCAGAGTCGCATCGGGGCGCACCGGCGTGATGAAGCGCTGATTGTTAGCCTTGGGCTTTGCCGGTGTTTTGCGATACGTCTTGGGCTTCGTCTTGGGCTCGTTCAGTGTCATTGTTGGAGTCGGAAGTGCCGTTTGCGGAGTCATTTCCATCGTCTCTGTAAACTCTTCAACGAGTAATGCCACTTCTCCGTCGAGCTCATTCATTCGCACGTTCTGTTGCAGCGCTGTGGCGAGAGCGGTCGACTTGCGTCGAATGCTTCGCAGTTCGTCGGCGGCATCCTCAAGTTGGATTTGGTGCATCTCTTCTCGCGCCTTGTTCGCACTCTCGTGGTACTCCTCTTGCTTAGCGAGTGAGCCAGCGAGCATGTCTCTCTGCTCTTCAGATTTTTGGAACCTCAACTGCACCTCGTTCATGGCTTGTTGCAAATCTTTTTGCACCTTCTTGCTCGACGCGATCTCCTGCTGGAACATCGCGAGTTCCTTTTGCGCTTTCACGATTTCGCTCTTCATGCGTTCACATTCAGCGACTTTAGCGTTCAGAGCGGTCTTGAGCTTTTCAACGACCGTGACGTGAGTGCGCGCGGATTCTTTCAAACGTTCAGTTTCATTTGATTTGCTGCGCATGTGTCCCTTGAGATTCTTGAGCTCGGATTCGCGCAACTTGACCAACTCCTTGTACTCGTTGATTTTCTTCTCCATGTCCTCAGCGGCCTGTTGCATCTCCTTCATCAAAGCGATGCTATCGGCCTCGACTTCATCCGCCGTCGCTCGAGCTTCGTTGGCCTCGTTGCGAACGTCGATCAATTCCGCCTTCGTCAACTCGAGTTCCGCCGTCAGAGAGCTCATCGATTCCTCAGCCTTTGCTTCGAGCTCGGTTATCGACGCGCACAATCTCGTAACCTCGTTTTGCGACGCTTCCAACTCTGCATAGCTTTTGGCCAACTTTTCTTCTAGCGCCTCAATTTTTTCAGAATTTTTCGCGGTCGATTCACCGCGTAAAAGTTCAAGTTCTTGCTCGAGCTCCGCGCATCTCGCCTTGGCGTTCTTCACCTCGCTGTCGAGTTTCTCGACGACGTGAGCGTTTTCTTCTCGTAACGCCTCCAACTTCAGCTGGGTGGTGCGATGTAAATCTTCCAACGCATCCTCGCGTTCTCTCAGATTGTTCAAACGTTCAGAAATGTCATCATCTTTCATTTCTGACTCCATTTTCAGGTTGTTCAATTCCTCTGTGAAGTTGCGCAACTTTTCATCGCGTTGAGCGAGTCCGAATTCAAGTCTCTTCACGTTCGCGTTTTGACGCTTTTCGGCCGACATCAACTGCTTCACGAGCGCATCATTTGCGATCAATTCCCCAGTCTTCTCATCTAATTCGAACTTGAGTGCGTACACCTTCTCGCGCAAACCTTGAAGCTCGAGTTCGAGCGGATCCAATTCCATCGTCTTGGCGTCGTACTCAGCTCTGAGCTCGTCGAGTTCAGCCTCCTTTGAATCGAGCGATGTCTTACTTGCGGATAACTGAGCGTCTCGCTCTTGGATTTCACTCTGCATGACCTCGAGTATCTGCTTCTTTTCTGCGTTGAGAGCTTCATATTTCTTCTGCAACTCTTTCATTTGTTCAGAGACATCCACGTTTTCTCCCTCGCCAGACGCTTGCATCTCGGCAAGCTTATCCTGCAGTTGAAGCACGTACGTGACGGCGGTGTCGAGCTCGTATTCCTTCGCCTCCAGAAGTTGCGTACCATCTTGAAGTAAAGCGTCGCGTTCTTTCATCTCTGATCGAAGAACTTCAGCCTCCGCGGATACCGTCTCGAGCCTCTCTTCGAGGGCGATTTTCTCCAATGTTCGCTTCTCGACGAGCAACTCCAATGTGTTCTTTTCGACTTGAACCTCTGAAAACGCATCCTCAGCGCGCTGTCTCTCGCCACGCTCCTCTTGTAGGCATTTTTCGAGTTCACTCTGAACGTTTTCGAGCTCCACGCGGCGAGCTTCAACTTCAATCTCCAAGCTTTTCACTTCTTGTCTCGCCCGAGCCGCCTCAGCCTCAGCCTCTTGCCGCGCCCCAGCGAGCTGCAAAAGTTTTTCATGACTCGCTCGCACGCCGTTGCTATCAACATTTTGCTTCAAAGATTGATTTTTCGTCGCAAGTTCGAGCTCTCGCTTTGCTTCATCGAGCTGCGATTTCAGTTGAGTGACGTGCTTATCCTTCTCCGCGGCGTAGAGCTCCGCCTTCTCTCTGCTACGCTCCGCGCGGTCGAGTTCATCGTCTAATTCTTGCAAAATCGCAGCCTGGTTCGCGATGGTGAATTCACGCTCTTGCACGGCGGTCGCAGCGTCCTCTTTCACTTGTTCGAGCGCCTTCACCGCCGCCTCCGCGGCGCGCTTCTCCTTGCGCAACGCGCGCGCGTGCTCCTCCTTCGCCCTCAACAGAGCCTGCGCCTGCGCTCGAACGGCAGCCATGTCCGACACGAGCGTCGATCTGTCAGACTCTAATTTTTGCAGTCTCTGAGACATAGTTTTCGCGCGCTCCTCCGCCTCCGTGCGTCCCGAATGGGCAGCTTCCAACGCGATTTCGGACGATTCGCGCAATTTCGCCGCCAACGCCTGAAGCGCTTCCTTTTCAATCTCGACCGCCTTCAATCGCGCTCGAACCGCAGGAGACGGCATCGCATCGATGCCCAACATTTTATGCGCGCTTCCCGGCGCTCTGGGCGCCCCCGACAAGGAAAATAAGGATCCAGGCCTCGCGCCTCGTGCCGAACCCGGCGTCGTCTTCGCGCTCGTCGAAACTTGTTCCCCCGGCTCACGACCACCCATATTCGACTCCACGCGCGCTCCCCGCGTCTTAGACCTCGGCGTAACGAAAGAATCATTATTTTCTTTGCATTCGTCCCCTTTCGACGCCCCCAGATCCTTCCCACGCATCCCGGCGTAGTCGTATTTCACCCCCGTCGTCGCCGGCTCGCGCGTCGTCTTCGCCGGCGTCACGTTCGCGTTCCCTCTCGACGCGCTCACCGCGTCCGCCTCCCTCGCGCTTCCGAGATCATCGTGGGGAACACTCGTCTCCGCTTTGTTCGACGCCTTTCGCCCGTTCTTCCGACGCCACTCCTCCAACAGCGCCCGTCTGTCCCGCGCGCCGACGAAAGATTTAAACGACATTCGTGTCGTCGTCCCCGCGCGCGTCTCCCACACCGACGCCGCGATCGATCGCGCAGACGCGACGGACGAAGAGTGCGCTCGAGATCGAGCTCGCGCGTCGGCCTCGCGCGACGCCGTCGCACCGAGCGCGCGTGTCCCGACGACGTCCGCGTCGGCCTCGCAAACGGTCGAAACGCGATGGGTCGCGTGCTCGGTACCGTTTGTCCGAGTTTCCGTATAGTAGTTTCCATTGAGAGTATATATTTAGTTTTATGTCCATGTAGAGCGTGGTTTTTTATCGATGGTTGTTTGTTCGTATACGGATGGTGTGAATCTCTATGTATTCGTATGAATCAAACATCGCAGGGAGCGCGCGGGGGCGTGCGATGCCACCTGGCGGACGGAGCGAACGCCCATCCTCGCCTCCGTGTAAGAGTACTAGTATTTCTATGTAGTGTACGGATGACGAGCAATGCCTTCGCCGGTGAAGATGACCCGACCGGCGACCTGCACCTTGCCCGCGTCGTCGGGTTTCATTCGACTCCAGAGATGCCCCGTGCGCGCCGACAGTTGCTCGCCGAACATGAAAGAATTCGAATTCGTGTCGCTCCTTCTCGCTGAGAGCAGCGGCGTCACGCCGCAACACGCACTTCCCGTCACGGGATCCTCGTCGATACCCACGTTCGGCCCGAACCAGCGCACGACGTAATCGGGCTCGGACTCGGACAGTCGTTCGCCGCACGCGGGGATCACCACGCACACTCCGCGACCGCCAACTCGCGCGATGCGTTTCAAATCCGGCGCGCGCGAGACGTACGTCTGCACGACGCCACGAAAGCCAAAGCCACCGTCGTCATCTTTCCCATCGCCCTCGTCCGTTTTCTCAATCAATAAAAACGTATCCCCGATGGCGTTCCGCGTACAACTAAACTTGGCACCGCGAACCGTCTCTCGATTCGTCTCAAACGCGTCTCGTATCTCCTTCAAGACGTCCTCGCACCCCTCGAACGCCTCCGGCGCGCTCGCCTTCATCTCCATGATGAACCTATCCTCTTCTCTCGCGATCGTCAACGACCCAGAGGCGTACTCGAACCTCACCGCCCGCGCCTCCGCGTGTTCTGGCGCGGACAACACCACCGCCGCGCTCGCCACGCTCGCGTGTCCACACAACCCAATCTCGCACGTCGGCGTGAACCACCGTATGAAGTAACGCACCGTTCCGCGTTCTTTCTCCTCCGCCGTCTCGCGCCCGCGACGCACGAACGCCGTCTCGCTCAGGTTGAGCGACGTCGCCACGCGCTGAAAATCATCCGTCGACGATTCGTCTCGACAAAAGTCACCCGCGTCGTCCTCCTCGTCGTTTTCCACGACGACCACGGCGGCGGGGTTTCCCGTCGCTCGAATCTCACTCGCGCCGCGCGACGACGGGAACGCGGCGCAGAGAACGTAGGCGTGATCCATGGGCGAGGTGTGACGCGTGGACCCTCGCCCAACCCTAGGTGGGACCGTCGACGGCGCCGGCGGACGCCCGAAGACGAGAGAGAGAGAGAGACGCGAACGAGATGAAGGCGGAGATATGATGATACGTACATACATGCATGGTGGTATTTTTTGCAATTTTTTGAGACGCGCGCGAGGGTGGGAAGGGAATCATCGAGGACCGAGAGAGAGTCGCGCAAAGTCTCCGCGGGGCGCCTGCGAGCGAGACGCGTCCTCGACGGCGCCGCCGCCGAGGACGACTCTCCATTGACAAATCGTCATGTCCGCACCGACGGTGATGAGATAAGAATCGTCGAAGAGGAATTTGCACTGCGTGATGGTGCCCGTGTGCGCGCCGAAACAGCGAGGTGTGGCGCCGCGGTGACACGGGTATTGGTAGACGCGAACGACGCCGCGCGCGTCGCCCGCGGCGACGGCGGTGCGCGTGTGCGAGCGGTCGCAGCACGTCACATCGGCGGGAGCGGACGTCGGAGGGATGATCCCTTGGACGGGCCATCCGACGACGGAGGACCACGTGAACCAATCGACGTTTCGCAAGTCATGAGGGAATTTCGCCTGCGTGCCCGTCGGCATTTCCCAAAACAAGAGCTCGTGGTTTGAACTCGCGGATTGTAACAACGCGCTGTCGGTGGACCAGTCCAACTGGGCCACCTTGGTGCTGTGACCTTTACAGACGCCGATACGCGCGTATTGCTTTGAAATATCATAGATGTCGATGGTGTTTTCATCAGAACCGACGGCGAGGTACTGTCCATCCGGACTGTATTTCAACGCGCCAACGGGTTGGTCGCGATCTTTGCGCAGGTGCACGGTGTCTAACGAATCAGAGCTCAGGACGACGATTCCTCCACCGGCGAGACCGACGGAGACTTGCGTACCGTCTGGATGATAGGCGACCGACCGTCCTTGCGCACCCAGATCGCGAGACATGATCATCCGTCTCGAAGGAATGTCCCAGAGTCGAATCGTTCCGTCATCCCCGACGGTGCATATTCGGTGGTCGCTCGGGTGTGCGTCGAGGCCCCAGATCGTACCGTAACCGTGACCTTGGAAGAGTAAATTGTACGAATATGAAGTGGTGTTCATTTCGTACACTTCGCCCGATCGCGCACCGAGAAGCAACATTTTACCGAGTAAATGCATCGACTTGATGCACGTGGACCGAATATTGGGATATTGGAGGTCCACGCTTCTCAGTAACATCCGTAAGTCCGCCGTCCAGAATTTCACGACACCTTCAGAGCCAGCGGAAATTAAGGAATCACGCGTGGCGACAACGGAATGTGTGACTTTGTGAACTCTGCGCGCATTCGTGCCGAGTTGGTATCCACGAAACAAGTACAGAGATCCATCCTGAGTTCCCACAACGGTTGTATCGGCGCCGGGGAAGCTACAGCACAGACTCGTTTGAATCGTCCCGCGCTTTGAAAAGACCGCTTTCCGTCCTTTCAAAGGCTCCGTGGACCAAAACATGCAATGTTTCACCCCCATGGTGACCATGTAATCCTGAAACGGGGACCACTCTATGGCAACAATTTTTTCTGGACTCCCGCTGCAACGAGAGAGAAGTTCCCCAGTCTGCCAGTTGTACACCCCGATCTTGTGATCGAAATCACAGTCCACTGCACATAATTTGGAGCCATCGCGTGAAAAAGTAGCCGCGACGACAGCCTTCTTGAAATAACCTTGAATCACCATGATGGGTTTCGACAGAGCGTTGGCGCTCCATACGATTATTTTTGGATTTTTACCAACTTCACCACTGGCAAAGACGAGACCGTTTGGATGCCTGGCTATACATATGATGTCATCCGTGTGTCCCTGAATTTGATTCGCCGCCGGATTCGTCGTCATGAAGAGCTGCGAGTGAGCTTGTCTGTTGTAAACCACTCCCAAGCCGGCAGTCGGATAGACAACATCCCCGAGCGCTGTGTAGAATAAATTGCGTCTCGAGTCATGAGCACGGTAACCATGCGCACACTCCAGTATCACAGATTCCATGGGCGCTTTGAGAATATCCATGTCACGAACGTAATCGTCGGGCGCAAAAATACTTCCGGCGCACGGGAGGAAAGCGGAACGGCTTCCGGGATCCAATCCAGAATTCGCTGGAATGTCCCTTGACGGAACCATATTCTGCACGCTCGCGGGCACGTACTGAGGAACTCCGCCCACGTGACCGATGAAAACCATTTGTGTCATCACGCTCGACTGATTCGCTTCTTCATAATCGTCCACGGCTGAGAAAATCTCTTCTTCGACATCGCTCGTCATTTCTTCGTCCCCTTCATCAGGTTCATAGTGCCTCCACTGGAGAATAGTTCGATCTTCACCACCGATTGTAATCAAGAATTCGTCATTGTAACTAAAGCAACATTTTGTCACGTGAATGCTATGGCCCACATAAGTACGGTGATCCCCTCGACCAACGTCGCAAGGATATCTGAAAAAACGAACAATGCCGTCTTCATTAGCCGTAGCGACGGCCCTTCCATCACGAGTTCTCGCACAACTGTTCACATCGGTGCCGTCACTGTGCTTTGGCCAAACACCCTGCACGGGCCATCCCGCTATGCATGTCCAGGTTGCCCATCGAACGTCTTTCAAAGCCGCCGAAAACTCAATCAGTTCACACGTTGGAATTTCCCAAAACAGAAGTTCAAAATCCTGCGAATTGCTTTGCAAGTATTTAGTGTCCTCGCTCCAATCTATGTGTGTCACCGGCGCACCGTGGCCCTTACACACACCTGCTCGCTTGAAATCGCTCGAGGAGTCATATATGTCTATGAAAAAGTCGTGGCTCGCCACCGCTAACCACCTACCATCTGGACTGAACTTCACATCACTGATAATCGAGCGACGGTGCTTCTTTGCGACGATTTCGCTTCCTGATTTTTCATCGTAAACCAGGAAACCACCACCGTAAAAACCGACAGCGATCAGTTTACCATCCGGGCTGTAAGCGCAAGAGCGCGTGCGGCTGGAAACATTTCGAACACTCAACTGCCTTCTGAGGTACATGTCATACGTCCGCACCGTCTTATCGTCGCCGGCTGTGATGAACTTTGCCTTTGATGGGTGGCAATCCAATCCCCAGAGTTCAGCGCTGTGAGTCTTCGTCGATACATCTATCGCGCTGGCGTGACCTTGGGTGATGATGCGCCTATTTCTCTTCCATGCGTCTTCAGTGCTAAGATCGAATTCATACAATTCCCCAGTCGCCGTACCGACTAAGAGTTGAACGCCGGACAAAAAGAGTGATTTGACACACGGGGCGCCCCCATCGTAATAACACACCGGCTTACCCTGCTCGTCTACAATGCTTTCCGCTACTTTACACATATCAATCGTGAACACAGACTCCATGTACTGTGTGAAGAATTGGATTTTCCCGTCTTTCCCTCCGGTGATGACGTAATCCTCGGTGACGAACATATCATAAATCGGACCCTGATGCACTGCTTCAATCTTTTGTATACATTCTTCTCCACCGTCGGCCCATTGATACACGCTCCCCGTTTGCGTTCCGGTGAAGGTACTTCCGTCTTCTCCAAAAGCAATCGATAAAAAGGTGGAACGTTTTCCCACTCTCCCATACACACCGTTCTTGCCGTTCAAATACCCGTTTTCCATTATCCAAAACTTGATGTGACTTTCACCGACCGTCACTATTCGCCCGTCGTGCGGATTGTACGCGCACCCAAAGATTCTGCGCGTATCACCTTTTGAGTTTGCGAGGACCTTTTTGTTTTCCCAATCGTACACAGCGATGGAGTGCTCGTCATCTAAACCCACCGTTACCAAAAATTTCCCCGTCGCATCGAAGCTGAGGCTCGTCACCGCGCGCTGATGGTAACCTCTCAACTCTGATATCATTTCGTGCGTCTTCGTGCTCCAAATGCAGACGACTGGGTCCCGTCCCACCTGCCCCGTGGCGATCAAGTCCATGTCCGGATGTAAAGACATACACAGTATATCGTCGCTGTGAAACGTAAAAAAATCTTGGACGTGCTCGTCCCCGTCGTACACGATGCCCGTCGCCGCCGTCGTGTACACGATTTTCCCGTCGACGTTATACACGCCGTTCGACGACGTGTCGTGTCCGCGATACCCGTACGCAAAATCCAATTGTAAATCATTTTCAGGCGTCGTATGCGCGTTGAACCCCGTCGCGTGCGCCGTCGGCGCGTGTAAATCATCCCCGCACGCTTTTCTCGCCAAAAATCCCTCCGCCGCCGATTTCACCACTCCCGATTCCGGGGCGAACGTGCGTCGTCCGTACTTTTCGCGCGCCCACGCGGTGACACCGAGGTCTTCAAACGTTTGTCCCTCGTACTGATCGAATCGCGCCTCCCCGGCGTCGTCGCCGTCCCCGTTAAAGTCATCATCATCGAATCCATCGTCGTTGAAATCATCGTCGAAATCGTCGTCGTAATCCTCGTCGCCGTCGCCCCCTCGACGCCCTTCTCCCCGCTTTCCGGACGAACGTCTTCTCGCTCCATCCACCTCCCGGTTCTCCTTCCCCTTTCGGGTGAACATGCGAAGCATCACGGCGCACCAGCGGCGTCGGGCCGCGGGCCGACCACTGAGGCGGCGAAGACACATTCCGCGCGCGTCATTCACATTCACGCATTCATTCGCGTACACGTACACCGAATAAATACAATACTATTACAAAGAAGGCGCGCGTGGATGACAACGATGCGGTCTCGTGCGCGCCTAGACGCTCGACGCGTCGTCGACGCGCTCCGGAACGGTGTCGTCGACGAATAAGCGCAAGCCTCGGTTGTGGGCCTCGGCGGATAAACCGCCGGGACAGTGGACGCACCGCACGCCCATGCGAGCGACTTCGTCCACGTTCACGCGCTCGTTATCAAAAAATAACATGTCAGCGTACGCGACGCCCGTGCGTTCGCGCAATCTTTGAAAATGTTTCGTCTTCGTCCCGGACGCGATGTCCACCAAAGGCGCGGCGTCGGCGAGCGAGACGCCGCCGTCGTCGTCTTCGATGACTTCAAACATCTCCATGAGTTCACGCGCCCATTTCCCTCGATGCGTGCGAGATGCGACGGCTATTTTCGTCCCTCTTCGCCTGAAGGCGTCGTGCGCGTACACCTGCGCGATGGACCGTCTCGCCGCGGAGTAGACGCGCAGGACGTCGCCCATGACGTCCTCGACGGCGTTCCCGCGGAGCTTGGTGAACGGGGCGCCGGCGATCATGTAGAGCTCCGGGAACCACACCGTGTCGTCTAAGTCGTACACGACGAGTCCCGGTAAGGTTTGAGCGTCCACGCTCGGGCCCGGTTCGCGCAATCCTCGCGCGTCGTCGTCGTTCAGGGAAGTCTCGGTGATGAATCCGTCCCGGCGCTTTTTCGGCGACCTGCGTCGACGTCGACGTTTACGGCCCGACGACGGGCCTGGGGTGGGAGCGGCACGCGCGGTCGTCGACGCGCGACCGGTCGGCGCGACGACGGGAGAAGACATGGACCTCGAGCGTCGAGAAGTGGCGTTCTATTATGAATACAAATAAATCTCTACAGAGCTCGGCGAGCGAGCTCGATCCGTGCGGTCACGCGCGCACTCGAACGCTCTCGAGTGATTGTTTCGTCAAGAGGGCGTAGACGACGTACGTCAAGCGAGCCACGAGTATCGCCGCAGACGCGTAGGCGACGAGTCGCGAAGACGATGCGCGAAAGTCGCTCGACTCGGACCTCGTACCGGCTTCACCGATATCGACGAACCCGAACGCGCGCGATATCCACTCGACACACGATTTCAGACCGAATGTCCTCGTTTCACGGTGAATATTGGAGTCGATTTCTTTCCGAATGAGCGCCGCGAATTCACTCTGAAACGCCTCGCTGTCGACGTCAAAGCCCATCTCTCGAGCTTTCGATTTGAGGGACTCGTCGCGAAGCACGCGCGCGACCTCATCCTCCGCGTTGCATTTTCGTTTGGTCAACACGTGCGCGTCCTCAGACTCGTCGATGCCGTCGTAAATGGCCTTGTCGCTCGAGAAAATCTTCCCAAACATTGCCCGACTCGCAGATTTCGCCGCCGCAACTCGTCTTGCGCACTCCGATAACGCGCGTGCATACCGTTTTTCGTCCGGATCGAGCGCGACCGCGCGTCTAAAATCGTCTAAAGCTTTCTCCATCGCGTGTTCATCGACCATCGTGGCTCGAGCGCATCCTCGACGGTAGTGCGCCACCGCACTCGCGGCGTCCACGCGCAGCGCCTGCGTCGTCGCCCACTCAATCTCACTCGCGTTCTTCCCCAAGTCCGCGTTCATCAAACACGCCGAAGCGTTTAACATGATTCTTTTCACCATTTTCGCACCCTCGATCGATCCCTGACTCAGATGATCGACGTACGTCACCTCTGCCGTGCTCTCCACGCCGGGCGGTCGCTCAAAGTAACAAAACGCCGCCAAGGCATCCGTGCACCCCTCGAGCGCGTCGTCGTACAATCCACCGCGAGCGGCTTCGTTCGCTCGCTCGATGACATCTTCGGCGAACGCCACGCGCGCGTCGACGGTGTCCGCGCGAAGTGTGACGTATTTTTCGTCGCGGTCGGTCGTGAGCGTGTCCTTGACGAAGCGAGGCGCGGCTTCGTACTCGGCGCGAGTCTCGGCGAGTCGTCGCGCCTTGAGCTCGACGGCTCGACGGAGGGTCTCGTTAAAGTCGACGACCGGCTCGTCGTCGGCCGCCGCGGCGGCGCCCATCACGCGCGGTCGACCTGTGGCGTCCTCGAGATGAATTGAATGATGATGATGTTGACAGACATTCGCTCGCACTACGCAACGATACACGCTCAAATTCAACGATACACGCTCAAAGAGCGCGACGTGGGTCGTCGATCGGGCACAATTCATCGATTCTAACGCTATATCGCTACGTTCTATCGCCGGTACGGCTCTGACTAGGAGTTTCGTTCGAGCGCTATCCACGGGTCGACGCACATCGTCGGCTGCGCGAGAGGCACGCACGCGAGCGGTCGGGTCAGTCTGTGTTCAGTCTTTTGAATCCGCGCATTGAGTCGAACGAGGGCGACGCTCGTGAGCATACCTTGTAATAAACACTCGCGTTGAAAGGCTTTTGGTCGTGGCGAACGCCTCCCACTCGCGGAGCTTTACGCCCGCGAGAGACGCCGCAACCGCCGCCTTGGGACGGCGGGCGCTGGTCTTGTAACCAGCGCAGTGGCGGTGGAGGAGGCGGCGGAGGAGGCGGTTTCCGCGCTTCGAAGAGCGTGCGCGCATCGTTCGCGCTCGCTTGGCTTCCAACTTCTGTATAAAACCCAGGAGCTCGGGTGTTGCCATCCTCCGAACCCGCGAAAGGTTGCGGGAGAGTTGCGCTCGAGGATTCCGTCGCGTTCTCCTGCGTCTTGGCGGACGTCGCCGCCTCACGCATGGCTCGCAGGCGCTCTGCGCGCTCTGCCGCAACCTTGTCCATGCGGAATTTTTCACGCGCGACGAGAGAAAGCGCGACGCGCGTGCTCTGTGGCGCCGAACTATACCGTTCGAGTCGTGGCTCGCCCCCCCTGTCCACCGCCAACCAAAGCTGAACCAGCGCCTGAGATTGGTGAAAGAAAGATGGAGAGCGTCGAGTAGACAGCGCACGAGGTTTTAGATCGTTCTAGCTTTTCGTTTACAAGTGCTCGAGTGGCTACCAGTTGTGGGATACTTTGCCCACCTATTGAGAGACAACGTCACGCGACGGTGTCTTCAGAATACCCAGTCCTGCGAGAAAGAGTCCAGGTCAGCCGAAGATGCATAGCAAAGATGGACAATCATCCTACCCTGCATGATGGCTTTCCGCAGAAGCATTTGAGAACTCTGCGCATTTGATCTGGCTGCCGTCGCGGGCAGTAGTCTATGCAAATTTCCTCTCCCGCCTACAAAAAAGCACACACAGTTAATAAATTTAATTTTGCGCACGCGAGGAAAGTCTTCGTCAACTTGGAGCAATGACGCCAAAAGAATCGCTAGCTTCGAAGCAGCCACGTACCTCGATGCCCGTGATGGCTATGAACACGATTCGGGGAACAACTTGAAACTGCTGCTGCACAATCTAGAAGTTTGAAATAATTAATGTTCAGAAAAAAAAATACTTCACAAGGTCAGAAAACGTACAGGCGAAAATTCGACTGGCGTGAGTAGCTCGATCGTGGATGCGTTTGGCTCACAACTGTGATTGATCATTCTCCCGACATTCCCTTTGTTTGTGGTGTCTAAGGTGTATGCACCGAACGACTCGTGGTTCCTCAACCCTGTGCAAATTAATTTGTTAATAAATATTTGTAACTCGATGCTACTATCTCTTGCGACGGTGAGCCGTGACAGTTCTGGTTTAAACTTACCGTGGACGTCGTGCATGAAGAATTGGCTATACATTCCGAAAAAACAGAGGTCAAAAGTTAATAAAGTCAACATTCGTAAACAATTAATTAATTCAAACCTTTTCTGAATGTACTGTTCCTCCCTCTTTTTCGCCTCGGTCTTATCGACGATCTCCCTGAAAGAAACCTTAAATCATTCTGAAGTGCAAGTAACCATGTTTAGAGACGCACCCGATGTATTCGCAGATGAAAGCCCCCTTTGGAATCTTGTCACACGCGAAAATACCGTAGCCTTTATTTGGAATATTTTTCACGGCAAGTGGATGAATGATTCTGCCCGTCTGCGTCGAGTTTCGAACGTCAAATGTGCACACATCCGAGTTAAATTATTTTGCGTACCAAAATAGCTTCCCCCGCAAAATCTCCGGCGTTGACGCTGTGAGGCACTTTCGTGATACCAGGTAAACGGTGCTGTGAAATAATTAATTAATTTGCAACTTCAAAGCAAGAATCTCGCGTTCGTCACGCACCTTGATTGCTTTGTATATTTGTGAAGAAAAGCACTCTCGTACGGATTCCGGACGGGTCTCCGTTTCGTCGTCCATGATTCTCTGGTGATTCAAGTGAGTGAGTGAGTGCGTCGTCTCGTCGCTTTGGACCAAAACGTACCTTGGTGACGTACTCGAAAGGATGGTTTTCGAGGTCACACGGCTTGCATTCTCCCACAATGTTCGTTTCCCATTCAACTGCGTCGGGCGGGAACACCGTGGGGCCACGCGGCCTCTTGACAGCGACCCCAGGTTCTGTCTTGACTGAGACTTTCCGCTTCTCCGGAGGCGCCACGCACCGACCGTTACACGTCGTGCTCAAGCAGAAAACTTTCCCAATGGGTTCAAAATTGGGACGCCGCGCCTGTTACTCACATTATCCCGTGTTAGTCATTATATCTCGACGCGATCCTTACACCCGTCTCGCTCATCACCGCGTGAGTCAAACTCTATGTTTTTCTTCTTCGCACCTTGTGAAAAAGTTTGGGACCGATTTCAATCAAGGTTTCCACGTCAATATCGCACGGATCATACGGATCCCAATCGTACAAACCCGTTTGCCCGCAATCCTATCGCGTCGGAAGAAGGTGGACGATTCCATCGGTCAGTGAACTACTCGTTGCATTTGGATGGGAAGACGGAGCGCGGCGACGCGGCAACGCGCATACCTCCTCATCCGTCTTCGGTTTCCACGGACGAAGCCACCGCACGCAAAGCTTGCCATTTCTCTTTGCCTTGGTCTGTGCGGATGATACGAAAGGTCAGTCTTTCGCGCGCTCGCAGTTTGTCCCGTCCGAGCGTCTCGAGCGCATCGGTTCGCCGCCTCACCTGTCCCTGCCATTTCTCCTCTTCCCCACTCTCGATGATGACGTAATCGTTCACCTCACAGTCCTGCGACGATGCGCACAATCGCACGGTATCGTTAGTCTCTCCAGCCTCGCGTTCTTCCGCCCCGTGTCGTCTTCATCCATCCCAACATCATCCTCTCGCCACTCATCTCGCCACTCATCCAGGCACTCAACCACCCATCCTCCGTCGCTCTCGCGCCGACGTCCACGCTCGTCCCCACCTCATATTTGATGACTTGATACGTCGTCTCAATCTCCGCCATCTCGTTCGCTCGCACTCTCGCTCGCGACGACGCCTCGCGCGCCTCCGTCATCTCCCCTCGTTCTCCACTCAAACGACCGGTCGGTCGCCCGGGCGACCGACCGGGCGACCGACCGGGCGGGCGACCGAAGAGAAACGAGTCCGAGCGCATGTCTCGCTCCATCTGCCGTATTGTAGAACCTCACGCACTATGTCGCCACACACATAAAAAACCCGATCGGTGAGGGTTTAAAGACGGCACCCCCGGCGCGAGTCCAAAGACGCGGCGTCGGACATTGAATTCATTCACTTTTTCGTATCCGTCATCATCGTGTTCATTTCATAGCTTACATGTGTGTACAGTACGCACATAAAACGCCTCACTCCACACGCCCCCTCGCTCGACGCCATCGAATCCGATCTCGATCTTTATCTCGATCTCGATCTTTATCTCGATCTCTTGGATCGTCCGCGCTCCTCCCTCGCTCGACGCGACAGCGCGTCGCGAGGGGGTGCGCGCGGGGTGAGGTGATGACGACGATGATGGCGACAACGACGGGGAGAGCGGCGGTGGTGTGCGATGAAACGGATGCCCGCGGAGGATGGAAACAAGGACGGTGTGCGACCACTCGCGGCGGTGGACGGGGAGGGACGAGGACGAGGACGAGGACGAGGACGAGGACGAGGGCGTCGAGCGCGCGTGACGCGGACGGCGTCGATGAGGTGGAGAACTGCGTCATCATAGGGTCGGGACCGGCGGGGTACACCGCGGCCATCTACGCGGGGAGGGCGAATCTGCGACCGTTCGTGTTTGAAGGATTTCAAGCCGGCGGTGTGCCGGGAGGACAGCTCATGACGACGACGGAGGTGGAAAACTTTCCAGGTTTCCCCGAAGGCGTGACGGGGCCAGACTTGATGGACAAGATGCGCAAACAAGCGGAGCGTTGGGGCGCGGTGATGCATAGCGAAGACGTCGTCGAGGTGGACTTTACGTCGCGACCGTTCACGGTGTCGTCGTCCGAACGAACGGTGAAGGCGAACAGCGTCATCGTGGCCACTGGCGCCACGGCGCGAAGACTCGGAATACCCGCCGAAAAGACGCTGTGGAGTCGGGGCATAAGCGCTTGCGCGATTTGCGACGGTGCGAGCCCGATTTTCAAGGGTGAAGAAGTGGCCGTCGTCGGTGGAGGCGATACCGCCACGGAAGAGGCGGTGTACCTCACGAAATACGCCAAGCACGTCCACTTGCTCGTGCGCTCGTCCAAGATGCGCGCCAGCAAGGCGATGCAAGACAGAGTCCTCAAGCACAAGGGGATCACCGTGCATTACAACACGGAATGCGTCGACGGTACTCCGAATAGTAAGGGTAATCTAGGAGGTCTTAAAGTTCGGAATACGGAAACCGGAGATGAGAGCAGACTCCAAGTGAAGGGATTGTTTTACGGCATTGGGCACACCCCGAACAGCACGATCTTCGACGGCCAGATTCAACTCGATCAAGGCGGATACGTCGTCGTGAACGAGGGTGCGAAGACGTCCGTCGAAGGTGTCTTCTCCGCGGGGGATCTTCACGATCAAGAATATCGTCAGGCGATCACGGCGGCCGGATCTGGGTGCATGGCGGCCATCTCGGTGGAGCGTTACCTCACAGAAAACAACCTCGTCGTCGAGCGTCATCAACCAAAACAAACGCAGCAAACGAAGACCGCGGAGCGAGACTCTGAAGCGATCTTGCCCGAGGATGAAGATACCTTCGATATCAACGTCACCAAACACAAGGGCCAATTTGCTCTCAGAAAACTGTACCACGAGTCTGACCGTGTCATTTTGGTGATGTACTCGGCACCGACGTGCGGGCCGTGTCGTCGCTTGAAACCGATGCTGGATAAAGTTGTGACGGAATTCGAGGACCAGGTTCACTACGTCGAAATAGATATCGCGGCTGATCCCGAAATCGCCGAGGCCGCGGGAGTGACCGGGACGCCGATGACTCAGATCTTTTACGAAAAGGAGCGCATTGAAACCTTGAGCGGCGTCAAGATGAAGAGCGAGTACCGACGCGTCATCAAAGGCGTGTTGGGCGCGAAAGAGGCTCCAACCAAGGACGTGGTGATGAAGAGGCCCCAAAAAGACGAAAAGAAGGAGACAGTCGGTGCTCAAAATTAGTCCCCCCGCCTCTATTGTTCCATTCCTTACCTTGTAAACGGAGACGGTTCCTGCTTGTGAAGACCAGCCGGCCCCTTGTTCTTCTTCACCCCCCCCGCCCCCCCCCGCGCCGCCTGAGCCGCACACGTCATCTCTCGGTCACGTTTCGACGCGTGAACAACGAACGGTGACATGGCGACGCATCTAGACGTTGAACGAGTTAACGATCGATACCCTGGACAGGAGCACCTCGGTTGCGTGTGCGACGTCAGGCACACACGCGGACATCTCTTGCGATCTGACGTGAATTGAGACCCGATTTGTATAGCAAACTTGCGAATAATTATTTCAATTCATTTTTGCTTTTTGTGTTTTGATTTTACTTGCTATCTATCATCTTTACCTTTTGCGGTGCTCCGACATCCATTCGCATGTTGTCAAAAGCTATGCACACGAGCGGCTTGCCTTTGAGAACGTTTGCGATGGAACCTCTCTTGGAATCCAGCGAAGTTTCAACTTTTATGGGCGCACTCAATCGAATATTCGCGCGCATTTGCAACGAATACTTTAATAAATCTGGAATCAGTTTCGTCCTACCGCTGAAACTCGGTAAGAACATTGAGATCCGCGGCCCCTTGAGCTTTGGCGTCGCCGGAAAAGCGAGTCGACACACGCGTTCTTTCGAATCAACGATCGACACCGCGTCCCCGCGATCGTCTCCTTTCCCACCGAACCACCACGAGTTCTTCTTCTTTCTACGTCTCTTCTCTTCGCTACCGCTCTTCTCCGCCCCCCTCTCCTCTTTAAACGTCGCCACCCGAGACGGTAATCCGCACGTGCGAATGCCGTGCGCTCGCGCCTCGGCGCTGTCCACGTACACCCGACTCGCCCACGCGCACGACGTGGGTGGATTCCACACCAACCCTCCCAAGACCACCACCTCGTCCAATTTCCCGCACGGCGATTCGTCGTATCTCGCCACGTACAACCCACCCAGAGTGTACCCGAAGCACTCCACCAGACGCAAATCTTTCGGCACGTGCGCGCGCGCATCCTCCGTGCGCACCAGGTTCAATTGATACAGCGCCTTTCCCTCGAACACCCACGGCGGGGGATCGCGATACCCCATCCTACTCGCGTGTCACGAGCGGTGCGGTCGTTCCCTCTCCTCTCTCACGTCTCTCGCACCGCGCGCGACACGCGGGCGCGCCACCCTCTCCCGACGCGCGCGACGCGACGTCTTCCCATCTCCTCACCCATCGCGTCCACCGACCGTCCGTCTGGATACCGACCGATACCGATCGATCGATCGATCGATCGATCGATCGAGGACGGGCGACCGACCGACCGGGTGGATGAAACAGTCCATTCCCGATGAAAAAGAGGCGATGAAATACATGAAACGAACGTCGCCGACGGGGCGGGATCGAGGCGATCGGGGGGTGGTTACTAAACCCTACCACATATGTATTATGTATCGATACATTTACATACAAGTACACGTAGTGTGGTATGCGTGAAATCGATCATCGAACGTCATGTCATGTGTGCACAGCACACACGAGGTCAGGTCGTCACCGGAGACGACGCGATCGATCGGGGATGAAAGAATGCGAATGCGAACGCGAATGCTGGATGATGAATGAATGATGGCGACGATGGCGATGCGTGCGAGGGGCGGTGGACGGACCGCACATCGACGCGGGGTGTGCGCGGGTGGTGCGGCGCGCGACGATCGAATCGGTCCGACGACGCGCGACGCGGAGGATTCGGTGGCGAAGCGAGGCGCGGGGGGCGCGGCGGGGGGCGGGTGGTGTTGAGGCTCGAACGAACAACAGGGCGCGGTCGGTGCGGTCGTCCGAGCCGAGACGACGAGCGGCGGGACGATGGCGAAACGGGGTGGATCCGATGATTCGGTCGCGACCGCGTCGATGATGTCGGGGGTGGATGAATCCGCGCGAGGGTCCGACCCGGAACAGACGGGTAAATCAGAGAAGTTGTGTGTGAAATTTTTCAGCATTCACGGGTGCGCGTACGGCGACGAGTGTCACTATCTACACACGTATAGACCTGGATTACCAGTTCCAGCGAGACCGGCGCCATTGCCGTACGTGTACACCACGAATGCGTACGGGGCGGCGCAAGCGAACGAAAAGATGAAGACTAGACTGTGTCGAAACTTTCAGTCTCCCGAGGGGTGCAGATTCGGCGATCGCTGTTCTTTCGCGCACGGCAAGGGAGAATTGCGATCGGACGATTTGAATGGCGATGGGACGATGGAGAATCTTGAAACACACCAAGGATTCGGTAAAGCCGTCCTCGTTCCCGTTCCGCAGTCCCAGGTTGGTGCGATTGTCGGAAAAGCGGGCTCGAGCATCGCCCAAGTCAGCGCGGCTTCGGGAGCGAAGGTTTCCATGCTAAGCGCTGAGTACACGAATTTCGATGGAGATAGACTCTGTCGACTCGTCGGATCTCCGTTCGACGTGCAAAGAGCGAAAGAGCTCATATACCATCGCCTCGCCGTCGGGAAAGTTAAAAAGCGCGATACCAAACCGCCGAGGCCTTGCAAAACAAAGATTTGCGCACTGTGGCAAAAAGATGGTTCATGCATGTACGGTGACAAATGTCACTTCGCACATGGTATAGCTGAGTTGCAAAAGGTTGATACTAATGAAGTTGCTACTAATGAAGTAGCTTAGGAGAGTGTAGCGCTAGGTCACTACGATGTAAAAACGTGTTGATTTACATGTACGACGCTCGTCATATTCACAAGATCACGGAACGCGCACTAGCTGGCTAGAATACGTCATCATCACCTTCTTCATACTCCAGATCTCTCGGTGCTACTTCTTGCTCTTTCTCCCAGTCCTTCATCTTGTTTCCTCCGAGCATAAAGTCGTCCCGGAGGAAGCTCGCCTTGTTCGTCGTCTCCTCGGCGTCGGTCGACTTGGTGCTTCCTCTCAACTCCTCGAGGAATTTGCTCTTCGAAATTAACGCATCCTTTCTCCTCATCGTCTTTGCCTTCTCAGCGTCTTCTTGGGCCTTGCAAACAGCCTTAAACAGGCGCACCACGCCCTTCGTGGCTGTGTTATGGAGTCTACGCTCGAGCATGTCGCTCTCTATATTTTGACCGCGAGGTTGTGGTTTGACGTGGCCGCGATGCTTGAGCTCAATTTTCGCGCGCTTATTAGCCCTGCGCTCTTTCTCCTCAACTCTCGCCTCTAATCCGTCTACGAGTTGTTTCCTAGATTTAGGTAACATCTCCGTCGCCTCCTCGCCGTCGCCCACCAAGGACTGAAACGCGCGCGACATCCCCATCATTTGATTCGACGGCGGTGTCTCGAGCGCGTCCTCTTCCTCGCTCTCCTCCTCCTCCTCCTCCTCCTCCTCCTCTTCCTCGCTCTCCTCCTCGTCGACGACAAACGCGTCGTCATCGAAGCCTTCGCTCGAGGACGCCGACCCGCTCGCCTCACCGTGCGATTCCGAATCCCCGGATTCGTGCGATTCCGACCCCATCGCGTTCGCGCGATCGTCCTCGTCCTCGTCCTCGTCCTCGTCCTCGTCCTCGCGCATCCGTCCTCCCATCTCTCCTCCTCGTCGTCGTCTCGCGCGGCGCGCGCTCGGTTCCGCCCGGCGGCGCGACGAGGACGAGGACGAGGACGAGCGCGGGGGCGATTCGACTCGACTCGACCGGACACACGGGACATACTATGAAACAGACAAGACAAATACGATAGTACACTCGTACAATCACAAAGAGAGATTTTTCATTGGATGATGACGAAAAACACCGTTGACAGCGAGACGCAAGTGTCCGTTCGTCGACAGAGGGAGTCGCGCGGACGACGACGACGACGACGCGACGACGACGACGACGACGACGACGACGCGATGGACGTCGATGGGGCTGACGCGGCGTTTCGAGAGTGTTACGATCTCGTGCGAGAGATGACGAAGATATACGCGAGCGATGAAGATGGGAAACGAGTGCGAGCGATCGCGGAACACTTTGAAGAGATTCAAAAAACGAGAGCGGGACGAGAGGAACACGTGGCGAACGCGGTGAAAGAGATGAGTCGACGGGTGCGAGTGGCGGAGAGGAAGGCGGTGTTACCGGCGGCGGCGCAGGTGGCGCGAGAGCGAGCGTTGAAATTAGAGGCTGAGAAACGAGCGGCGGGGGAATACTTGAGCACGATGGAGCGAGATGCGCGCGCGCTCGAGCTCGAGCAGGAAGAGTTGCGAGATCGACGAGGGGAGATCAAGCTTAGCAAACAAAAATTGGACGCCGTTTTGAACGAGGAAATTCCGGCGACGAAGCGAGAGGTGAGTCTATACGCGCACATCTCCAACATCGCGTGGCACTACGAAGAGAGAGACAGAATTGTCGGACGCGTCAACGCGCGCGCCTCGCGCGACGTGCGCAAGATTGACATGCCGATGCGACCTGGAAATGAATTCTACGTGGCGAACGCGCTTTGGGACATGATGGATTGATCGCGCTCGAAGACGGCGCGCGTCATAGTACCAGTAGCCCCGCGTGTAATAAAAAGTTGTACTTGTAAGTAGGAAGTGAGGGCCCGACGCACGCGTCCAGTGCGCGTCGTGCGCGGTGCGCTCGAGATCTCGAGATGTCGACCCTGGCTGCGACGAAAGCGGATGGGTTTTACTATCCACCGGTGCGCGAACGTCGTCGCGCGCGAACGAAACGCCCCGACGCGAATCGCACTCGAGTGCCCACGGTGAACTCTAGACTGACGAACGCGCGCGAACGCAGGATTGGACGCCCGAATCCGGGGCGAAGAGCAGCACGTTTAAGGGTTCTAATGGTTCGCTCGGGAAAAGGGCGAATAAGATGAAAACGCACGGCGTGCTGACGATTCGTTTCGAGATGCCCTTCAACGTCCGGTGCGGCGCGTGCGAACACATGATCGCGAAGGGCGTGCGGTTCAACGCAGAGAAGCGCAAAGTAGGTAACTACTACTCCACGCCGATATGGAGCTTCACCATGCGCTCTCCGTGCTGTTCGCACGAAATCGTGATTCAAACGGACCCGGCGAAGACGGAGTACGTCGTGACGAAGGGCGCCGAGCGCAGCGTCGGTTACGGAGGGTTGATCGACGAAGAGGAATCTGAGAACGCGATGCAATTGCTCGAGTATCAAAACGAGGCGGAGCGAGCCGCGAGTTCGACGAATCCCATGGCTCTGCTGGAAAGTAAGACGGTCGACGCCAAAAAAGTCAAGGCGAACGCGAAGAGCACCTTTGATTTGAACAGAGTCAGCAAGGCAAGATGGAAGCACGATTACGATGCCAATAAATCTCTCAGACGAAGCATGCGCAATCGTCGCAAGGAGGAACACGCGTTGAGAGATCGTGGGCGCGCCCTTGGACTCCCCGATCACGTCAAGTTGAAGCCGGAGAGGGAGGAGGACAGAGCGTACGCGAGGAGAGTCTTCAACGCTTCTATTTTTAAGCGGCGTCAACGCGAAAAGAGGAAGGACATTTTAACGGAATCGATTTTTGATAGGTGAATTAGATAAATAGAAAGATGTTCGGGCGCCGTGTGTCACCTCACCGCGCGCGAGACTCGGGTTGTTTGTAAAGTTACTGTGCGTGTAGATGTACACAGATTCCAGGGCGAGGGTGATGTCGGTCATGGCGTCGTTGAAGGATTCGATGGGGAGGCCGATCGCGTGTGAGTTGATACGGGGACGATGGCCGGACGCCACATGAGTACAAGAAATTCTGGAAAGTACATGTATATTATATATTGCAGAAAACGTTCTAATAACGCGAATCCTTCTTCTTCTCTTGAAGAGGACGCTCCCTACCCTCGAACGCGCATCACCTCGCGTCAGTTTCCTCTTCTTTGATTCCTATCGAGATGTGCGGTTCGGTTCCGGGCGACGGCGATTGTACCACGCACGTCCCCGGCGGCGGAGCCATGTTCTTCATGAACTCTTTAAGCTTCTCCTCCTCCGGAGTCAAATCGACGATCGATCGCGTGAACTCTCGCGTCCCCGGTTTCAACATTCTCTGCGTTTTCAACCACAGCACCATACACAGTCCACACGTCACGATGAGTGCGAATATTCCCCACAACACGTCCAGTTGTGAGTTCTGTTCTTCGGCGATTACGCTCGCCGTCGTCGTGTCGCACCCTCGCACGAAACATTCACAACTCATGCACTCGCACGGCCACTTCGAACACGGGCACCACTCCATCGTTCGCTCCCACGGCGCGTCCGCACCGCCGTGACGCTCGTACACGGTCCCGTAGAAGCTCGAGTTCCCGGTCACTTGAACCATCGTCTCCGCCCAAAGTGCGCATCGAGCATTCAAACGCGTCGACGCGTCGTGGACGCCTCGAGTCGGATCGATCGCGTTCGGATCACCGGTGGCGTTCATGAGTTATCCTTCTCACCCCTCGCGTCCTCGCCCCTCTCGTTCGGCGCGCGCGTCGTCCGAGTCACCGCCTCCAACTGCCGCGGAAACCGACAAAAAATATCTCGAGGAGATCTGGGGACGCGACGATGCTCGTGTGGGTTGGGTGTGGGTGTCTACAGTACACGGAAACTTTACTTTGGTATTCATTACACGGATTTCACGCGACCGAGTTGGACGAGGACGGCTTCCGAAGCCCGGGAACCGCACGGTGCAACAGTCGTGCGAGAGATGGTGGCCCACACCTGACCGGCGACGCCCTCGTCGACGATCAAATTGACGCCCAGGACGGCGTATTCGGACGTGTGCGCGGCGACGACGGGACGACCGTCAAAGCCGAAGACGCGGTGCGAGCCGACGTCGAGCTCGACGACCTCCATCAGACCGCTGTTGCGTAAGATGTCGGCTGACATCGGACCGACGACCGTGAGCAACGCGCATCTGTCGTTCAGTTCCGCGACGACGACGTCGGGCGCCGCCTCGAGGGACTCGACGACGGCGTCGCACGAGTTCGGTGGAACGAGCATTAAGAAGGCTGCATTCTGCGCGTATACCTGCGCTTTCTCCCCGGTAAACGCGATGTCGATCTCGAATCCAGTTCCAGGCGACGTCGAAGGCACCGCGTCGACGGATGATATCGTTTTCACCGCGGTTTCAGCGCCTGGTCCTTGGACTCGCACGAGACCCCAATCGCTTCTGTCTATGACGGCTGCCGTGTCTTTGATGGCCTGTATTTCGTCGTTGACCGATCCAAAGTCTAAGACGAAGCCATCATCTCCGAAGTTTGCTCCCGCTTCGCGCTGAAGACTCTCCAAATCGCCGTCAATGTCCGGCGGTAGAAGCGCGTCCAAGTCTATCTCATCCGTGGCGTTGAAGGTTTGCGTTCGCCGCTGAATCGTGTGTATGTGCCTGACGCGGTGCGCGTTCGCACTCGTGACGGACACGAAGGCGTACGAGCCGCTCGCCGCGCGTGCGTGAAGGGACGATCTTGCCATCATCGCTCACGCGTAGCGTTGTGAGGGATGAGAAAAAACCTGTGCGTGGGGAAGGCGTGCGTGCGATCGTTTGGTTTCGACGCAACACTGCGCGGTGGACACGTCAGCGAATCGAGAACGCAAAAATGATTAAACAATATTTGTATCTTACAAAGCTTTCGTTGGTGGTACAAGTACTTGAACATTTATAAAAGTACAATGTGGAAGCGAGCAGAAGCAGGTGCGCCGCTGTTTCCACGAAAAGTGCGAGCATCATGAACCGAATCACTACGGCGTAACCGTTGCAACATCCGCAACGAGCTCAACGAGTGAACCAATCATAATCGGGAGCGGCTCAGCGACAGAAGTAGCGAAATCTTCATGCGCTTTGGAAAGCGCGATTGCCACGGCGGACACTGATAACGCGCTGAGTACAAAACTGCCTCCAGGAAGGAGCGTTTGCACCTTGAATCGATGAAGAGGATGGAGAGGATCTGCACGGCGAAATGCTTTCGTATTGTTTCGCATGTTCCACGCCATTAGGGGCGGCATGATACCATATAGAGTAGTCATGCCGTACGCACCGACGAGATTTGAGACTGGCAAGAAAAGGTCGGGGCTCGACCGGGCGACGACTAGAGGTACCGCGAGCATGCCCGAAAAAGTCAGTAGTCTTGATGCGCTTGGTGCGGCTTTTGGTTTCTGATCGTCGTATCTCATCATGGTCTCATACATGCGATGAGATAGCTGTGACGCACTCTTCTTCTCGACATTCAATTCGCACAGCGTATTATCGACGAATGGCATCAAAAATTCCGAAATTCCCAAAGAAATGCCGATGAACGATGTCCCCACAGCCGCAACGCTGAAACAGTCCAACAGAGCCGAAGCGTTACCACCAAGATTCTGGGAAACTGCTTCGAGCGGATCGGTGATATTTCCGCCAGTCAGGGCGAGGATGACTGTGTTCCAACTTAAGAACATCACCAACGGAATTGAGGACCCAATCAGGATCGACTTCCTGATCTGCTTCATATCCCCTTGTAAAAATGTACACACGATGGGAATCAAGTCGTGATACACGAGAGTGAGGAAAATTATGGGAACGGTTTCCGGAATGGCGTCGACGGAACCGACCCAGTTTGCGTCACTCCAGTCTGCTACAATTGCACCAAAAATTACCAAGATGACGAATGCAGTAGTCGAACCGTACGTCAAAATTCGGTTTAAAACATCTGCCGTCCTCGAACCCCCTATCGCAATAGTACCTCCGAGAGCCGCCGTGAACAAAGTGGCGGCGGTCGCGTGATCCGTATTGAGAGCGCCGCTCAAAATGTCACCTCCTTTACTGATGTATGCGACAAGGATGGTGAGCGACATGAAAGAATATAACACTGATGTGAAAACCTTGCCCTCGAAACCAAGAGTTCGCTCCGCCATGTCGGAAAGTGAGATTACCACGGCACTGTGACCTCGCCCGTGTTGAAGACGGGCTTCGTCGCGCTCTCGCATGATTCCCACGTTCACTTCAGCCAACAGAAGCGCATTGCACACGAGCAATACGAAAATTGCAAACAAAGTGCCGTCGGCTGGAATAATTCCAACCTGTGCCGTCGTCGCCGGGAGTGCCAACACGCCGCCTCCCACCGAGCTACCGACAATGAGAGCTATTACCCCCCACAGCGTCGTTCCCACGCCGCCTTCATCCGATTCGGAATTGGAATCGATAAACTGTTCTCGGGGAATCGTCGACGATCGCACCGTCTCGACTAAGTCTCCGTCCTCGTGCTCGAAAGAAGACTCCAGGACTCCCAGTCTTCTCTTTTCCGGAGGTGGTGAAGGCGCCGTCGTCGTCGCGCTCTCGCTCGACGCGCTTACGCCGTGGACGGCGCCCGCGCGATCTCTCTGACCGACGCTCGCGCGACTCTTCCTTTGCCCTCGTCCCTCGTCTCCCGCGCGCACCGTGATCCCCGCTCGTCCGGTGCGAGTCGTCGTCGTCGTTCTCGTCAACGCGAGAGCCGTTGGACACCTCCCGCGCGGAGTCGCGTTCCTCGCGCGCACCGCCGTCGTCCCGCGCGCGCGGGCATCGCACCCACACCGCGCCGCACCGCGCATCGTCTCTCTCTCTCTCTCTCTCTCTCTGTCTGTCTCCCCCGCGCCCCCCTCGTCGTCGTCGTGCACAGCGTGACGACCGATCGCATCCATCCATCATCTTTCACGTCATCATTCCAGATGGATCCGTCGACGCGACGTTTCGACTCGACGAGATGCGGTGAGAGGTGTGTGCTTTGTGTGTGCTTTGTGTGTGTGGGTACATAGTGTACGGCAAATACGACCATCATGATGACGTCATCATGTGACCATCATGATGATGACGTCTCGATGTCTCGATATCGATTCGGTCCCTCGTGAACCAATCAAATTGCTCAAATCTTCATCGGTCACGCGCCACGTGCCGGACGCCACGCGCGCGCGTTCGATCGATGGCGCACTGCGCGACGCGCGAGCGAACGAGAGCGAACGAGAGCGTCGCGGTCGCGTCGCGTCGCGTCGTCTGTTCGTCATGTCTGCGGTCATGCGCGCGAACGCGGTGCTGGGGGACCACCTCGGCGACGATTGGAGGGGACGACGACGACGACGACGATTCGATACGCTTCGTCCGTCGACGAGACGACGCGCGAGCGCGCGAGCGATGGCGAACGGGGGGTTCGGACGACCGGGAGAGAGTTGGGACGACGCCTTCAGTTCGCCGTCGTCGTCATCCGGAAAGTTTTGGTCGCAGACGCCGTGGCAACTCGTCGAGTCGCTGGCGAAGACGTTTCTGTGCAGATCTCCGTCGTCGACATCCGGAAGAGGGGTGGGAGGCGCGAGCGGAACGAGAGATATCTCCACGCGCGCGTGGTTGGTGGACGAAAGTGTGGACGAAGTGGCGGACAGAACGACCATTCGCGCCACGGAGAAAGAGGTTCGCTTGGCGAGAGACGCGGACGGCTTGAAGAATTTTGAGCTGTATGCGTTGCTCCGTTCGCACGAGCGCGCCGTCGTCGTGGCGAAATTACGACGGCCCACGATTCTGGTCGATGACGCGAATCTCGTCGTGGTGGATGCCATCGATTTGGACGTCAGCGAAAATAGTTTGAACGATAGGTGTTTAGCAAACTACTGGTACTCGTGTCCTCTGCGGTCGAGCGACGACGAAGCCGTCGGAGTCGGAGGAAACGGTATGTGCGGATTCGAATGCGCGATTCGCTCGAAAATCGCGTCGACCGAGAGTGTCGCCGCATCGCACCAACCGACGTATTGGGCCGCTTTATTCTCTACGAACTCTGGAGATTTAGAAGAGTTTCTCATAACGTCGACTGGGGATTCGAGTTCTACGAGGCGAGCGACGTTTTCAACTCGGTTGCGCGCTTTGCTCGACTAATTTACTATCCACTTTGTTTCAAAGGGATCGCGAGAGCGGATCCTTGGAGGCTAAAATGTGAAGAATCTACTTCATGTGAAGAAACTAAACAACACTAGCAGTGCATTGTAATTTTTCTGTATTTTTTACGCGCAGTTTCGTGCGACAAGCGCCAGCTCGAGTACCCCGCTCGCGCTGCGGCACGCGTTTGCGGTGGTTTCCGAGAACAGGGCAAACAATATTCGACACGTCGAAGACTCCTCTGAAACGCGTGCGGGCGGAGCAAATCCAATATCGTTTCGTCTTTGCGCGCAATGATCGAGTTGCTTACGCAAGATGACCAAACGCGCCTCGAAGTCTGCTGCGAAAATCGGGTGCGTCGTCGACAATTTGGTGGCGAGCGCCGCCGCGGCTTCAAACTTGTGCGCGCGAGTGAGTGCCGCTAAGATTTGAGGTAAAAGTACACTTCGCCCTCGCTCGTGAGATAATGCGGTCTCTATCAACGCGTCGTATGACGCGCGTGAGGCTTCGTACACTTCTGGTATTCGTTGAGCGTGGATCGCGAGAGCGACGGCTTCGACATCCCAAACAAGCACCTCATCCTCGCCCTCAAACTTGCCGAGAAGAAACGCCAACTTGGTGGCGATTGGCTCATCGTGGGCAGAGCTTTTCGCCTCGTCGTACAGTTCTAGGACGTCGTCATCAGACATCCATCGATTTGCCGTGTTCGCACCGTCGCGCAAACACTGCTCGGTAACAATGTCGAGTCCGCGACCATCCTTCAAGCCGCGCCGCAAAAGCGCAATCCAGCACGGCTTGAGTCTGATTTTCGGTCTCTTGACGGGGTCTTCCCAAAGGTCCAAGATTGCCGTGAGAACTTCAAAAGGGATCTTCGACTCGTTTACCAGAGCGTTGGCAAAGTACGAACACATGGATTCGACGTCCACCATGGGCACCTCATCTGGCAACTCGAGTCCGTACGGGGCGATCAAGGCGCTGGTGCGCATCGACAGTACGTTTGCCGATTCGTCGCTCGCCGAGTGCGAGCGCCAACCAGTCCAGAGAGAGGTTTCGTCATCGACAAGTTCAGAAAGAATATTCAAAACGTGTGCTCTGACATTTGGCGTCGCTAATTCAGCAAACTCTTTCAGCTGCGCAAAAGTATTCGTTCTCGCATTGTTGAGTGTCTCATCCTCGGCGGGTCCATCTCTCAGGGTTTCATGAACTATTCGCGAAATCTCAGTGGAGCCGTTGTCCGAAACATTGAGAAGAGAAGCGCTCACCGCGCTTGAAATCACCAAAAGCACATCTAGTTTCTCAGCAGAACGAGCTTGAGATTCAGCGATTGTAGCGAGCAAGGAAATTTGACGAAATGTCGCGCCATCTCGAATCCACTGTATGCCGACGTCTTGTAAGTCTTTCCCGCCCATTAGATGCTCTTCTAACGTCAGCGCGAACCTTGGATGAAGATGCTGAATTTGCCGAGTCACACTATCGACGAGTCGAAGATTTTCTGCCACTGTTTCAACTTCCACCAATTTTCCCTCGCCGACGACGCTCACAACATCTTCAATGGCTTTCAACCGGGTGCGCGAGGAAAGTTCAGCACTGAACACGTTCAATTCTTTAAAGGGAGAAGAATGTGTTATACCGCATAACACATCAGCGACTACCGTTTGATAGTGTTCTCCAAGATGTTCAAGCACGCATCGTGAAGCGTTCCATCTATTTTCTGGACTGGGTCGCTTCTTACGACTGGGCGGCGAAAGAAAAGCACGCATGGCGGAGAAGTATACGTCCTCCGTAGGCACATCCCTGAGTTCGTTTGGAAGAGTGTTCATGGCTGCAACTATGCTTTCAAGCGTTTTCATGGGAAAATCAGTCTGGCCTCGGTCCATTATCGCGGCTTGTACGGCACTCAAAGCTCCATCCGCACCATCTCGCGGCGCAGCACCCTTACCATTGACAAAGGCGTGCAGATTGATGCCCGGGCATGCCGACGACAAACTCGCCATCGCATTGGTTAAGGATTGCACGTTGTCTGCGACGGCTCCGTCGCATGCAGCCATGACTTGGAAATAGCAGTTTGCGGATGAGAGCGCACGGTCGCCGTGCTTCGGCAGGGTTGGCCACACTGAATTCTGCAACATCTCGGCGCTGTTTGAAGGTTGCGACGACAATGCCTCTGTCAAAGTCGGGACAGCTCGGCGCAGCTCATCTTCGTTATCATTCGCGAGATTTGCGGCGTACGCCGTGTACACGTCGTAAGAGTCCACTTGGTAAACATTCGCCAATCTGAGAGCGTTGTCGAGGGCCTCTGCACTTGATAACGTGGCAGAGCTTCCAGCGGCGAGCGCCATGATCGCCTTCCTCCGATACGCCGCCGTCCCAGAGGAGAAAACGTTTGCATCTATTTCAGGCACCATCGTTGCTAACCATTCTGCATCCACAACGGAGCTGACACTCGACCGAAGCTGCTTTATGCAATGAATTTCCATTTCAGCGTCGTCGCTCGGCGTCTCGACGCTCATGACTCGATCTACGAGAGCGGAAACACTCGTCAGAGTTTTGAAATCATCAAAACCAGTCCAATGTGATCGAAGTGCACGCAACGCGTGAGCGCAGGTGCCCAAGTGAAGAACCGCCTGAAGTGCTTGCTTGTCGTGCGTCGCGCTTGAAATTTCGTTGACGACGTCGGACACATTTTCTGGGTCCTGCAAAGCAAGTAGAACGCCAACTGAGGGCCATATCGCACGCGGGGGTGTATCATTCGCAACGTCATCAGATTTGCAGTCACGCAAAGCCTTTTTAATGGAAGATCGCGCGATGACCATGAGTATTTCGTCCGAAACATTTGACCCGTGAACTCCGAGAGCGTACGCAATCGTTCTAGCCGCCTTGCTTGAGTCCGCAGAAGACTGCGCAAGGCAATCAAGAGCTCGACTGAACTGTGGGTGTTTCATAACTTCCTTTGCGAGCGGACGAACACTCTCGGGGTCTGAAGCGACTTCACCTTGTGCATCGAATCCAATCGCCTCACTTCCACAATTGCGTTCGCCGACGATGGGTTTCTTGAAGACGCTCAACATTTCATTCGTCTGTGCGGTTTGCCAATCTCCTAAAAGCGATGCAAGACAATCTCGGTCGGCGTAAATGAGAGCGAATGCGAGTAACCGTTCTTTTTCGACACCACTGGAATATTCATTGTTCATGCGACGGGCGACTTGCATGCATAATCTCCACGCAGGAGCGTAATCGCGCCTCATCAGTCGAGACGCGAGCGTGCTGGCGATGGTGACATCACCGACATCCAAGGCTTTTGTACCGGCTTCAAGTAGAATGGCTCCTTGAGGTTTTTCATCGCGCAACCCAAATTTAATTGCGACATCTTGCAACTCATCCGCCATGAGGTACACCTCGTGACTCTGCTTGACAGCTGTGAGTATCAAGTCCAGCGCGACCTCATGTGTCACAGCGTTTGGAGGATGCAGCACACCATATTTTGCGAGGAAACGCATACCATGCAAGAAATCTAATTTTTGTTGGAGGTTTCCAGTCGAGTGATTAACCGGAATCAAACGCAAGCAAATCTCAGCGGCTGAAGAAGCTTCGTCAGTGATGTCCTTTGAAAGAGAAAAAAATTCATCAGTTATCAAGAGAATGAGCTCTTCCGCAGTAGATGGAGGAAGAACGGATGATACTGATTGACCAAGTTCTTTCAAACCTCCAACTAGAGCGCCCACAGCACCTCCAGTACTCGTAGAAGGAACGTGTCGACGTGCGTGGGTCCAATCTTTTTTCCGCAACTGCGCGCAGAGCAGCTCACCGAGTACCTGTTCGTGCGTCAGAGATCGGGCAAATACGCCAGTCTGTAAGGCGTGCAGATCAGACCATAATCGAGACCAATCTAAGATTTCATGTCCGTTCACGAAGTGTTCAACATGATTTCGAATCAAACGTATCGCGAAAGGTGTGTTCTGTTCTGCTTCCAAGACATCGCGAAGGTTCACGCTCGCTGCATTCACTTGAAGAGTTTTACAGGCATTTATGCGCGATATGGCCTTCTTCGCTATGGGTACTTCAGCCACGATAGGTGGAAGCCCATTCAGTATGTGTGCCAGCTCAGAGGTCAACTTTAAGTCTGCGCACTCGTGCGATAATGACGCCTCAACCACCACGGCGGCTAAAGCTTCCGCTCCGCCGACGAGCTTCACATGTTCTTCATCGGAAGACAACCATCGCACGATGCGCGAAACTTGCTCTAGATCCCCTTTTTCAGAGTCGCTGAGGATGAAACGTTGGAGAAGTTCTCGTGAGCCTTCACAGCCGCCCACAGAGCTGTCGCTCTGATATTTCAGTAAATCCGTTACCGGCCCAGACATGAGTCTCGAAGAGTTGCTGTCGTTCATCATCGATAATATAGTCGACAATCTTCCAGACGCATCGTTCGCCAAAAATTCTTCAAAATTCACATTAGTAACATCGTTTCTGTTTGTATCGAAACAGATATACGCAGACGATGCCAAGGCACCAGAAGCATAGGCAAAGTCGACGAGAGTTTTGGTTTTCAACGCAGTTGACGCCCGCTGCAACAGCCCGTGTGCGTTGTCGATGGCACCAGCATACTCGTCCATTTCGCACGACCGCTTGATGGCCCACGCTTCCATTTCCATTTCAGAAGGGAGACCATTCTCACGCTCGGTCAACGTACAAATTCTTTCCGTTGCCGACATCAACCATTCCTTTGATGCCACGTCGTTGAGGATGCGCGCTGAAGACGGGTCGACTCCGGCTGACTGGGCCAGAACTTTGTCACCGTCCGGAGAATTGGACGCTATTGCTTGCGCGTATGTTTCTGATTCAGCCCAATCCACGGCCCGTCGACTGCCAAAGTGCTCGCTGTCGTCCCTGGTCATCGCCGCTCCGGACCACGGAAGCAGAGACTCGTACGCTCCGACGTCTGATGTTTCGGGGATCGCAGAAATCACTTCAAACATATGTGCCCGCAATGCACGAGAGAAACGCTTGAACAGAATACTTAAAAGCGCAATATCATTCGCGTAAGCGGCATTTATCGCGACTTCACGAATCGGAGCTCCAATAATATTTGAAAACAGCTCGCTCGAAAACGCACCGCCCGTGACTTCGTGTACTGCATCTGCGCGATCAATTGCACCGAGCAACGCGAGCCGTAACTTCACCCACCAATTCCACGTTACCAACGCAGCACCGGTTGAAGAGTCACCATGCTCGGATCGTTTCGCTTGAGCGTCCGACTCTTTTAACCCGTAAACCAGTATGTGTCGCTGGGTTTCATACGAGTCGGTGCGAGCGACGAGGCATTGTACTCCCACCCACGCACGGTCAGAGATGCGTGACAGCCAATCGGTCAAGCCTTCCTTGGATGGAATCGACCTTTCCCATCGTGCTTTATAAACTTCATCGGTATCCAATCCGTGCTGACGCGCCAATGTGAGGGCAACACCCCATTCTTCCATCTCCATGTGTGACTGCAACATTTCTGCGGGGGTTCGCTCGTTGATTGAAATCAGTCTCCAACCGCCTGTCCGTGGACGCTCCAAAAGAAGGAGACGCCCACGTTCGATACCATCAACGTCGCGCGGCGCGGAGACCAAGTCTTCTATAGAATCGAACGACTCTGGCTCATCACCTAACACGTGCGAATCATCCTGGATCGATTGCACCGTCAGATGTCCGTCTCGCGTGGCTATCGCCACCGCACGAGAAGACCACCAAGTGGCCGCGCGCACGTTTTCGCGTGAAATCATAGTTTCTGCCCGTGAACTATCATCATGGGATACGTAGAACACGCTCAACCGCCCATTCCACGATGTTGCAGCCACTCCGAGTGTTTCATCCGTAATTCGCACAGCCAGGTGTAAGCAAAACGGTGTTCTAAAAAAACTTCTTCGCGGCGCCGCGTCGTGATTGCACTCTATCGTCCTCGTATTCCGTATGCTGAGAAAATCATCAGCGTTGTCATACACCCAAGTCGTTATAGTGGATCCCGTTGAAGCGTGTCGTCGTCCAACAACGACCAATGTGCGTCTGTTCTCTAACCACTCCGCGCCGTCGGCACACCTCAACGCTTTACCCAAACTCACCGCGTCCCGCCGTTTCTCATGTTCGCGAGAGCCGGACGAAGAAAACACGGAACATTTTGATTCCAGTGAAACGCGCGCGCGCGTCACCGCGGGCGTTCCTTTCAAATTCACGCTCAAAAGATCGTACGCCGAAGTCGTCTCTCGACGGAGCGCCAATCCGAATCCCGCGTGCGAAGCAGTCACCTCATCATCGTTCGTCCACACGATTTCACCCACCCGATTCGCGACGAACATTTTACCATCCATTCTCTCGAACGCGAACGCTCGGCCGTCGTCGCTCCACCGAGTGCGCGCGTCCTCCGTCCCGATGTTCGTCCACCCGAGTCCGGGCGTGCCCCCGCTCGCGCGGTGCCAATCATCTTTCGACCGATACACGCGCACGCGCCCGTCCGAGGCGTGTATCGCGAGCGAATCTGCCTCCGCAGACGTGGACACACCGATCGATCCGCGTCCTCGCGCCGCACTCTCGTCGTCTCGCTCGCGCGACGCGCGCTCGCTCGAATCTTCGGACGGCGCCAACGTCCACCGCGATGACGTAGCCGTCGTCGTCGACGGCGTCGACGACGCGCCCAGATCGCTCTCGGACGACGCGTGTTGATACGCGTCGTACAGCGTCCGCGGCATCGTCACCACCGCACGCGTCGCCGTCGCGTCGCGCGCGCCACAGTGGTGCGGGTCGTTGGTCTCGGTCCCAGTGATGGGCGCGTCTTCCCGCGCTTCGTCGGCGCGCGCGGCGAACGTTCGCGGGAAGACGCGCGGGAAGACGCGCGATCGGCTCGTGCGTCGTTCTCGAGTCTCCTCGTCCTCCTCCTCGTCGTCGAGCGAGCTCCGAGAGTGGTTGGAGACGCGCGCCGACTTTACGAGCCTCGTTCGGTTGGAGACGCGAGACGACGATGCGTACGGCACGCGAGCGGTGTGCGCGTCATCGAAAGGAATCTCGCGAGGAGACGTCTTGCTCAGGATTCCGCGCGCATGCGTGTTGACGGCGCGAGAAGCGCTGGGAGAAGCGCACGAGGGATGGGACGAGGAGTTGAGCGCGTCGGAGACGCTCGCCGTCGCGTTCTTACGCGAGGAAGAGCTCGGCGAGAGATCGAGATGGGCGCCTTACGTGCGAACGCTGAATGGTTCAGATGTCGTCGAGTCGCACCCGTTGCTCTGGAACGACGCGGACGTGCGTAGACTTCCAGCATCGTCCAGCGTGAGACGGGACATCGAGTGTCGCATGCGACGATGCGATTCGGTGGTTCGACGATTGCGAGCGTCGAAAGTCGCGTCGACGCTGGGATTGGATGTCGAAGAGTGGCCGAGCGATGCCGCCTTTCGCCGCGCGGGAGCGATCGTTTCATCCCGAGCGTTTTTCCTCACAGATCTGGAGACTTTCGGAGACGGGGACGATGAGTACGTATTCGACGACGTCGACGATGACTGTTGGGACGAAGGGATTTCGGGCGAAGAAAGTGGTGACGGCGCACTCGCGCTCGTACCGTATGCAGACGCACTGAACCACTCGTCGACTGCGACTGAAGAAGCTCTGTTGCGGTATGATGTGGAAACGCAAAGCGCTGTGCTTTCTTCACATCGGTCGTATCAAACAGGCGAGCAGGTGTTCGATTCGTACGGCGTGAATCTGTCCCAGAGGGACCTTTTCATGAACTACGGATTCATCGATATCGACGCGAATGGTTCGGATGGGTTCGAAATCTCTGCCGCGGACTTTCTGCATGCAGCGCATCGTCGCTTGAATGTCCCCGGAAAAAGAATTCAAACCGGCGCAGAGGAGCTGTACTTTACGATTGACGCGTGCGGCGTGGGAGAAGAAATCGTTTCCTTCGCAACGATGCTTCTCGGAGACTTGATGCCTGATACAGAACAGTCGAAATTCGTTCTCAGTGTGTTCGCTGAAATGTGCTCGCCGAGTGAGGGAGACGATGTCGACGACGTCTTCGCGCAAACCTCGAGCGAACGAGAGTCCTTGCGCGGCGTCGCCGCCGCGATGTACATCGCCGAGAAAGAAGTATCGGCGCGCCTCGCCGCGTGTGACGCGATTCAAAAACAAATAATCTCTAACTAGAAGATACCAATTATCACGCTGCCGCTCTTTTCCTCGTCGGAGGCTCCCATCCCACCGGCATCTTGAACGGTAGACCGATCTTAGACTGGCAATCACACTTTTCGCCCGGCCCGACCCCGCACCCGCACTCGTCGCGCGCGTTTCTCGTGCCATTTCTATCCTCCTCCGTCTTAAACTCAGTCACGATGACAATCACGTCCTCGTCGCCCTCGTTGACGTCTGCGTGCAGGTTATCCGGTGGATCAGCTTCGTACCAGTACGCCTTGCCGGTCTTAAACACGAGATCCATGCGTGAACCGTCCTCGTCGACCCGCTTCAGCACGCCGCCCTGTAAAGCGACGATCGTTCGCGCTCTATCGTGACGGTGCATCTTCAAGGGTAGGTTGGGAGGAACCGTCGTCTTCCAGCAAATCGCGTGTTCATTTTCAAACATAAACTCGCGCGACATCGCGATGGACGCCGACCCGATCCGCGCCGTCTCTCTATGAAGGCTGCTCGCGATCTGTGCGCGCTTCTCGACGTTTTATACCGCGCCACGGTCTCACGGGTTGTGATTTGACTTCTCACTTCCTGCGCCCCCTCACTTTTCGGAGCGCGAAACACATCGCGGGCACCGCGAGAAGAAAACCGATACGAGTCAGATGCTGTCATCCACCGTTTCAACCTTCTGCGGGGCGTCCATCGCGCATCGCAGACCGCTTCACGTGCGCCGATTACGAATGGCGCGATGCCACGTGGCCCACGCGATCGCGAAGCTCGCGCCGCCTGTAGACGCGATCGACGACGACGAGCGCGCGCACATGACTCGAAGATCGACGCTTTTCGCGGGAGTCGCCGCCTCCGTCCTCACGAACGTTGCCCCCGCGCACGCCGGACCTGTGGAGGCTGGCGGCGCTGCTCCTGATTTTACGCTATCCGGAACGGACGGCAACGTGACGCTCAGCGAAGCTCTTAAATCGAACGAGTTCGTCGTGCTTTACTTCTATAACCAAGACGGTTCTCCAGGATGTTCCATCGAAGCGCAGCGTTTCGAGGCCGCCATCCCGCAGTTTACGGCGAAGAAAGCTCGTGTCATTGGTGTCTCCATGGACAGCTTGGAGAAACACAACGAATTTTGTTCAGACAAGGGGTTGAAATCGTTCACGCTTCTCAGCGATAACGACGGAACCGTGTCCGAAGCGTACGGTGCAGATCTCAAGATTCCAATCTTTGGTCGATTCTCCGATCGACAAACCTTTCTCATCAAGAAGGACGGTACCGTCGCCGCACATTGGCTTGAGCGCGACTCGTCCATGGCGTCCGTAAAAACCACGGCGCACGTCGATCAAATTCTGGCCGCTATCGACGCCGCTTAAACCGTACGAACGTCCTCGGATTGTGTAAAAAATTTATCACGACGCCACCGTATTTTTTCGCTTCTATGAAAACTCTCAGCGTCAGAAGCCGTTGCGCGTATGCCCAGTTCTCCGTCGACTTCGGGTGCGAGGCGACGCGCGCCTCGTTCCTGCGGAGGGGGAGGCAATGGAAAAAGCTTTCTACGCGAACTCCGAGAGTTGTTATCGGCCGTGGTCGCGCAGATTGCCGTTACTCTGGGGATATCGGCGCGCAATCAGCAGCCGATTTACGCGCTGAATGACGAGCAGAAAAAGAGGTTACACGCGCTCGCGATGCGTTCACTCGTGCAATACGATGATTCTAAGATAGAACACACGGACGCTCTGCGCGCCCTTTGGTCGCTCGCGTTTGGTCGCGACACAGAGTTCCCAAGAGGTGCGAAAAGTGAGCGGTGGAAGGATATGGGTTGGCAATCGACGTCGCCGCAAACGGATTTTCGCGGAGCGGGGTTCATGGCCCTCGAGAACTTAGTTTGGTTCGGCGTGAATAGGCCAGAAACATTCAAAGCCATCAAAGACAAAGCACACGGGCGCAGAAGTGAATTTGAGTATCCATTCGCCGTGGCTGGGGTCAATTTAACGTTCAATTTGCTAGAGATGTGTGAGGTACAGAAAGAAGCACCGACGACCGCCGTGGGAATGGTTTTCGCACAGCTTTTAGAGAAAGAAGAGCACGCGTTTGAGATTCTTTACGTGCTCATATTTGAGGCTCTCGATAGAGAGTGGCTTGCGTTTTCAGGCGCCGCCACGTACATGGATTTTCCAAAAATCTTGAAGTCTACAAAAGAGAAATTCGCGTCCGCGTTGCAAGACGCACGAACACTGGAAGAGGTTGGCGCGTGTCTGAACGAAAGTGGGAAACTTCACGTAACTAAGTCATACTAGTAGTACAGTGCACTCGTCCGCGACCGACTAACTGTGCATTGTTCGACGCGTTTCGTGTGAATATTTTACTAGTCCTAGTCCTATGTGTTTATGTTATGTTGATCCGGCTTTTCGACGTCGACAATTCTGAAGGGTCCGGTCGACAATTTCGGGTGCCCTTTTCAACGAACTGTACGGAATAACTGTCGTCGACCAGCAAAGCACGACGCACGCGGGGGGGGGAGGAATACGAACCTCCGCCCACGTGCGTCCCACACTTTAACCATCATCGTCGAACATTGATCGTGCTGAGGGTTTAGGGTTTAGGGTTTAGGGTTTAGGGTTTAGGGTTTAGGGTTTAGGGTTTAGGGTTTAGGGTTTAGGGTTTAG
>MDTD01100981.1_pt1 | contig 44045 bp, 49 predicted proteins | sample 811221 | NCBI WGS metagenome assembly MDTD01 (sample SAMN05326646, study PRJNA326480) | marine metagenome | isolation source: seawater | place: Pacific Ocean: South West | collected 2011 | reverse complement strand
TACGACATCCCCAAAAAAAGAAAACAATTAAAAAGGCAATCAGTATATTTTTCATTGAAATTAATTTTTTAAATGCATATCCAGTAAAGCCTTTACAAGGCTGTTTTCGGTTTTTTGATAATAGCTGTTGCAATAGGTCATATGACCATAGCCTATATTATCGTTTTTAAAATTAACATTTCCGCCTTTCTTTTTAAAATGATTGGACAACCATTCTCCAATTTCAGGCGGACATAAATCATCATCTGATGCATGCCAAACACATATGTTTTTAGTTTCTATTTCACGGGGATCAAATCCCCAATCATAGCATACATCTTTTGCTGTTTCCCATGCACTTCCTACCGACCCTCTAACAACGGATCTTTCAATTGAGTAAGAAACCATTTTAACTAAAGCAGTATCTTCTTCAATTTTTTCATCTGTATAAATAAGAGCATTCAGTGGTATGGTTGGTGAAAATAAATCAGTAGCTAAGTATATTGTAAAAAACCACCAGGCATTCAAAGGGTTTTCCAGTTCCTCTGTTGTTTTTAATTGATCATATCCAAGAGCACTTTTGATTTTAATTTCTTCAGTTAAATCACTTGATAATAAGGGAGCATTCAACCCCATTCCAATACATCTTTCTTTGAAATACAAAGCAGCGGCCATTGCATGAGGAGTGCCTTGAGAATGTCCGGTAATCATGAATTTATTTACGTTTTCCAGATTTAAAACGGCATTTAAATCCTCTGAAGCCCAATCAACTACAGAACGACCAATTTTTAAATCTGTGTTTCCATATCCCGGTAGGGATATAGAAATACCTTTTAAATTAAGTTCGTTGCAAGAGTTTTGGTGAACTAGTTTTTCAAAAGTTGCATCCAATCCAGAGCCGTGTATGTTTATTACAACTGGAGCGTTAGTATCCAAAGTACCATAAGTAAAATATTCAATTTTTCTTCCGTTTTGATCCAATGCAAGTTTTGCACCTTCGTTTAGGAGATTTTCTCTATTAATATCACTTTGCCCTTTATTTTTTATAATTAAACCGCATACAGTAAAAATTGTAAAAATTGTAAAACCGCCAATTCCTAAGTATTTTATGAATTTTATGAATTTTTTCATGGTAATTTATTCATATCCATTGGTATCTTTTAATAAAATTTTACTTTTCGCAAAGTTTCCAGTTCCAAAGGCAATTTCTTTTCCCTCCGCGTTATATAATGAGGATTCTGCAACAATTAAGTTTTTAGATTGAAAGCGAACATTTCCAATAGCTTTAATTATGCCTTCATTTACAGGTTTAACTATGTTAATAGAGAAGGAAGTGGTCAAAACAAAAACATCCTCAATAATTGAGTTGGCTGCAAAAAAAGCAGCATCATCCAGAAGTTTAAAATAAACCGACCCATGAATAGCTTTTAAAGCATGAAAATATTTTTCTGATAATTGAAGTGAAATTTCAGATTTTTTCATTGAAATTGAACATGTCGTAGTATTAAATATCATTGTGTTGATATTTGCATTTAAATACATGTTTTGTAATTTTTTAAAATGACTTTCGGTCATGGAGTATTTTTAATTCATTATCGAAAAATTCCTCCACAAGGTTTCAATTCTTTAAGATTTGATTATTTCATTTTGAGAATCATTATTAATGAACACTTTTTCAATGGGGAAGATTTTTTTTTATTGCATCGTAAACTATTGAACCTAAGAGAGCAGAAGTTAAAACAACGATAAACACTGTAATTCCATTTCCTATAAGTGCGTAAATAGGACCAGGACATGCTCCAGTTGTCGCCCATCCCAAGCCAAATATAAAACCACCAATTAAGTTGGACTTGATTCGAAGAGGCTTTTGAGATGGATTTATAGTTTCACCACCTAGGGATTTAATTTTAAATCTCTTTATTAAAAAAATAGAAATCATTCCTACAATAACAGCAAGTCCAATTATACCATACATATGAAAGGCTTGAAACCGAAACATCTCTTGGATACGAAACCAAGATACAGCTTCCGACTTTGTTAAAAGTATTCCAAACCAAGCTCCAATTATTAAGTATTTTATATGTTTCATACAAAATAGATTAAAAAAGTAAAGGAAAAACTAAGTGTGTCATTAAAAGTCCTCCAGCAAAAAATCCTATAACTGCTATTAAGGATGAGGGACTGAAAATAGATAATCCCATTATCGCATGACCAGAAGTGCATCCATTTGCGTAACGAACTCCAAAGCCAATTAAAAACCCTCCCAAAATCATTATTAGTAAACCTCTGGTGGAAAACAAAAAGTTCCAATTAAATATTTCAGCAGGAACTAATCCTTCAAAATTGGAAATACCTATTTTTTTTAAATCAAAAACAGTAGATTTTGATAAGTCGACAGATGAATTTCCATTTAAAAATTCAACAGCCAGATAACCACCAAAAATGATTCCAAAGACAAAGAACAATCGCCATAAATTTGGTTTTACATCTTGATTTAATTTGGAGGATTTTTTTTGAGGAATTACAGCAGATAAATCCTTAAGTGATTTAGATATTCCAAACGACTTGTTACCGACCAGTAAAAGAAGAGGTACAATTAAACCAAATAGTGTCCCTGTAATGTACCAGGGCCAGTGTCCCTTGAGTAAAGATTCCATAAATTAATTTTCTACAATACTATTGTAAATATGACTTTTTTTAAAACTTTTCTTCTAATAATAATATTAAAAATCTTATTATCAGTCATTTACATTGGTTTTAACAACGAATTTCACTAAATTATTCTGTATGGATAAAGTGAGAAAAAATAAATTTTCAACAGCTGCATATTACTTTTTGCTTTCAGTGAGTGCTACTGTATTATTTTCATTTGCACTTTATAATGGTAATGATCTTACAAACGGAGGTTTTGAAAACGGTGATTTCAGGTGGAATAAATGGTGGGGACTGGAGTTGGATAATGTGAACAAGCATACTGGTGAAGTAAGTTGCAAGATACAGGCAAAACCTGATGAGTGGAGGGGGGCTTCACAAGTCATCGAGTGTCCCAGGAGTGCAAAAAAAATAATTGTTTCTGGTTGGATGAAAACTCATGAAATCTTCCCAATTGGTAAACCTTGGAACAACGCCAGAATTGGAGTGCGTTTCATGAAAACAAGGGATGAGGAAGATATGGAGAATTACGTTGGTAAAAAGTATCCTCCGGTAGTTGGAGAAGCCCATGCTACATCCGGTTGGAAAAAATACAAACGTAAATACAAGATACCAAAAGGATGCAATTTTATTGAAATTAATTTAATGTGTGGAAATGCTACAGGTACGGCTTGGTTTGATGACATTCATGCGGAGCTTAAATAAAGAAAATTCTTTAATCGATTGAGAGTCAATTTGTTTTTAAATACGATTTAATATGATTTATTCTACTTCACATATCATAAACTCGTAAAGTATATTTTTGTATGAAAAACAAATTTCGCAGCTCTTATGTTTTTCTTTTTATTAAATTCTTAATGAATTTGCTCAAACTTATGTGAGCAAATCATAAAATAAAAATTACCAGAAAACATTGGATTTCTCTAATACTTCCAATACACCGAGGGCGGCGCGCTCCCCTGAAATCATTGCTGCATTTAGTGAAGCGTTCAATTGAACATCACCTGCTAAAAAGATGCAATCGGTTAGTTTTGTTTCTGATGCAAACATTTCATATTGAAGATTATTAAGATTGGGTAAAGCCTTTCTAATATCGTAAGTTTTTAAAAAAGTAACATCTTCAATAGCACATTCTTCTCGAAGCTCTTTTTTGACTTCATTAATGAGTTCATCATGATCAAAATTATGTTCTTTAACTACTGTCACCGACAATAGCTCACCCTTTCCCTTTTGTTTGCTTTTTAGGCTTGTGTGATAAAAAATATTATTAATCAATGTCTCACCATTGGCTAATAAACCAATAAATGGTTTGTGAATTATTCTATTAGGAGTCTTAAAGTATAAAGTTTGACATGATTTCCAGTCCACTTGCTGATTTCTCAAATTACTAATAAGGTGAGATGCTTCAGTAGCGATTATGGTATAGTCCGATTGTAAAATTTCGCCGTTTTCAAGCTCAATATTATTTCCTTGAATAGTTTTTACTTTAGTATTAAATCTAAAGTTTGTTCGGTCAAGCTTGTTTTTTAATTGTTTGGATATTTCTTCGATACCGCCTTCAGGTATACATGCTGATCCCTCCCCAAACATTTTGAAAACGAATTCAAACATCCTACTCGAAGTTTCTAAACTGGTTTCCAAAAAAATACCTGTAAAAAATGGACGAAAGAATTTTTCAATAACAGCACTTGAGAAGTTTAAATTTCTTAAATATTCAAGAGTAGTAATTTCGTCAGAATTAAAAATATCCGAAATGGACTTTTTCTTAAGCGATTTATTCAATTTTAATATTTTCAACTTGTCCGAAAAACTTCCAATTCCTGAGAATAGAGTTGAAAATAAAACCGATGAATCTCTTAAAGGATCACCAATCAACCTTTGTTTTCCATCAATAAAAATACAAGAACCAGATTTAAACTCTTGGAGATTAAGTGAGTCATAGTTTAGGTACTTTTGTGCGGCTTCATAACTTGAGAGTAAAACCTGAAAACCATGATCCAGCTGAAACCCATCAACAACATCTGTTTTAACTCTTCCTCCGGCTCTATCCGTGGATTCTAAAATAATGGGAGAAAAACCATTACCCTCAAGTGTTAGGGCTGCAATTAATCCACTTACGCCTGCACCAACAATATATATCTTTTGACTCTTTGAATCCATTTTTATGATTTGGAATTATTTTTAAAATTAACTCATCCATTTTAAGAACAAAAAACTCATATTATGTTAATAGCAATAAAAATTAAAGTTTAAATCAGTTTGTTTTATAAATAAAATCATCATTGGATTGGGCTTGAAGCTTTATACCTGCAAGAGCCCTTATCATAATTCCTTTAATTTGAATGTTTACCAAAAGCCATGTTAAAGGCTTAAATAGTTTCTTTTTCGAGTAGTAAGTATAGGTGTAAATAACCTCTGTTTTATTATCACTTAATTTTTTGATTTCCCATTCACCAATGGCTCTTTCGATGAAAAAAAGAGTTTTGAATTCAAAATCATATATCGTCCATTTCCAGTATTTATTTTCATCCCGCTCAAGAATAACATCCTTAAACATTCTTCCCTTGTGTACAAATAAATTACCATTACTAATTGGGTACCTTATACCATTTATCTGTCCCCATGTTTGATCCTCCTCAAAACCTGTGACAGGAGGTTGAAAAAGATACCCTTTCATGAATTTGGTGGCGTCTCCCAGGATAGGTGCTTTAAATGCCCTTTCTTCGGAACATTCAAAAATGTCTTTTAATCTGTAACTGTATTTCATACTTTTCAAAATAGAATCCTTTTCTATTCACATTGTAAAAATAGGTTCCAGAATGAAAAAGCTCTCTTATTTTTTATTTTTTACTGAACTTTTCTCAACAATCCTCACATAAATTAATTTATGTCGGCTTTTTGGGTTTTCACGTTGTTCAATCTCAAATTTTCCAACTGATTTTATCAGGGGAGTAAGCTTTTCAAATCCATAATTTCGAGAATCGAAATTCGGACGTTTTTTTTGTAATAAACTTCCAACATCTCCTAAAAAAGCCCATCCATCATCATCGGATAGATCTCTGATTGTTGTTGAAATAAGCTGAATCTCTTTTTTTGTTATTTTATCTATAACAGGCTCTACAGTTTCTCTGTTTTCGACTTTTTCTTCCGATTTTTTCTTTAAAATTTCAATGTAAATGAACCGATCACAAGCCACAATAAAGGGATTTGGTGTTTTCTTTTCACCAATACCAATAACCAGCATTCCAGCCTCTTTTAATCTTGTAGCCAATCGAGTAAAGTCACTGTCGCTAGATACCAGGCAAAATCCATTTACTTTTCCGCTGTATAAAATATCCATTGCATCAATAATCATAGCGGAATCTGTTGCGTTTTTACCGGTTGTATAACCATATTGTTGAATGGGGGTTATTGCGTTTTCAAGCAATAAATTCTTCCATTTATTTAAACCGGGTCTTGTCCAGTCACCATAAATTCGTTTGATGGATGGATTTCCATATTTGGTAATCTCTTCCATCATTTCTTTAATCTGCGCTGAAGGAATATTGTCTCCGTCAATCAAAACAGCAATGTTTGAATTAGTATTCATTTTTTTGTTTCTTAAAACAGCAATCCATAGTTTCCTTATAAAAGGAAAAGTCCTATGCTAAAGTAACTTACGAGGTTAATTCCAATTGGTTCAAATTGAACCAATTCCAGTTTTAATTTGTAATAGCGGTTAATCCAATTGATTATTTAATCAAAGGTTTCAAAAAGAGTCCCCATTTTACCACTTTGATAATCCAGAATTGCTTGATTTATTTCATCTCTTGAATTCATGACAAAAGGACCATAGGTTACTAAAGGTTCGTTGAGAGGTTCTCCAGATAATAATATGAACCTAGAATTTTCAAGAACCTGTAATTCAATACCATCGCCATCGTTATTGAACCAAATCATTTCTTGTGCATTAATAACCATCTCATCACTCTTTATTGATCCGTCAAGAAGGTAAATTAAAGTATTGTATGTTTTGGGTAAAGAGAAAGACAAGTCGGCACCTGTTTTAGTTTCAAACCTCAACAAAGTTTGAGGGCTGTATGTTTTTGCCGGGCCTAAAACTTTTTCAAATTTACCAGCAACAACCTGTATTATAGCATTCTTTTTTTTAACTGTAGGTGTTGATTCTTTTGATAAAGGAAAATAGTCAGGGTTTTCCATTTTATGTTTTGCTGGAGTGTTTACCCAAAATTGAATAATTTCGTTTTCTCCGCCATTTTCAATCATTTCTTTTGTTGGTCGTTCGCTGTGAATAATTCCCTTGCCAGCATTAATCCATTGAGTTCCTCCAGTGGTGACAATTTGATTGTTTCCAAGAGAATCTTGGTGTTGGACACCACCCTTAAAAACAAAAGTTACGGGTGAAAAGCCACGGTGTGGATGAGGACCAACTCCAGATTCTTCTTGTCCTTTACCATTCTCTACTGGAAGAGTGCCGTGATGAATTAAAATAAATGGATCAATTTGCCGAATACTTGAGTTCGGTAGAGGCTGCTGTAAAAATATCCCCCCCATATTTATTTTTTGAGATGATATAATTTGTTTAATTGTTCTTTTTTTCATTTTGAGTGGATTTTAAAAAAAAGGAGTGAAGCGCAAAAAAAAACAAGGCAGGAAAGAAGTGCATTGGAACAGCCAAACCAGGAAAAAGTTCAGGAAATACAATTTCCAAAGGTAAACTTATCGATAAAGGGATTAAAGTGCTTAGGAGGGAAAACAATACGAATACTAAATTCAGGATTCCTGTCAAATGATTTTTTTTCCACTGATTAAGTACCCAATAGGCAAAAGCCATTATTAAACAAGACAATACGGAAGCTGTAACTATTGATAATGGATTAATAACCGCACTAAAATCTAAAAACATCATTTCTTGGTAAAAAAATGAATATATGATTCCTGTCGTTCCTGAAATAACTCCCGAGATAGTGCCGTGAAGAAATAGAGTTTTCATTTTTTATTTACAGGTATTGTTATATCAAGTTTAATTTCATTGGATACTTTTTTCATCATCCCTTTCATTGTTCCAACTTTGTAATCCATTCGATTAATTGAAAATCGGGAAGAGAAAGTAGAATTTACAAAAGTGAAAGGAACTGTTATTTCTTTTTCGATTCCTCGAATTTTTAGTTTTCCAAATACAGAATAACCAGTTTTTGTTTTGGCAAATGAATTTGATTTAAACTCAATCGTAGGATATTTTTCAGCACTAAACCAGTTGTCACTGAGGGCGTGTTTATTCTTCATGCCATTACCTGTATTGATTGATTTTACCTCTATAACTAAATTGCAATGTGCGGAATCAATATTTTTTTCATCAAACGTAATATTTCCTGAAAGATTTTTGAAAATACCTTCAGCATCCGTTCCAGAGAATTTCACTTCGTATTCTTCAGAGATATTCCAATTTAAAGAATTAGTGAATGTATAGGCACTTATAACAATTGTCAAACCTATTAAAATCAATGATCTTATTTTTTTCATGGTTAAAAATTTTGAAGTTTACTCTGTAAAGATGACTAAATATTAATTTAATCGCATTCATCTACATTAATAAATCAAGAGAATTGTCTTGATTTTAAAACATTTCTTCGAATAGAGCTCAAAGCTTGAGGAGTAATGCCCAAATAGGATGCAATCATTCTTTGAGGAATTCTGTTTGGAAGTTCGGGATAAGTTTCAAGAAATTTATTATATCGGTCTTTAGCAGATGCACTCATCAGCATGATCACTCTTTTTTGAAGAACCGCAATTCGACGGGCCATCAAATGTGCATTTTTTCTCAATTGCTCATCACTTAATGCGGCAACTTTAAAACATTCTCTGTTGAACACAACTACCTTGGAATCCTCTAAACAATCAATGAATAAATCCGTAGGTCGCTCAAATTCCTGTGATTCGAAATCGGCTATTAACCAACCCTCTGAGGCAAACAGGAAGATGTGTTCTTTTCCTTTTTCATCTATTGTATAGCTTCTTAGCAATCCTTTTTTAACGTAAAAGGCAAATGAATTTGAAGTTCCCTCACGCTGTATGATTTCTCCGCGTTTGAATTCTTTTGTTTTGGCGTTAGAATCAAGAGTTAAAATTTCACTTAGACTATTCATTTTTTAAAATACTTAATCAATCAGTTTTTTATGAATTCGAATTTAGATTCTTCAACGCTTGGCTCTTGATTTTTAACGGTATGGAACGTAAGTATTATATCGTTTTTAAGTGAGTTTATTTTTAAAGTTGGTAAATCAACACCTATTAATTTTCTAAGTTTATGTATCGTTTCTTTCGCTGAATTTTCGGACAAGTCGACTCCTGAAAAAATTAAATCAATAGTGTCCTCGTTCATTTTAACTTCCAAAGAAATGCCGTTTTTTGAATTTACACCAGCTAGTTCAGCGGAAAGTGCTAAGAGACAATTTGTAATTATGGCAATAGCAAAATTACCCTTAGTGTAAATTTTAGGATTACAGTCTAAATCAGGCAAGGGGAATCCGCCTATAAGACTTGTTGAACTTCTACTCAAGTCTTGCGCAGCGGTTAACACTTCCGACAGATGAATGGAATCAAAATTTGTAATAATATTTTCCAACGCTTGAACACAATCTAACCCATCTTTGGTTGCTAATTCAAGTTCAATCAGTAAATTTTCATTTTGCTGAGTAGCTTTTTTAGCAGCCTCCAAAGAAAGGAGAAGTGCCTCTGAGTATTTAGATTTTTTCGAAAGAAAATGATTGGAATGATTTATATACATTCTCATAGACGCATCTGTTGAGTAACCCGATTTTACAATCGTTTCAATTGTCTTCAATGCTTTATTTAATTCTATGAGAGCAGGCATAAGAGTGGCTTGTGTTAAATTTAATCGCGATTTTCGCCGTTCTTTTGTCAATTTCTCTAATCGCTTATTCACAAGTTCTGCCAAGTTGTTTAAACTGTTGTGTTCCTCTTTTGAAAACCCTCTTTTTTTAGTATCCAATACACAAAGTGAACCCATAACATTCTCATCCACCATAATAGGAACGCCAAGGTAAGATTTGATGTCGTATTCCTTAACAACATGTTGAGGGATTCTAGGGTCATTTGGTGCATCTGTAACTTCAAATGTTTTACCATCACGGACAACAAATTGGCAAAAGGAAACATCACGATGTGTGCCTCTTGAAGACTCTAAAACAGGAGGTAAACCAATGTGCGCTTTGAAAAATTGAACATGATCTAGGACCAGGCTCACAAGAGCAATTGGACTATTCAATTCAATAGATGCTTTTTTTACAATTTCTTGAAGTTCAGTGTCATTTGTTTCAGCTAATAACTCCTCAGTAAATAAATTAAATCTTTTGTTACTATCGCCTAACGCATCAATCTTATCCATATTTAAATCCCGTTTGGTTTTGCTAACACTTTAAAATTACGAAGTATAATTTTAGTGAAAAAATCAAATTTATATGGAATATTAGAATCATTTCAGCTGCTTTTTTTCAATAAATTCCATAAAAGCATTTTCAGTATCGATTAACATACAAAAAGTTATTCCGAATTGTAAACTGGTTAAATCAGATTATGGATTCAGTTTTGTTTTTCAGAGTTTCTTTTGGAAACTTTACTTCCTATTTTGTATTCAAAAAGAGCAAGAGAAAAAGTAATGATAACCTCAATGATAATGTACAAATAGCCGAAAATAGTTATTGTTTTAAAATGGTAAACAGTCGTGCCTATTGAAATACAGCAGTAAACTATATTTACTATCCCAATGACTTTTAAAAATGGCCCTACATTACTTTTGTCTTTTGTTAAGCAGATAAGGTCATAAACAGTGAATAATATAGGAAGGCCTGCAAGGAAATACAGGGTTTTTCTTGGAATTCCAAATACGTCTTCTAATTTTACCAAAACAATTCCCAGTAAAACAGCTGAAATCATTGCCCCTAATGCGTCCATCAGGAACAACTTTTTAGGGTTTGTAATGAAAGATTTAATCATAGCATCTTTTCAATAATTATTGAGTAATTAAATTATACTCGTTAATCTCTTCCTCAGTCATATAGTAAATATCATTGGGACCTGCAGAGTTGATTGTAAAATAATAAAATTCTTTAGCCTGCTCATTAGAGAATCCACAAAAAATATAAAAATTAATATAGGGCTGATGTTCTTCATGGCCTAAAGAATAATCTGTTGCAGAGCTATTCCCTGAGCTCCATGAATGAACGCCGATTTTACTGCCCGGATCTCTTGTTCGAATGTTGCCCGATAAAAATAAATCAACAGCTCCTGATTCAACAATTGCGTTGGAGGGAAGATGAGTGTTTATCCCATTGTTTCTGAGTATTTTCGCAGCATCCATCATGGCTTCATCGTTTTTGGACCCAGGACATTCACCAAAATGTAACAGCTTAATGTTTGGATAGTCTTCCATTAAGTTGTTAAGTTGCTTTTCAATGCGGTTTCCCATATCACCATTCATAATAGCAGTGGTGTCGTTTTGTATGGAAAAAGGTCCATATTTAAAAGAGGTGCCATCTTTTTTACAAGCTAGGTTAACAACCAAAATGGAATGGATTAATATTAAATTAAATAATGTTTTCAATTGAGAACTTTAACTTACTTTTTTCAAAATATGAAATAATTACTGTATTAATTGCTAAAAAAGTGATGAACCTTCAATTTGAAACCATATAATTCTATTTAAAAAGTCGGATAAATTGGTGGAGTTGTAATAATTTTTCAGGAATTATAATTTACTATTAACTCCACAGACTATTATTATTGACTTCGCGCATGAGCAAGTTGGGCTTTTAAGTTTTCTACTGAGGCTTCCCAATACTCAATAGATATAGCATCACTATGAAGTTCAGCTGCCTCTTGAGTTGCGTTCCGAATTTGATTTGCCCATTCGTCAATTTTTGCATTTGCTTCAGTAATCGATAAAGGACCGTTTAATAGGTTTGTTTTCAGTTGGTTAAATTTTTCAGTGTATAAATTTAACCCGCCAATTAGTTTATCGCAAGCTGCCGATTTTTGATATATATTTAAATAACCGTAAGCAAAAGATCGACAATTGTTGGTTTTTTCTCCCCAACCATCTGCAATTGGAGTAACAGGGTTCATATCTTGAATAATGTTGTCAAAAGCATTATCCATATCCCAAGGTATTAAATGTATTTTATTTTTCGAAGGCTCCTCAACCCAATAAAAGTTGTGGTTTCCACATCCGTTTTCATCACAATACCAATGGAATGCACCATCATCGTTTCGTATTGTATAATCAACAACAGCATAAGAAATTATTTGATCGATGTTCATATACTTCTCAATATTTGCTTTTAAGCTTTCATCGGATTCAGAATTTTGTATCGATTTTGCGAAATCACTCATGATTTTTGTTTGCGGTACTCCTGAAGTATTTGTTTTCAGGTTTCTCAAAAAATCGCACGACTCTCTTGCTTTTCCATTCTCGTCCGTAGGCCATATTTCCTTGTATACATTACCACTTCCATCTGTGAAATTTTGTGCGGTAAAAGCATCGTCAATTTGCTCAATTAATGCGTATAAACCGTAGTATTCTCCATTTATAATAACTCTTGCATGTATCGATCTTGGTGCTGGAACACCCATTTGCCTGTAGAGCCAATAACCTAATCGATCACGCATTTGTGAAGGGTCATTATTTTGAGAATGCAATTGAAGCTTATTAAGACCATAAAATTTTTTTCCGTTACTATTCCAATTAAAATTTATTTTTATTGATAGTTTAGTTGCTGTTTTTCTTCCCGATGGATTTGACCAATCCTCTCCTGAAACGCCTCCAACCCATGCACCAACAGAGCCTTTATATCTGATTTTTACAGGACTTACTGTTTCTCCTTTATAAGTTAAACTTCCTTCAACATATTCCTCAAGAGTAGGGTCTGAGTCCAGGTAATCGAGAGCTCTTTTGGGTAGATTAATCTCAAAAGTGGGAAGCTGACTTTGATCAAATATATATTCTGATCCAAGGTTTAAATAATTTTCGTTTCCACTCGGAGTAATTATGCTTACTCCTGATGAGGTAAAACCATCGTCTTTCTTACAGGAATTTATACAAACCGTTGAACCAATGATTAAAGTGATATTTAGGGCTAAGATTATTCTCATTCTTTTTTCTTCTTTTTCTTTATTGCATACATGTATTTAATTTGGAAAATGGAATTTGCCTCAGGATTCCAGCTTTTTATCTCACGTTCAAACATATACCTCACTCTTAATTTTTGTCGTTTTGATATTTTAATGTCTGTTCCAATTGCAAGTCGATAACGATTATTAAGTTGTTTTTCTCTTTTGTTTGTTGGTAAAAAAATCTCAGAGGAAAAATAAGGGTCGTATTTCCAGTTTTTAATTTTATACTTGACTCCTGATTTTAATCTCCAGTAATTTCTTGTTTCACAGATGCACCTTATAGATGGGTCCCTGATTTCTTTTCTATTTTGGTATTTAATTCTATTTTGAATTTCAAATTGGCTAACCTTGATTTTTTGAGAAATATAGTAGTCCCATCTGTAATGTTTCTCAAATCCTTGAGTATTTCCAGTATGATCGTTGATAAACATATAACGATATGTTAAACCAAAATTGAAGTTTTTCAGAAATGAAAATCGACCATTGAGTTCTGTGAAAGTTCTATCAAAAGTTGAAATGTTATCGTTAAAGCGAAGTTGTTGTTCAATTCCAAATCTGAATTTCTTCGATGGATAATATCTTAGTTCAGCAATCGACCAACTTTCGGCACTGTTGTCCACCATAGCATCCATATTTTGCGTTATTCCAGATAAATTACCCAGAATCAGAACGGTCAATACGAAACTTCTCTTTGTAGTACGATTCATTTATACCCATCTTTAAATACAACTTCTGGCCAATAACTTACAGTGTAAATTTTTGGTTAGAATTTAGTTATCAATACAAATAAAGTTTAGTAAACTGAATTGCAATTCAATTTACGTTGTCTATCGCACACACTTTAACACGATGAACACCTAAAGAAGACAACAAAAAGAATGTGTCTGTAAGTATAATATAATAAATCTAGGAGTAAGTAGTCAAATAAAAATGCATCAAGACGAAAAGGGAAATCAATTCATCTTGATGCAAAGTAAAAAAACTAAATATTTTTAAGCTTTTTTGGGAGTAGTTTTGGAATTCCCTTTCTTAAAAAATTTCGCTGCAACAGCTCCAATTCCAATAACCCCAAAAACAATAACTTTCCAGAATTTAGCAAGTAGAACTCCTAGTTTTGCCAGAATACCCGCTTTCATTAAAAGTTTACCAGCAATTAATCCACCTATTCCGTATGCAGCAACTTCGTCAATATCAGGATCAAAATCACTGTAAGTATTTCCCGAAGTAAAATTAACACTGTTAAGTATTGGGTCTATGTTGTTTTTAACATCATTTAAAACAGACATTTCACCAATGGCATTAAGTTCAAGATACCCCTTTCTACCTAATATTCTGATGTTGTAATTCAACGTGTTTTCATCATCATCTCCAAATTTAAATTCTTTAGCCCAATGAAGTTTTTTATTTACTTCATCGTAAAATGGAGTAGATGCCCATCCAATAAGGTTTATAGTTGGGTATCCCAGTTTAACTCTTTCTGCATTATTGTTTTTACAATCTTCCTGCATTTGTGACAACAATTCATCGTAATCCAAATCTTTTGCATCATCGTCTTCAATATATCCTTCGTCTGAGTAAGTAATGTTTATGGAAAAAATGGAGTCCTTAAAAGGGCTGAAATTATCAGGTACAATCATACCAAGAGATTCATATCCCTTCTCACTTGGAGGATTTCCCCAAAGGTCAGTAAGAATTCTCTCACTATCGTCACCATTTAAAAATTTAAATCCCTCAGGTACATTAATAGATGCGAAATCGCCCTTTAAATTTATTTTACCCGTTGTGTAAGTAAAAGTATTTTCAACACTATCGGAATAATGGTTAAAATATTGAACTTGTTCTTCAATAAAATTTTCAGACAAAACTAATGAGTCGTTTTCTAAGGCATATGAATTTAAATGTAGACCTATAAATACTAATGATGATAAAATTAATTTCATTATTTTAATTTTTATATGTTAAAAACAAAATGCAATACTACTTATTTTATAATGATTAGGCAACTAGTAAAGTGTTTTTTTGAGCTATTTTTTTTGTCTGAAAATTAAAGTTTGTTAACTAAAGGAATAATTTATTTTTTTCAGCCCACTCTGTCCATGAACCATCGTAAACAAATTTACTTCTTTTAAATGATAATTCACTGGCTAATAATATAATACAGGCGGTTATCCCTGAGCCGCAAGTAAAGATTAAATCTTTTGAGTTTGAACACTTTGAGTTAAAAAGCTTGTTTAATTGAGATGGACTTTTAAATTTTCCATTTTCTAAAACATCTTTAAATGGAATGTTGACGGAATTTGGAATGTTCCCGCTTTTTAGTGATGCCCTTGGTTCTTTTTCAGTTCCATTAAACCTGCCTTGAGAACGAGCATCAACAATAGTAAAAGTATTTGATTTTATATTATTAAAAATATCCTCATAGGACTTTACAAAAGGTGTGTGAAAATTGGCTTTAAAATTTCCAATTTCGTAAGTTCTAATTTCTCTTTTACAGGTACTGAATCCTTGCTTTATCCATTCTGGAAGGCCACCATTTAATACCGAGACTTTTTTGTGTCCCATTACCTTAAACATCCACCAAACTCTGGGACTTGAATAAATTCCTTGATTATCAAAAACAATCAGTGTCGAATCTTGATTAATACCCAATTTTTGACTTTCCTGTTCAAACTGTTCCTCAGAATGCATTGTATTCGGAAAAGCGCTTGATGTATCCGAAAACTTGTTTTTAAGGTCAAAAAAACGAGCTCCAGGAATACTGTTGATTTCTGAATTACAACTATTATCCTCTCCGATTTTATGGAAGCTGGCATCCAACAAAACTAGGTTGTCATCCAATATATGTTGGTTTAACCAATCTACAGAAACTATTTCTTGCATGTATTTTTAGGTTTGTATTAATTTCTGAAGTTTATGCTAATAACACAAGTCCTTAACGAGTTAGTCTTATTTTTTTCTAAATGTAACTGTAGATAGTACCTTCCCATTTGAAAGTGGGGCATACGATAGTTGAGAGATCGATTCCTGAGGAATAGTAATTGCGTTACTTGATGTGTAATCTGCTCCACTGTCTGTTCCAGCGTCATATAGCAAAGCATTTACAATTTTTTCATTTACAAACGCTTCATTTTCCAGTAGGTTAATATTTACGACAGCTAAGTACCAATCTGGACTGGGAGCAATCATAGTAGCTAAAGTAATTGATGGGTGTTTTTTAAGTACATTAACATCAAGAGTAATTTTTCCAACACCACTTCCTAAACTTTCTCCAATTATTAATTCATGTCCCTCTCCATCATTAATTTTTTGATTAATTTCATCACTAAGTGGAGAAGTAGCTCCCAATTCAGCCATTTTTTGTATGCCTTCGGAGGCCATTGATTCAAGAGCAAAAAAACTAGAGTTTGGAGAATGACTCCAACCAATTAACTTTGAAAAATGTGCATTCGAAGGGTAGTTTATAGGAAATTCTTCCGCATTCCAGTCAATATTAAAAGTAACCTCATAAATTGCACTTTCCTCATTTGGCAAGTTTATTTTTTCATTTTCTTTCTTGCATTGCAAGCACAGAAAGGGAATAATTAAAAAGAGCACATTTAAATTTTTCATGACAATAAACCTAAAATTATTTTTTAAAACTAGAGGTGAAACGCATAAAATAAATTGAAGTTGTCTTTTTTGCATTTATTTTCAATTGTGTAGCGAAAAATAATTCGTTACTTCTTTATAACCCAAGTAACTTTGAAAAAAGAGTTGTTGTCTTTTTTTACATCAATAATTGAAAATTTAAATAGAGTTATTCAGGAGAACTTGGCGACCGCTTGACTCATGGCTCGTATGGAAATGTCTCCCGTATAATTACCAAAAAGGTTACGATTTGGATATTTTTTTCTTAAAACCTCATCCATTTCAAACCAACTTTCATATAAATCTGGGCTGTAAAGGGGAAAACCTTTTTCCCAACGAGTTGTTTTGACTTCGAGAGGAAATCCAATATCCCCATAAATTTCACTTAAATCTTTAACAATTATTTCGGTGATCTCATTGTCGGATTTAGAAATAATACTCTTATCGATGGAGCCATCCCTAATCATACATGTTAAACTGATTATGTCTTCTTGAAAAACACGGTGTTGGAAAATACAAGAATTGAATAAAATACCAATAATGGTAAGACCTTCGTTTGGTGGAATTAAGCAGCCAAAACCGGGTTTAAACTTTTTAAAAGAAGATTTCTTAAAGAATAGGGTAGAAGAAATCATAGAATTGTATCGAACTTTATTTAAAAGTTCGTACATATTATCCTCGAAAAAGTCTTTTGAAACATATGCCGGGGTTGTAATAATAAGATTCTCGGAACTTTCTTTGAATTTTTTCCCATCAATTCCAAGTTCTATATCGTCACTTAAAAATTCAAACAGTTGTTCGGTGAGTTCACTCATTCCTCTTTCAAAAGAGTGAGTGCCTGAGCCTCTTTTCTTTTTTTCCAAATCGGAACCTCCCGATCTCATATGTTTTAATGCCCCCATCAGATAGGGCGTTTCATTTAGTCCCTCGGCTATTTTTTTCATTGTAGCAGGGAAACTTAATTCATTTAAACTAGCTCCATAAATTCCAGCAAAAGCAGGAGTAATAACCTGTTTTGTTATTTTATCTCCAAAATAAAAACGGCCAAAATCTTCAAGCGTAACGAATGGTTTCTTGTGTTTTTTTAAAAAGGCCCCAGCCAGTTTTAAACCGTCAAAAATAGAAAGAGGTATTTTACGAAGCTTTTTATTCTTTAAAATAAAGCGAGCTTTTGACTCGGTTCTTGGAGAGAGGATTTTTATGCCTAAATCATCACATAGTTCTTGAATTTCAGGGCACCAAATAAAACCATTAGCAGCTTTTTCTATCAAACCAAATTTTGTTTTTTCAGTTTTTAAGATTCCTCCGACCTGATTGGCCTGTTCAATAATTTTAAATGAAATTTTAGCTTTTTTAAAATAATAACCTAGTAATAAACCACTAATTCCAGCACCTACAATTATGTAAGATTTAGTTTTGTCGATATTGTTACCCAATATGCTGCTCGGTTTTTTACGATAATTCATTGTCCTTAAAAAGAGGGGTGATTTTTAACTCCACCATCAAATTTACATATTGTATTCCTAATTATTTGAATTCAATACCATCGATTACTAACTCAAAATATTCTTCACTTTTGTTTGCAATTAAAAAAGCGATTTCTCTGATGAGTTTTTCTGATAAATTTGGAAGATCCAACTTTCTACCTCTGAATGATGGAAACATTGTGTTTAAATTAATTTCAATATCTTCCCATTTTCCTGAAGTTGAAAATTTTGCGATATAAGAATGATTATCTAATGAATTTACTTTTATTCTGAATTGATAATTTTTTCCATCGCCTTTAACTCTCAAAACTACTTTAGTTGCTCCCTCAATATTAGTTTCTGAAAACTCGCATTTAGCAGATGAAAAACCACCATTATTTTCCAAAGAAACTTTTCCTTTGAAAACAACTTGACTGTCATGGTTAAATTCAATAATTCCTATGGATTTTCCACCCATTACAACATCATTAATGGTTTTCCATTTACAATCCATCACTTTTTGATTGGAACTAAATAGTATCATAGATTAAATAATTTAGTGGGAACTAAAAGATAAAATACCTTTTAAATTAACGAATTACAGCGAAAATTTTCCCAGATTCATACATCTCTTTGAGTTTTGATTTTGAAATGCCAAATGAAAAATCAGAATAATTATCAGGTTTATTTATTTTATGAATACCCATTATTTTATTTACGTCATATTCATTTGGTAAAACAAAAACGCTATCCTCCGAAACGGAATCAACCTTCATTGTTGAAAAATTTCTTTTTTCAATTTCATATTTATAAACATCTCCTCGTTTAGGAGTTTGAATGTATTCAAACTCCTTCATACTTATTTGATCATGATCATAGCTCAACCATGAAGCTAAAAGTACAACCAGGATTAAACCAGAAAATTGCCAAATTGGTCCTTTTGAAGAGGATTTAACTCGATCGTATTCGCGCTTATGCTGAGGTGTCATTTTTTTGGGCTTCAGAATTTCATTACAATTATTGCATTGTGAGAAACCTTTTTTAAAAAGAGGAAAAGTAGGAATCCAAAAAAAGTGCACATGTTTTCTGAAAATATTATAAGATATTGAACCCCGAGCACCACAACTTTTACAAGTTAATGACTTGGATTGCTCCGATTTTACATGAACAATTCGAGTTCCGTATATTATCATTTTTTAGTTTTATTATTTTGGTAAAGGCAAGATATATTTTAACTCTTAAGAACTACGTTTTTATTGTTAAATGATTGTCATTGCTTTATAATTTGTTTTTGAATGATTTTATTTTCGAATTCAAACTCGAGAATATAAAAACCATTGGTTAAGCCGGATATATTTAAAATCTTAGAGTGTGATTTCAAAAGTAACACACCGCTTGTTGAAAAGACTCTTATCTCTTTCGGTTTTTGAGTCGTATTTATAGTCAATTTGTCTTTGGTTGGATTCGGAAAAACACTCAATATCTCTTCAACCACGTCATTGTAGGAAAGTCCGGCATCACAATCCGTAAAGAATGCATTTATGTAATCTTTTTGAGAACTGTTGGTACCATGTTCAGCATCCCCTTTTATATGTACTACATTTCCGGATAAATAAGAATATTCTGTTATTTCAGGGGAACTAATTGTTGTCCCATTGGTTATTTTATCTCCTGTAAAACCTTGACTCATAGCGATTTTATGTACTGCTGTTTCAGCATCTAAAAAGTCAACTCCAACAACTGAGGTACCTCCATAATAAGGTATAATAGGATCATTTTCATTACTGATGCTTAAATACTTTCTGTTATTCAAGGAATCAACTAAACTATCGTAACCACAATAGGAATTGGAAGGTTCTGTTGAGCTGCTGGTTGCATAAAAATTTCCCAAATGAAATTGTGGCTCATTCAGATGTGAAACAATCGCGCAAACAATATCAATACCTGGGTTTTTGTTGGTGATGAAAACGTTATTGGCCAATGCACTTCCATTTGAAGAGCCAAGAATTCTGATTTTATTTGGGTTAACATTAGAGTAAGTTTGTAAATGATTAATAAGCTCATTAACCATCTCAAGATCAGGTGCATCGCTACTTTCCCCACAAATATTCCAGCTGTTTAAATAACCAGAGGGAGCTACAAGAGCATGGCATTCCAAAACATTTTTAAACTGATTAATCATTCCAGAGCCATTTCCACCATTTCCGTGCAGCAGTATACATACTGGAAAACCTTCTTCAGGTACATCGCCATTGGGGATCAATATTTTAATAGGATATTTATATCCACTGGGTTCCTGATACCAATACTTTGTAATATCAATATTGGTGGTGGAAGTTAAAGTCTGCGAAATTGAAAATAATGGAAATAATAAAATGATTTGAAAAAGTGTTTTCATTTTTTTAAAACTTATAGCTTTTCAGTATCAGAATTTACACATTCGCGTTTATTTTAATCTTTTGTAGATCTTATATATGCAAATCCACCTTGTTGTTGTGATTCCCAACTTGTAAATTCTAAATACATGTAAATGTTTTCCTCAACAATATGAAGCACCAATTTTTTTCCTACAACATCTTTTGGTCGTCCAACGGCTGTTCTAAAAGGTGCAAATGTTAGATTAGCGATGTCTGAAGTATCTCCAATTGCCCATCGTGTACCCAGCGGGCTAACCCCTTGTTCAGCGGAGGCTTCAGAAAGGATGTTGTATATTTGACCGCCTTCATTGCCTCTTGTTATTATAACGCTCTGTGTGATTGAATCTTGATTTATAGAATTTGTTGGATCGGCACCTGATTCTTTTGAAAAATTAATTGTAGGTCCACTCCAAATTTCATAATTAACGGGAGGTTCTATAACAATTACATCTTTAGTACAAGAAACCAATGTTATAATTAAAATTGACAAAAATATTTTTTTCATAATATTATCTTATGGATTTGCAGGATTATTTATTATTTCAACTAAAACTTCATTTTTTCGATTAAAAACCTCGTAGGGAGAGTTGTAGCCAAAGAAATAAAAACGATTAGAAAAATTAATTCCTTCAGCGTTTAAAAATTCAGTCAGTTTCTTTTTATATTTCTCTATTTTTTCATCGTTTGCCCACCCACCAAAAGTTATAGCTGCCATTTTTTTTGAGGGCACCTCCAGAAATTCAATTTCCGATTGGTTCGGTTTTGGGAGTTCCTCTTTTTTCATGTTTTTGGGGACCATAAACATCATTCTCATAGAGTCCTCTAAAGATATTGTAACGGGGGAAGTCATTGATATCTTTTCATTTCGTTCATTTCCTCCAAAAATATATCCCGCTAATATTTTAAAACCTTTATTGGAAGCCTCTTCATATTTATCGGATGAAAGTTTAATCGATGTAAATAATTTTGCCTCATAGTTTCTTACCTCGAAATCCTTATATTCTTTTACAATGCTAAATGGATAGGTTTCAATGTCGCGTTGAGCCTTTACAGAGAAGATTTGTAAAACGACAAAAATGATAAGAATTACGCCTATGGAAATGAATATTATTTTCATTTTTAAATTCAATATTATTAAGTTAATGCATTTATATTCTTTTATGAAATCGTTTAAACTTATCGATAAAATTTTTAATTCATCAACAATTTTCTTGATCCGTTTGGGATAACAAGTTTTAAGATACTCTTCATTCTGACAAAGGAAAGTCAGACTTTCTTGAAATAATCAATCAAAACGATGTGATATTCTATTTTGCTATTAACGACTTAATTTTATTTTTTGAGTTTCATTGTAATTATTTATTCAATAAATGTTTTGCGTCTTTTTTTAAATTAGAAATCATTTTTTTTATTTCTGAATTTTCGGCAGTCATAAATTCATTTACCGTGCCACTTTGAAATACAATACCTTCTTTTAAAAAAATTAATTTATCTGCAATTTCTAAAGCATCGTATAAGTCGTGTGTTATAAAAATCAAAGAGGTTTTTAACTCTTTCACTATTCTTTTTATTTCTAACCGAAGTTCTGATTTTAAACCAATATCTAAATTGCTGAATGGTTCATCCAAAAGGAGTAAATTAGGGTTGAGCGCTAAAGTTCTTGCCAGAGCTACACGCTGCTCTTGTCCGCCACTTAGTTCGGAAGGATAAGCTTTACCAAACGAATTCATTTTGATTAAATTTAGTAAATCACTTATTTTTTCATTGTTACTGTTTTTCAAACCAAAACCGATATTTTCCTCTACTGTCATGTGGGGAAATAGAGCATAGTCTTGAAAAACCATACCGATTTGTCTTTTTTGGGGAGGAGTTATATGACTATCGCTACTAACCAATTTATCGTTTAACTTTATACAGCCATTAGTGGGACGCTCTAACCCGGCAATAAGCCGTAATAAAGTTGTTTTACCACTTCCGCTTTCTCCAACCACAGAACATATCTCCCCTTTCTTGAGGGAAAAGGTACAGTCTTTTAAAGCGTATTTTTTTCCATCATATGACTTGAAAAGACCTTCTATTTCTAAAACATTATCCATTCCTTTTATCAATTTTTAAAGAGAACATTAAAGCCATGACAATAAAAATTAAAACCAATGAAGGTAAGGCTGCCTCGGCCACCATTTCATCTTCGGCATAAGCGTAAGCTGAAATTGCAAGTGTTTTTAAATTGTATGGTTTTAAAATAAGAGTAAGGGGAAGCTCTTTCATAACATCAATAAACACCAGAAGAAAAGAGCTTATAAGGGCATTTTTTATAAGTGGTAAATCAATTTTTAATAAGGTTTTTAGCTTTCCAATTCCCAAAAGATAAGAAGATTCAGAGAGGTGTTTCCCCATTTTTAAACTATTCGCCTCAAGAGGATTGTACGTTACCGATAGAAAACGAAATACGTATGCATAAATCAAAACAATACTACTGCCGTAAAACAAATATCCAACGCTTAAGTTGAGGTATTCACTGAAAAAATCGATAACACTTTGACTGCTTTTTATAATACCAATACCTATTATTGCACCGGGAATCACATATCCAATTGTACCAATTCTTCTGAAAATGTTGATTTTCTTCAAATAATTCCACTTTGAAAAATAAATCAAAGCCAGTGCTGTTGTTAGAGTGAAAAAAGAAGCAACAAGAGCGACAAGTAAACTTTGAAGAGCTGTCCATAATAAATCAATATTAAACATTTCATCAAATGTTTGAAAGGCCCAGACAATAAGTTGAAAAACAGGAAAAATTAAACCAAGTAGGAGAGGAGTTCCCAAAATAAAAAAGCAAAAAAATCGCATATTTCCTTTAAGGATTTTTCTCTCAAAATTATTTTCAACCGTATTATTTCCTTTTACAGCATATGATTTTCTACCTCTTTGCCAAGCCACAATACCCACAATTAGAAAAACCATTACGACCAATAGAGCAGATAAATAAACTGCGGATTGCAAATCTTCCAACATTGTCCAGCTCCTGAAAATACCTGTGGTGAAAGTGTTGATGCCGTAATATTTTGCAGCACCATAATCGTTTAAAACTTCCATAAAAACCAGGAATAATCCCCCAATTATTGCAGGAGTAGCGAGAGGCAAAGCAACCGAGAAAAAATACCTTTTATTGGAGGCACCCAATAACATTGAACTTTCATAAATACTTTTTGGTAAGCTCAAAAACAGTACTCTTGCACTTGCATATACATAAGGAAAAAGAGAAAAACTCAGAACAACAATTAGGCCATAAATATTCATGAAATCGAGCTTTTGAATGGGAATTCCTATTGCTTGTAATCCTCTCACAATTGTGCCGCCATTGTCAAAAAGTCCAATATAGGTGTAAGCTAGTATATATGATGGTATTGCTAATGGTAAAAAAAGAAATTTTTCGATCCATTTTCGAAAAGGAAATTCATATTTCGCCACAAACCAAGCACACCCTGTACCAAAAAAGAAAGTTAAAAGACCCGTACCAAGAATTAATAAGATTGAGTTAACGACGTAGTCAAAAAGATAATGAGAAACAATATGTTTCCACATATTTCCCACTCCAGAAAATAAATTAAATAGAATGGAAAAAAGAGGTATTGCAACAAATAGAGCAATGGTCACCGTGAGCAGTGACCATTGATTGAAATCTCTTTTAAAATGTTTTAATTTACTGAACATCAGGTCCTTTATCCCATGCTACCTCATCAAAAATAATAACCGCATTTTTATTAAGTTCACCCAGTTTGGAAAGTGGTAAATTATCTTCTTTAAAATCTCCCCATGATTTTAACAATTCAGATGCTGAAGCCTCTTTATTCACGGGGTACTCGTAATTGGCCTTCGCAAAAATCTCTTGTACCTCTTTACTTACCAGGTATTCAATAAATTTTACAGCAGATTTTTTGTTTGGAGCATACTTTGCAACGCCAATTCCACTAACATTAATATGAGCACCTCTGTCCTCTTGATTCAGAAAAAATACTCCTACAGCTTTTCCTGCTTCAACTTCCAGTGAATCCTTAGAATTAATTAATTTTCCCAGATAGTAGGTGTTGATTATACCAATCTCCCCTTCGCCAGCTAAAATAGCCTTTACTTGGTCGCGATCGTTTCCTTTTGGCACGCGTGCCATATTTTGAACCAGTCCAGCTGCCCATTGTTTAGCACTGTCTTGTCCGTTGTTTGCAATAATTGAAGCAAGAAGCGATTGGTTGTAAATATTACTCGATGATCGTATAAGAACCTTTCCATTCCATTTTGGATTCGTTAAGTCTTCATAAGTAGATAAATCCTCAGGGTTTACTTTGTTTTTGTCGTAAACAATGATTCTGGCTCTTTTGGTAAGACCAAACCAAAAGTTTTCCTCATCCCTCAAGTTTTTTGGAATCGATTTTTCAATAATTTCAGATTTTGCAGATTGTAAAAGGTTCTTTTGCTTTGCTCGAACCAGCCTTCCTGCATCGATGGTAAGAAGTAAATCTGCAGGAGATTGTTTTCCTTCATTTTCCAATTTTTGCAAAAGTTCATCAGCATTCGCTTTTATAACATTTACTTTTATCCCCGTTTTCTTTTCAAAATTTTCAAAAATTGTTTTATCGGAATCGTAATGACGATGAGTATAAATTGTAATTTCTTTAGATTCGCTTGATGATGTTTCTTGTTTTTTACTTTCACCACAAGAGACTATCACAAAAAGTCCGATTAAAATAACACATATATTCTTAAGCATAACTAATAAATTGAATTGAAGATTAAAACTAAAAACAAATATATGTCTTGTTCGGAATTAAAGTAAAAAACCAGTGCCTTTTTTAGGGTAATATTTTTTGAATGTGAAATCCTTGTCAAAAAGCATCAGAATACCTACTTAGTAATGTGTTCTTCTCTTCGTAAGTAGGTGAATAGTAAAAAAAATATGCCAAGTGCTGCTGTAATATGTTTCAACGGATGTCCACTAATGCCATTAAACCAGACATCCATTTCATGGTCGAAATACTCAAAAATTTTAGCAATGAAGTACGCTGCTGAAAGGACCCAGTAACCGTATGTCAAATTGTATTTTGATGTAAAAAAAAGTAGGATTACAGGTATAGCAATCATTGGATAAAATTGGACTAATACATAAATTCTTAGGTCATCAAAAAATTGCCAGTAGATCACAGAAAATAGTCCGATTAATACTGTCGGAAATAGTAATTTTTTCCCTAGGGTATCATTAATAAACTCGCTTATGATTATAGAAAATAGAGACATAAATGCGATGGTCATTGGTAATCTGTCCCAAACTAATGTGCTATTGCTTGGGCTCCAATGATAATATCCAGATCCAATCGAAACAAAAGATATCCCCAAAAAAAACAATAAATATTGGATTTTTGAATTTTGAAACTTACAAGTCTTAAAAACACCCAGTATTCCAACAATCAGGAAAGGAAGATTGGAAACGACATTCCAAAAATTAGGAACATTTAAAACCATTTTCGAATCGCAAAAATTATGATAACTTTCATCTTGCACTAGAGGAGAAATAAAAAATAAAGCAGCAGTACAGATAACTGCTGAGGAAAACAAAATAAAATATCCTATTTTTTCTTTTTTAGCGATGATTGAAACAATTTAAAACAAAATTTCCGCCAAAGAAAAAAAAGTATTGTTGTTATGTTTTTTTAACTCTTTAATGATGGGTTTTCATCAGAAACTAAAAGAAATCTCTATAGTCAATTGCTGTTTTTTCACAACTTGAAAGAAAGAAAAAAGAAATGATAAGAAAGAAAAAGTTTCATTTTCACGGACAATATTTCAAAAAAATTAGAGCTGTATTTTTCTTCATCTTTGTTTTTTACGTTATCATTTAAGGAATTGCTTAAGCAGCTTGATTTGTAATTTCAAAGCAAAAGGATGCCTGTTTGCACAAGACTATTTTAGATAGCAGGAAAATAAAACCAACAAGAAATGAAATGTTGTATTTGGATGAATACTTATAAACATAGCAGTTCACGCACGTAATAGGCTGTTAGAATAATTCCCAAACCAGCACCAGCATAACCAAACAACCTTCTGATTATATGATTCGGGCGTTTTAACTTTTCTTCACTCATTTCATCTTCTCCAACATCAGACATAGATATGTACATTGCTCCAAATATTGACCAAGACAACGCCATTTCAAATCCGTCTGTAAAATAGACCATTATACCTGAAACTATCAGAGAGAAACCGGCAATCAAATGAAGTCTTTCGATAGAGATTAAATATTTTTTTTTCATAATTAAATCTTAACAAATGCACTCCTCTCCACAACAACTTAAATCCGATAAGTACATCCCGTTTCGCTTCCAGCCTTCAACTAAAACAGCAACATTTTCTTTTTTATATTCTTCCTTCAATAAGATGTCTTCAACAATAACACCAAATCGTTGCCTGAATTTGTATATGAAACAAAAAATATGCTCATCATGCCTTACTGATGGACCTGAAAGATAAAAGTTCTTTTTTCCGAAGAACTCATCTGTTTTTTCATCCAATTTTGGACTTCCGTCTTCTCTGTAAGTTATAAACTGCTCAATTGGTTTTTTAACCAGGGAGAAGCCTGTAGCACAGATAGGGTTTGTTTCTGATTCAATAACAGAATTGTCTTTTAGTTGAACTTGATATCCGTTTTCTTTTTCAACAACAGTTTCAGCATTACCTATGATTTCCGTATAAAGTTCAGAGTTTTTTAACACTTCATACTTTGGATAGGTGTAAGGCGATAAAACTCTTGAAGGATCACTGGTTTCCAAATCATCAATAACCTCACGATTAACAAGAGTAACTTTCTTGTTGTTCTTCACCAAGTCGAAAGCAATTTGAACACCACTCTCATATCCACCGATAACAACAAATTCATCACCGCTTAACTCCTTTATGTTTTTAATTTTAGAGCTGTGTATGCAATGTGATGATCCAGAGATGTTTTCAATTTTAGGGTTTTGAAATTCTCCAGCTGCCCAAACCAGATACTTACAAAAGTATTGTCCTCTTTCCGTTTCAAGAATCCAACCGTTTTCACCCTGGTAAACTTTTGTTACTTCATTGTTTTTTTGAACGTTTAGTGCCAGATGATCCGAAACACCCGTTAAGTAAAAGCCATACTCTTCACCAGTAAGATGTTCCTTGTTGAATGCAAATGCAGGTGAAGTTGATTCGTATATCGAATTCAAATCCATTTGTCCGAAAGCATTACTTGGAAATGAAGGCGTTATCATTTCCATATTTTCAGGCCATTGAAAAAATGAATTGCCGATTTCGTTTTTATCCAGAATCAGGACGTTGAGATCCGATTGATTAAGTAAAGAAGCAACACCAATTCCAGCTGGGCCTGCACCAACAATTATAACGTCGTAATTTATCATCTTTATCGCATATCTTTTATAAATTCGAGACTCTCAAGTTCAGAATCTAACTTTCTGTAAAAACAAGCTTTTCGGTGACTCCCCTTATCGTCGTAAGTATGACAAACTCCTTCCCCCATGAGAGTTACTTTGTAAACCAGAGCATCTTGATCGCAGTCAATAAGAATATCGTCGATACGCAGTAAATCTCCTGAAGTCTCACCTTTAGTCCAAAGTTGATTTCGCGAAGTGCTCCAAAAAGTAGCAAGTTTTGTCTTAAGAGTTTTTTTCAGAGCCTCTTCATTTACGGAGGCCAACATTAATACTTGTCCAGTAGAAGTTTCCTGGACAGCTACAGGTAGAATTCCACCTCTTTTCGAAAATTGAGGATTTAGTTCCAGCCCTTCCTCAAGTTGATTTTTTTGTCCTGCCATGGTTTACTATTTAATGAGTAAAATTCCTAAAACAAAATGTGTAGTATCAAAAATACTCTAATTCGATTTTTTAAAATCCAAATAAATTGTTAAAAGCACTGATGCATGTTTATTTGAATTTGATTTCTCAAAATAAAACAATAAAATCTGTTATGATAAGGCTAATAACTGTACAAAAATAAGGCAAAATTGAAATAAATGCAACAGTGTTGCATTTGTGAATTAAAAGTCGCATTTACCTATTCTTATTTTAATCTTTTCAAGGAATTTCATGCAAGTTGAACACTAATTTATACCAAAAAATATTATGATGAATACCCTATTCTTGATTATATTTGCAACTTAGTTGCATTTATGAATGTGTTAATATATTAATTGCTTTCATTTAAAGAGCTTTATTATTAGTAAAATGGCAATCAAAGACCTTATTAATTCTAAAAAATGTTTGTTTTTGTGCAACGGAGGTTCCTGCATGAAAATGAATGCGGAAGAGGTCACCCAAGGCATAAGAAAATCCATCCAAGATTTTAATCTCAACGATGATTATCATACGGTTCGAACCAAATGTATGGGTAGGTGTGATGATGCCCCCGTAGCTATGTTAGCTCCAGATAATATTTGGTTGAAAAACATTAAACCCAATCAATGTGATTTACTTTTAAGTGAAATTGAATTAAATGAATTAAAATCAAGCGATCATTTTTTGTACAAAATGGGGGATTCAGATATAAACAGTGAGTCTGTCCCAACCAAATATCGAACAACCATAAAAAAATAAAAGTATGAGCGACCAAAGAATACCAGTAACCATTTTAACAGGCTTTTTAGGATCAGGTAAAACTACATTGCTTAACCGAATATTGAGTGAAAATCATGGAAAGAAAATTGCTGTCATCGAAAATGAATTTGGAGAAGTAGGTGTTGATAATGAATTGGTCATTGATGCCGATGAAGAAATATTTGAGATGAATAACGGTTGTATTTGTTGTACAGTAAGGGGAGATTTGATTCGTATTCTAACTCGTTTAACGAAACGAAAAGACAAACTGGATATGATACTGGTCGAAACTACAGGAATGGCCAACCCTGCGCCTGTAGCCCAAACTTTTTGGGTGGATAATGATTTACAGGAACAATTCAGTTTGGATGCCATCATAACAATGGTTGATGCCAAACATGTTCAGTTGCACATCAACGACAGCGATGAATGTAAGGAGCAAATTGCATTTGCTGATATAGCTGTTTTAAACAAAACTGATCTGGTTTCAGAAAACGAATTAAAAGAAATTGAATCCACCATCAGAAGCATGAATGCAATGTGTAAAATTTATCCAGCACAAAATGCTGAAGTAGATTTAAACAAAATATTGGATGTTAATGCATTTGATTTGGATAAGAAAATTGAGCTCAACCCTAAATTTGGTGAAGAAGAGTTTCCTTTTGAAGCCATTGTTCGATATCAATTGCCAAAAGGAAGTTTATGGCTTGAGTTGGATGAAGGGCCGGATCCGAGTATTGACGTATTGATTACACCATTTGAAAACATTGAAAGTCAAAAAAATCAAGCCACTGTTGCTTTCTCTGGTGATGCTGTTGAGGTAAAAAAACAAGGTGAATTAGAATTGAATCAATTGTTACGGTTGGAAACCACGAGTTCTTATCAATCCTTTCAATTTGAATCCGAAGAAGGAGAATTCTTATTTTTTACACAACACGGGCCCGATGAATTTAATATGCAGCTTAAAATAGGTGGTGAAATTATTGAGCCCTTGGAGGTTATAGAAATTGAACATTCCCACTCCCACGATGATGACGTCTCCAGCGTTGGAATAGAGTTTTCTTCACCATTAAATTTAGAAAAATTCCAAACTTGGATGTCTGGGCTTTTGCAGATACATGGACCTGATATTTTCCGTTGTAAAGGAATATTAAATTTTATTGGAATGGATAATAGAGTTGTATTTCAGGGGGTTCATATGCTTTTTGATGCTCAGCCGGATCGACCTTGGAAAAACGAGCAGGAGAAAAGAAACCAACTGATTTTTATCGGAAGAAATCTCGATAGAAAAATGTTGAATACAGGAATAAAAAGTTGTTTGGCATGATTGACTCAAATGTTGATGAAAACGTAAAAAAGCTAATTGAGGATTCAAAAGGTAACCTGAGATGGAAATTGAATTTGGATTGTTTTATTCTAAAAATAATAGCAATCCCGTCATCTAGGCTAATATGGGTTGTGGGGAGTGAAGAGAAAGCTTTTTTGGTAGATGGAGAAACCGCTACAGTAGTCAAGCAGTTTGAAGCAATAGCTGAGATTATTTTCTCGGCTGTGATACATCCAAAAACTAATGATTTAATTCTTTGCACCAGTAATGGAATTCGTTTGTTGACCATTGGGGGAGAAACAGTTAATTTAATTGATGAAGACGACTGGTTTGAGCATATTTCAGTGAGCTCAGATGGAAGGTTCATAATGGCTTCAAAAGGGAAAACTCTTTACAGTTTGGAGCAAAAAAACGGTAGTTTCGAATTGAGAGGAAAAGACACCTCATTTACAAGTACAATAAGCGATGTTATTTTTAATATCGATTCCTTTTTGGTTTCTAACTATGGAGGGATTCGAGAATATAAAATATCAAACTTAAATGAATATACTCTTTTTGAATGGAAAACCTCTCTGCTGAATATAAGTTGGAGTCCAGATAAAAAATACATTGCAGCCGGTACTCAGGAGAATGCCATTCACTTTTGGCCTTACCCCTTAAAAAAAGAGAAAGATTTTCAAATGGGAGGTTACCCATCAAAAGTAGATGTTATTTTATGGTCGGAAGACTCTAAGTCATTCATTGTTAATGGACTGGAGGATGTTCATATTTGGGACTTTACGGACGGACCTCCTTTCGGTAAATCTCCTAGGATTTTAAGTTGCGGTTACGGTAAAATAATTGATATTGTTTATGACGGAAGTATATTAACCGCAGCCAGTGAAGAGGGTATGATATTTTACTTTATGCCTTATCAGTCGGATCAATTTATAAATATTCAAGCAATCGATTCAAAAATCACTTGTTTGGGTATTTCGGGTACAGGCGGAGACATTTACGTGGGATCAAAGTCAGGAGATATATATTGCTTATGATTTGATTATTTTACTAATTAATTTTTCATTTTAACAATTCTTTTTGGCCACGGATCAGGAAACTCATAACCCTCTTCCCAAAGCTTTATTTCCTCTTCTGTCAAAAAGCAAGACGTTAAGGCCTTGGTGAAAATATCCACTTTTGATTGATCACCAATTACTGTTAAATCGCACCTTCGGTCACCAAAACGTCCATGTTCTTTCGAAAGTTGTTCTTTTAAAAGCTCTAATTCAAATTCTAAAAGCCCATGATTTTCATCTTCAACTACACCCGCTCTCCATGATCCAATGAGTTCCAAGCTTATTCCTCCAGCTGCTTGATTCCATAAAAGTGAAAATTTATTTCTACTGGATAACCAAAAAAAACCTTTACTACGATATATCCCATGGTCGAGATGTTGATGACATACATCCCACAATCTTTGAGGGTGAAAAGGTCTCTCGTCTTTTATCACTCGTGTTGCCAAATTATAGGGCTTATCTTCATTCTCCTGATTTTCCAGTTCCCCTTTCAACTCATCAATCAGCTGACCTACTTGAAAATAATTGTATTCAGGAAGTTCAAAAAGAGCTTCAATGTTTAATTTTCCAAATTGTACAGAATGGGTTGATACATGAGGATTAATAGCCTGAATGTAAGTTGCAATATCTGGAAGTTTTTTATTTTCTATACGGTCAGCTTTAGTAAGTATTAGGTGACTGCAAAACATAATTTGCTCAATGAGTAAATTTACAGTGTCACGTTTTCCTTCAGCTATATTATTTTGTATTCTTGGAACCAATTCTTCACCGTAGTTGTAGTCGTGACCCAGCATTAAACTGTCGACAAGTGCGAATAATCCAGTGAGCTGAACCTTATTATGGTTTTTGAAATACTCCACCAGAGGCAGAGGGTGGCAACTCCCGGATGTTTCAATTATTATTAGTCTGGGATTTTGTTTGGACAAAAGCTTATTGATTGCCTCGTCAAGCTTTTTTATTCCTTTCTTACTACTTAAAACGCAGGAGGAAATCGATTCTAAAATTTGTTCATTTTCTTCTACAACTTCAGTATTGCTTATCAACTCTCCATCAATATCCAGTTCACTCATATCGTTTACAATGGCGCAAACCGATATGTTCTTCTTTTTGGATTGACTTAAAAGGTTTCTGAAAAGAGTTGTTTTTCCCGATCCAAGAAAACCATTTAGGATTACAACATCAATTTTACTGGAATTGCTCATTTTTTAGGGGTTAGTGTGGCTTAAATTTCAGCCAGAAATAGTTTATGTAAATTTCTATCTCTGCTTTTTTGACTTCTTTTTTAAGGTTGGCCTTTGGGTAATTTCGTGAAAGCATATAGAGTCTTTGGCGTAGTAATGGAAAACCATACTTTTTCGAGTACTTTTTTCATTTAATACCTTTTCTCCTCCATGTAATAAATTCGCATGCCAAATGAGAACATCACCTTTTTTGGCTATAAAAACTTCTTTTTTCAGGTTATTTTTTTTAATCACAGTTTCAATGTGATTTTCGTAATCGGTGTAATTTTTTTCACCCAATTTGTATTTTGTTCCAATGTTGTTATAATCTCTATTCATCACATAATCCAGTTTGTGAGAACCTGGATAATAGTGTAAAGGACCACAATCCAGAGTAATGTCCTCAAGAGCTATCCATATTGCGATGAGGTTTCCATATGGAAATGTTGTCATATGTATTGAGTCTGAGTGAGCTCTTTGCTGGCTTCCTTCCAAAAAGTTTATACTTTGGAAAAGCTCGACTTCCTTACCCATAATTAAGTTCAAAATATCCAATAGTTTTTTTTTGTTCCCCATTTTTTCTATTATTTGGGAATGATGAAACGCAAACATTATTTTATTGGAGTATCGAAATTTAACAGTATTTTCATTTATGAGCTTTTCAATATCTTGGTTACATGCTTCAATTTCTTCCTCAGAAAAGAAATTTTCTAAAACGGCATAACCGTTTTTTGACCATGAAAGTAAAGGTTCTTTAAATCGCGTATCGATATATTGAAATTTTTTGTTTTTTGGCATTTCTAACCTGGAGTCCTCGGCATCGTGTATATTTAATTCCGATTTTAGTCCTCTAAAATCCTCACTTGATAGAGGAGAAAAATATTTTTTCTTTAATCCGTATTTTTTGAACAAAGGGACATTGTGCAGCAACTGATTTTTTAAAAAAAAGTTGAAGATTTGATAGGTTAATTTATACTTTCGAATTTTCATAGCGTATCTTATTTTAACACGTCAAGCATTCGTTCAATAAGTAGTTTGCTGTAGTTTAAAGGCTAATTTAGGTATTAAAAAAATCACAGTTAAATCATTTGTTACATTTTTCATAATTGCCCCAGTATTTTGGCATCAACAAAAAAACTGAATGTACATAGATGTAATAACTAGAAGAGGTGCCTTTAAAAAACTAATAAAATTGGCCGAAATAAATTTGTCAAGGTATTAATAAATTTATTTTTTGCCACATTTCATCGTGAAACGAAATGGGAACAAGAGAGTCACCAGGTGCTTCTCCCATTCTTACAACAATCAAACTTTTACTGGGAATAATATCGAGGAATTGTCCGTTTTTCCCCATTCCTGCAAATAAATCTTTGGGTGCATTTTCTGAAAGAGACTTATTTATGGGGAAAGATGTTCCTGGTGCTATAATCGACTCTTTTCCATTTAGCCACCATAAATATCCGTAAGACAAATTTAGATCTTGAGATGGAGTAATCATTTGGTTGTAAAATTCAGAATCAGAAAGCACAGTTGTATTTTCCCATACTCCTTTGTTTTGCATTAAAAGACCAAATCGAGCCATATCTCGGGCAGTACTCCAGTATACATTTGAATAGTTTTGCTTAATCCAATTTCCATTCATTCCTATTTTAGATTCGATTTTTAGATTCGTGTAATCGTTGTAATCCATTCCAGATGCATTCGCTACAACTTGTTCCAATAGAGTATAGGTCGCATTGTGATAAAACCATTGCACTCCAGCGTCTGATTTATAAGATAAACAAGAATCAAGAGTACAATTTAGGTTCGGTACAATGTATTCTAATCCTGTTGTCATTGTTAAATGGTGTTTCACCTTAATCAATTGCTCTTTTTCATTTGTCAAGCTTGTCCAACCCATTCCTAAATATTCCGACGACGGATTTTCAATGTCTAAAACCCCTTCTTGTTGAGCTATTCCTATCAAGGTCGACGTTAAAGTTTTACCAGCAGATGCCCAGTACCATTGTGAGTTTTTTCCAAAAGGTAAAGTCCCCAGCACATTATTCCCAAAATATTCTTCAATTACGATTTTTCCATTTTTTATGACAATAAAAGCTCTTGAGTTATTGTACTCTAAAAAATTAAGCAAATCATCAATTTTTGATGTATTCCAACCTAAATCATCAGGAGAAGTTTTTTGCCATTCTTCACTGTTCAGTGGCGGGAAATACAATGATGATTCAGAGGAAGGGTTACCGGCATTTGAGTCTTCTTTTTCACATCCGAATATTAAGAATATCGACATTAATAGGGTGAAATACTTCATAATTATAGACTTTTTATTTGGACACCAAATTGTTTCTTTAGTTTAATTATTTTAGAAAAATAATGTGTTACATTTTCTTTAGTTTTCACATTTTATAATTTTACCCGTATTAAAATACAATTCATACGACCTATTCATCCAATGATTAGGGTCGTCTTTAAGAGGGTAAACAAAAAGAGTTCTCGAATTGTTTTCAATGATTGGTAAACAGCAGTCTCTTTTTTCACACTCGTTTATGATATCGTATCTTTCATACATATCTTGATTAAATTTAGATATTTCTCCATTGAGTAACTCCTGCAACATGAAAAATTGATTTTTCCATAAGGTTAAGAAGAGGATTAAAATTAAAAATCCATATTTAAGCAATGATTGAAATTTTAATTTACGAAGTATAAAATCTTTATTGACAATTACAACTAGAGTATAGGTAATTAGAAAAATATAGCATGCAAGATTGGCTGTTCTGTATTGACCTAATAAACCTGTACTCCAGATTGGTCCAAAGCAGCATAAAAATGTTGGGAAAATCAGAGCAAATAAAACAAAAAATGGGTTTTTAAAAAACGCAATTTTATCCAAATAACTGGATTTAAAATTCATTTTTAAAATGAATATCCCCCAGAAAAAAAGAGCTGGATTTATAATCCATTCTCCTATGAACCGAACTGTATAAGTAGAGCTCATTAAAAGAGAATAAAAAAGTTGATGTTTATTGATGAAATGTTCACTTCGATAAGAATTTCCTGGAGCCAGGGTCATGTAAGCAAGAAAAGAAATAAACAGAGTTAAAAAAACAATAAACTTAAAGTCTTTACTGTTTTGGAGAGTAGCAAAGCCAAAAATCGAAATCCCCAATATTGGAATTACCTCATTAAAGCCACTCGCTATGAAACATAAAAATGAAATCAACAAATAATGGTACAACTTAAATCTTTTCCAAAATTTAATCATTAAGGATAAGGCTACAAAAAATAGGATTCCACCGGGGATATATGTCCACGCTCCAGTATACCAGTAAACACCTTCAGTTATGTCAGGCATTACACTAAAAGTTATGAGCGTTGAAACCAGCGTTAGTAAAATGGAGTGTTTCCCTAAAATTGTTTTGAAAAAAAATGAAGTGCCCAAAATGATACAACCGATAAGAACAATCGGCATTAATTTGTACCCCAATAAACCACCCCAGTTTAAAGGGCTGAAAAGTACAAGGAAATTACTGATGTATCTGCCGTTCCATCGATTTCTTTCGTTGAGTACTGTTTCTAAAAAATTATCACTGTTTCCACGCACTGCATAAGTAAAGTCGTCGCCTGAAGGATGACAGTAAAAGGATACCAATAGGTAGCATAAAATTAAGAATGAACCCAGTAACAATAATATTACGTTCTGATTAATCTTCTTCATTCAAAAAAAATCGGCTGAGCACAAATACTAAATTATCCATTTTAAACGAATACTTTATTTTCTCTTTTGAATATATTTAAACTGACTTTCATTGCATTTTTAATATTATTTTTTTCAAAAAGCAATAGTGTGTTTTTTGATTTTTGACTCAAATGGAATATTAACTTAAAAATTGAGGTTTAAAATGAGAACTAAATTTGAAAATTATGAGAATATATTTATTAATTATTATATTTAAAACGGATAAATTCGGATTAATAATTTAAATTTTAAATATGAATATTGGTATAATATTATTAGGGTTGGTAGTAGTTGTATTTATTGTTTTGGTGTCAATTTATAACAAACTGGTAAAGCTTCGAAACAATAGGGAAAATGCTTTTGCAGATATAGATGTGCAACTTCAACAAAGACATGACCTCATTCCACAATTGGTGGATAGTGTAAAAGGGTTCATGGATCATGAAAGCAACATTTTAATAAAAGTTACCAACGCGAGAGCTGCAGCTATGGGGGCAGGAAATATTAGTGAGAAGATTAAAGCTGAGAATCAATTAACAGCTGCTTTAGGAGGGCTTAAAGTCGCCGTAGAAGCATATCCTGATTTAAAATCCAGTCAGAACTTTATTCAGCTTCAAAACGAAATTTCGGATGTGGAAAATAAGCTTGCAGCAGTTCGTCGTTACTTTAATTCGGCAACAAAAGAATTAAATAATGCCGTTCAAACTTTTCCTTCGAATTTAATAGCAAACACGTTTAACTTTCAAAAGGAAGAGATGTTTGAGATTGATGATGCGCAAAGAGAAACTTTTGAAAAACCTCCTAAGGTTAAATTTAATTAATGAAATACATTGGGATTCAGGAACAGCTTAGAAAGAACAACTTTAGGTCAGTTCTTTTGTTGCTCTCTTTTCCAGGGTTGCTAATTGGTTTACTTTGGTTTGGTGTTTTTCTTTGGGTTAATTTTAATAGTAGAACCCAGCCGGAAGATTTAAATAAGTACTTTTATTCATTAGCCCCATTTGTTTTAATAGGAGTCGGGATATGGTTTTTGATAGCCTGGTCCTCTCATTCTTCTATGATTAAGAAAGCAACTTCTTCCAAAACTTTATCCAGGAAAGAAAATATGAGGGTATATAACTTAGTGGAAAATTTATGTATGTCTGTTGGTATGAAAACCCCCAAGATTTATATCATTGAAGACGACTCACTAAATGCTTTTGCAAGCGGAATTTCTGAATCTACTTACGCCGTTTCATTTTCTAGAGGTATCATTGATCGTTTGGATGACGAAGAACTAAAAGGTGTTATTGCTCATGAACTTACTCACATTAGGAATGGTGATGTCAAGTTGATGATCGTTTCTATTGTTTTTGTTGGCGTTTTTTCCTTTATAACCCAAGCCTCTTTTAGAATGATAACTCGAGGGAGTAGAAAGAAAAATAGTAAATCAGGGGGAATTATATTAGTCGTTTTATTAATGGGGTTAATAGGATATCTCTTATCTCTTCTTTTCCGTTTTGCACTTTCGCGTAAAAGAGAGTACCTGGCGGATGCTGGAGCAGTAGAATTAACCAAAGACTCAAAAGCTCTTGCCAATGCATTACGAAAAATTACTAAAGATCCATTAATTGAAGCAGTAGAGAGGGAAGATGTCGCTCAAATGTTTATAGAACATCCAACTAAAAAAGAAAAGGCATCATTTTCAGGAACATTTAGCCGCCTGTTTGCAACTCACCCTCCAATCCAGGATAGAATACAAATACTTGAACAATTTTAACTCTTTTATTTTTCATCAATAATTTTGACCCCCTTATTTGCAGCTTGATCTTTTATTATATCGAATATTTCTTCACTAAACAATGTTCGAGTAGAATCTTGTTTCATTTTGTTTGAGATAAATTGCTCTCGTTTTATGGTCAATTCCTTCAACTTAGAAATATTTTCAGCTCGCTGTTTTTGAAGGAGTTTCAAATATTTTTCTCGCTCATTCTTATTAATTGTTTTTATTTCGTCCGGTAATTCATTTTCATTAATATTTTCCAATTTTATTTTGTTAGATATCAGATCCTCTATCAATTCTTTTTTTCCAAATAAGTTTCTGTTCCCAGACTTACTTAAATTGAACTTGGCACGAGAGGCAACAGAGTTTAAGGATGAGTTGTTATATATACTTAAAGCATTTTCCTTTTTTTTATTCATTAATTTTTGTTCTTTACTTGAGCCATAATAAAGTTTTGAAACATCTATTTTATTAGAGAAGTAATAAATACTGTCATCAAGCGGTGTTTCAATAATTACATCGTCGGCATTCTGTCCAAGTTGCTTATATTTTCCATTTGTAAGTTTTGCAATTTTTTTAAAATGATGAATTGCATCTGAACATTGAACCCCAAGCTTTATAGTATTTATAACAATACCGTTTTCGTTAGCTAATTTACAACTTGTAGGATATTTTATATCCTGCTTATAGTCCATATGAGGAGGACAATCTCCCACTAAAAAAATAGTTCTGTAGATGTTTTCACCTTCTTTCCAACCCATTTTTGTTACAGCTTCATTTAAAGCTTGATTTACGCTTTCTGGATGATCACCACCGCCTTGTGCTTCTATAGATAATAATTCAGAGTATATACTATCGATATTCGTTGTAAGAGGATAAGTTTTGGTAACAAATTCATCCTGTAAATCTCTATAAAATATAATTCCTAATCTAATAACAGGTTCAGGGTTGCATTGACTTGTTACAGATACGATGTCCCAAATTTTTTCTTTTGCGGTATTAATGAGTCCACTCATACTTCCGGTAGCATCAAGACAAAAAACCAACTCTATAACAGGGGCATCATTATTAACTTCAATATTTTGATCTTGACTTTTTAATACACCAATTAATGGTAAGGATAGGAGTAGAGCAATAAAATACTTTTTCATGTTATTTTCGGATTGTAAATATATTTTTGTCTAAATAAAACGTATAAAAAACCAATCACGAAAGGATAACTATTTTATTGTGTTTTTTGAAAGTTAATATTTGTGATAATTCTTTAAATTATCTTAATTTATTTATAGTATTCTACTAAATAGAAGAAATGTCAATTTTACTTAGTTCATTTTTATAAACCTTCATCTTTTTGAAATAAGTCAACTTATATTCTTCATCTATTGGTTTTGCAGAGGGAGGTTTTAAACTGAGAGGGTCTATTGCTTGTCCATTTTTCCAGATTCGGAAATCTAGGTGAGGACCCGTAGATCGTCCTGTGCTTCCTACGTAACCAATAAGTTGACCTTGTTTTACAGAGGAGCCGTATCGTATTCCATTGGCAAATTTCCATAAGTGCAAATATCCAGTGGTATATACACTGTTGTGTTTAATTTTTACATAGTTACCCGCGGCACCAGCATATTTTGCTTTAATTACCTTTCCATCTCCAATAGAATAAACGGGTGTTCCTTGAGCTGCAGCATAATCTACTCCAAGATGAGGCATACGACGCTTTAAAATAGGATGTAGACGATTGTGCGAAAACTTACTGCTTATTCTTCGATAACTTAAAGGAGCTTTAAGAAATGCTTTTCGCAGACTATTTCCAGTTTCGTCAAAATATTCTGTAATACTGTCTTGGTTATGGAGAAAGGCATAGTATCCAGACCCCATGTGGTCGAAATACGCAGCTTTTATTTCGCCAACACCTATAAATTTATTGTTTACAAACAACTCTTCAAATATGATTTTATAATTATCTCCTTTCTGGATTCCAAAAAAATCGATTTGCCATGCATATATTTCCGAAAGTTCAATCGCTAACTTAGGACTATTTCCGTTGTCAATTAAAGTTTGATAGAGTGAAGATGTAATTTTACCCGAAGTTGTTTTGGTAATACGTGAGACTTCAAAATTTCTTTTTGAGACAGTAATAGAATCGTCAAACTTGTAGACGATATAATCAACTTGGTTAGGGTGATAGATAAAGCATTTTGCTTGAGGCACAGAGTCGTTGGAACAAATAATTTCATATTGTTTTTTTGTGGCCAGTTTTTTCACATCAAAAACCGCTTTTGATGCGATAGCAATTTCATGAATTGTTTTGTACGAAATACGATAAGGAGCAAGTATATCAGAAAGGCTTTCATTTTGTTTGATGGTTTCTTTTATGCACTGAACAGAATCTTTATGGTAACCATATATTGAATCGTTAAGGTTCTCTTTTTGCTCAGAATACTCTTTTTCTTTGTTCGGTTTGTCCTTTTTCTGATTACAAGAAATTATCAATGGAAAAACAATCAATAGGAGCAATGTTATTTTTATAATTTGACTAAAAATTTTCATTTGAAAAAAGGTGTGATTATTCAGTAAACAAGTAGAAAATAAAGTTATAAATTCCAAGTCGGTTGAATTCTGAAATTAAAGTTTTATTAATCACATATAATTGTTTAATAATATAGTATTTTCTCAAATAGGGTGAGTTCTTTTATATCAATGACTTAAGTTTAACGTTTATGATAAGCAAAACCCTGTTAGAAATTTCAGATTATTTCCTTTTTATATTAGGTAGAGATTGCATTTAAGGGTAAAAAAACAAACCGAATTTAGGTTTGTCAAAAAAAAAGGAACGACTCCTAAGAGACGCTCCTTTAAGTATTGTAGGTATTTAAAATGTTGTTTTATAATCTGTTATTGCCGAACAGCATTTATTGTTACTTTATAGGAGGTATTCATAATAATACCGTCTTCTTCCTCTACCATGCTCTCTTCAGATACCATTTCTAAATTGGTACTTGTTACGGTACATTGATATACTTGTTCTTCTTCTTCTCCTTCCTCATAAATTGTCAATTCATTTCCTACATATGTGTAAGAAACAGTGTCACCATTTTCTATCGCTTTACCGTCTGCAGTAAATTCAAGGTCACCCTCAAGATCCCACTCATCATCTGTAGGTAAAACAGTATAATTTGTATCTTCTTCAAGTGTGAAACCACCCATTTCAATTGATGTTGAGATCTCAAAATTCATAGATGTAGCTGACCATACACCTACAATAGAGGCACTGCTTACTTCCTGATCTTGTTCTTCTTCTTCTTTTTCACAACTTGTAAAAATGATTGATGCTGCAAATAATGTGTAAAGTAATTTTTTCATTTTAATTTCGATTTTGATTGTTTCGCAATTATAAATAATTATTCCAATATAATCATCATATATTTTTGAAAAACTGTAGTATAGAAAGGGGTTGTGGAATTTACTCAAAAAGCATCCAAAAATTGACTTTCATAATCCTATCATTAAATTTATTTTGATACTCAAATAATATGTTTCCTCTATTAAACTTAATAAAAGCGACTTTATTTATAAAATACTTTTTAAATAGGTGGTTACAAAACCAGAAGTGTGGTGCAACTTTATTTTATTTCCAATACATGCTGTGACTCAAAATGTCTAGTCCTGTATAATTACCTTTTACCAATCGTAGATTATTAATTTATTTAAATATTCATTTGGATTTCGTTATTTTTCAATTCCCTCAACCTTTCTTTGTTTTTGAATAAAATTTACACCACATTCTAATTTTTCTGCCAATTTTGATTTAGGATTTACAATTCTCCAAAAAGGGGTTATTTGTTCAATATTTTTTCCTGAGCATAATTCTTCAAATGCGGCTTCTGAAATAATCCGTAAGAAAATACCAGTTGTTACAGGACAGGTTTTGTCCGCTTGATATTCAATTGCTAAATCATTACGCATTGTTGATGGTTCAGCTGATTTTCCAAAAGTTATATTTTTAACGTACTTATCTATTATTTTTGGCGTAGCAATAAACATTTTACTTCCTGCTGGCATATCAGCGAATTTATGTTCAATCGTTTTAATTTTAAATGATTTATCACAATCTCGTTTTTCAACCCATGATTTCTTTACCATCTGTTTATTTAATCATTAATAAAATTATACCATTTGACTTACGACTAAGTTTTATTAATCCTTATGACATTCATTACAAATTGATGCAGGAGGAATAAAAACATTTTTTTTGTTTATTTGATGACATTTTTTACAATCTATTTTATTGTCTTTTACATGTATTGAATGTCTGAAGTGAATAGGTTCTCTTGATACAGTATCAATGTAATTAGAGCTTCCATTTACTGGCGTGTTTTTAGCCTTTTCCCACAATTGTTCAAAGTCCTGATTAGTCTCTTTTACTTTTGTAGAATAGCTCGATTGAGATTCTTTTGTAGGTTTCAAAAAATCGTTACCAACAGGAGTTTCTTTTTTTTCCTCTTTTTGAGAACAACATAAAAAGATTAAGCAGCTAAATATGAATAATATATTTTTCATAGAATAGTCTATATCCTCTATACAATCTTTTTTACCATTTTTAATTGGCTAAAAACTTTAAATTTAATACTTATCCAATAATTACTCATCAAGAAATAATACGAGATTTTACATACCGGGTTCCGTGAATTTATGGAGGGTGTTTATTAGATTATCATCCTTTACAAATAAAAAGTCATTAGAATTATTAGTATTTATTTGATAAACAGTATATTTTTTCTCCCTCATATCATCAATTATATTTTTGATATGTTCTCCTTTTTTATTTTGCAAATTTTGCAAATTTTAATTTGTTAGTTGTGATTATTAATTTCCACTAAGGCAATAATTAATCAATCTTTGTGAATATAAAATTGGTAAATATGAAAAATGTAAAACAGTTATTATTAGGGTTGATTCTTTTGAATTTTACAGGTATTGCTCAAAATGGATATGTGGAATGGAATGTAGGTATAGCAAATATAGAAGATGAATTTTTCCAGGGTTTTTTTCCTGGAACTTCAGTACTAATAGGTACTCGATTAAATTTCCCAAAGAATCTTCTTTTGGATGTAGAGGCAGGAGTTGCATTTCCTAGTATTGTAACAGCGAAATTGGGTATAGGAAGCTACTTGAATAAAGGAAATAATTCAGCTTGTGTAGTTGGTATTCGTCCCTTTCCCTTGCACGGCTATGCACAAATTAATTTTCCGGAGACTAGAATTGGACAATGGATTATCTCGGGAGAATTAGGAGATGGATCAGAAAACTCTCTTTATTCAAGAGCAATTTTAAACTTTGGTTATCGATGGAAATTAAAAAGGTAGAGAGCGAGACTATATTCTTTCTGTTGATATGTTCTTCTGAAAAAACAATTAATGGGAAATGAATGACAATTTTTAAAACATAAAAAAAGCCACTCAATGAGTGGCTTTAAATATAGATGCATCAAATTTATTTCGTAATTACTACACTTGATGTATAGATTTTACCTTCTGTAAGTACTTTAATAAAGTATAATCCTCCATCTAAACCAGTTGTTTCAAACTGAGTTTGATTTCCAGAAACCGAAACAATATTTTTAGACATTACTAATTGTCCAACAGAGCTATACAGTTCGATAACGCTATTTTCTGCATTGATATTTCCTAAATCAATGTTGACAACATCAGTAGCTGGGTTAGGGTATACTGAAATTTCACTTCCTAAAACTTCATTAAGTCCAACTCCACATCTCGATGATACATCGATAGAAGCTCTTCCACACGCGCCAGCTGATCCAGATTTGAATACCCAGTTGTAAATTCCTATATGTGTTCCGTCAACCTCTGGATAATTCCATCCTGAAGTTAGGTTAACTCCCTTGATTTCTACAACTCCTTCTGAAGTGAATTTTGGATCACTGAAGTCAACGCCTGACTGTGAATAATTAAATTCAAATGTACTTCCAATGAAT